>Ga0209487_1002017_pt1 | contig 16746 bp, 15 predicted proteins | sample Poulit2012_FD_187524 | JGI IMG/M metagenome (GOLD analysis project Ga0209487, IMG submission 187524) | Agricultural soil microbial communities from Georgia to study Nitrogen management - Poultry litter 2012 (SPAdes) (version 2) | ecosystem: Environmental > Terrestrial > Soil > Agricultural land...
GCGAAGCTGTGGAGTGCAAACCTCGCCGGATTAGCGGCCGGCATGAAGATGCTACCCTCGTAGGAGCGCGGCACGCTGCCCGATAAAACCAGCGCCTCTTCCCCGATGATGCGCCGAGGTGTGACGGCGATCCCACGCGCGCGATTACTCGTCAGCAGTTCGTTGCGGATGTCCAGATAATCCGTCGGAATGGTCATGATGGTCGGCTCGCGCCCCGGCTGCGACGACCGGATGCGGAGTTGCACCACGTTGTCGTAGTAAGCGAGGGCACCGGCCGATACGCCGAGAATCCGGCTCGCCTGATTCGTGACGTGCTCGACATCCCATCCTTCGGCGTACGGCTCACCATCGAACCGGCTATCGTCACCGACAATGTCGCCGCGGATCTCCGTGATCCCCATTTCGGCCAGCCGCTGTGCCCACATGCGCAGTGGATCCGGGTCCGGCGATTGGCGACTTCCAAACGTCGGATCTCCTGAACCACGGATGATAAGCCTGCCGCGGAGGACCGAGCCGTCGATCCGTCCATCCATATAAAGAATGGTGCGGAAGCGGTGATCGGGACCGAGATACTCGAGTGCGGCGGCAGACGTAAGCAGCTTCTGGTTGGAGGCGGGCACGAACGGCTTATCGGCATCGATCGAGGCAAGAACCTCCCCCGATGACAAGTCCTCTACGTGAACACCCCAAAAGCCGCGCTCAACACCGTTCCCCGAGATCAGCGCCCGCAGCCGGTCCTCCAGCGGCGACGCAGTGACGTCAACACCGACCGCCGCCGGTAGCCACAGAAGCAGAAAGACGATGACACGGACAGAACGGTTGACGTAATTCATGCACTTGTCGATACTCTACCCCGAACTGACTTGAATGCGAGTACGGCGGTCGGTTATACAGCAAAGAAACGGCCGCGTACTTATCGACCGGAACCGCTGCGGGGTTCCCATGTTGAGACGTCCCAAAGGTGCAACTTTCAACCCAGGAGATGGCACGCCCCAATCGTAGGCGAAAGCGTACAACTCGATCCGTCAACCGCCGGTCCGCAATGGTCCTCGGCAAGGTCAACTATCTCTTGTTGACCGCCTGTGTCGTCGTCATCATCATCGGCTTCACGCTGATGCGTCTCGAGAACGAAGTCGACGGATTCGTCTCACTCTACATCTCCCCGATCATTCTGATGATCGGATATCTCGGCGTCTTCATCGCCTTACTCTACCGCCCGCGCACTGAGGCCACGTCGTAACGGGCACCTGCACAGCGGAATCTCGGCGGATCGTCCTCATCTCCGCGCTTCGCCTAACCGCTCGCTGTCTGTTTGGTGGGGATTGAGGCAGCGCGCTGAATCCGTAGCCCGGGACTCCCCAGCCCGCGCTTGCGTCTCCCGATTGACGGCCCGCGCCCTCCGCATACAAAATGCCCGGGCACCACGCTATAAGCACCCGGGCATCCTGACATCACATACTGTGCGGCGAGCTTGACCTCGCGGCCAATCAGGAATTGGCGACGATCTCGTGCTCGGCGAAGAAGTAGTTAGCTTCGAGGCGCCCGTTCTCGACCGAGTCTGAGCCGTGGACCGCGTTCTCGCCGACGGAATCGGCAAAGTCGCGGCGGATCGTGCCCTCGGCGGCTTCCGCCGGATTCGTAGCGCCGATCAGCGTGCGATAGTCGGCGACGGCGTTCTCTTTCTCGAGAACGATGGGCACGCACGGTCCGCTCGACATGAACTCCGTCAGCTCGCCGAAGAACGGACGATCTTTGTGCACCGCGTAAAAGCCCTCGGCCTCGGCTTTCGTCAGGCGGACGAGTTTCATCGCGCGGATGGTGAAGCCGTCCTTCTGAATCCGGCTAACGATCTCGCCGATGAGGTTCTTACGTACGGCATCGGGTTTGATGATTGCCAGCGTGCGTTCTATCGCCATCGTGTTCTAAGTTCTGGTTTATGGATTGAGTCGGTAGTATACGCCCGAGCCCTGAAAGCCTCTAACCGCGGCAGGCGAAGCGGGTGCAAAAAAGGCTGCCGGTTCCGCCTGTCAAAGACCCGCGAGACGCTCTACATTCTCGGCGGTGCGCAGCGTGCGGATGATATCGTCGAGGTTGCCCTCCATCACCGTGTGGAGCGGATAGTTCTTTTCATCGCCTTCAAGGCGGTGGTCGGTGACGCGGTCCTGGGGATAGTTGTACGTGCGTATTTTTGCGGAGCGATCTCCCGAACCAACCATCGACTTACGCGCCTCGCTGCGTTCGGCGTTGCGCTTCTCCATCTCGAGCTCGTACAGCCGTGAGCGCAGCACCCGCAACGCTTTGTCCTTGTTCTTGTGCTGGCTCTTCTCATCCTGGCAGGTAACGACGAGCCCCGTCGGGATGTGCGTGATGCGGACGGCCGAGTCGGTGGTGTTGACGGACTGCCCGCCCGGACCGCTCGACCGGTAGACGTCGATCTTGAGCTCGTTCTGGTTGATGTCGACATCGACTTCCTGGGCTTCAGGCAGCACGGCTACCGTAGCGGCCGACGTGTGGATGCGGCCGCTCGACTCGGTGGCCGGTACGCGCTGCACCCGGTGAACGCCGCTTTCGTACTTGAGTGTGCCGAAGGCGTCATCGCCCTGCACGCTGGCGATGATTTCCTTATAGCCGCCCTGCGTGCCCTCGGACGCCTCGATGATGTCGACCTTCCAGCCTTTGTCTTCGGCGAAGCGGACGTACAGCCTGAACAAGTCGCCCGCGAAGAGGCTGGCTTCATCGCCGCCGGTGCCGGCGCGGATCTCAAGGATGGCGTCGCGCTCGTCTTCAGGATCACGCGGGATGAGCAGGAATCGGAGTTCGTCTTCAAGCGCGGGGATTTGCTCCTCGAGCGCATCAAACTCGGATCGCGCCATGGCGATAAGCTCGTCGTCACTCTCGGCCTGGATCATTTCCTTGAGGTCGGCGCGCTCGCCAACGGCTGATTCATAGCGATTGATCACATGGACGAGTTGCTGCAGGCGCCCGCGCTCGCGGTTGAGGTCGCGCATTTGAACCGGGTCGGTGGCGACCTCCGGCTGCGACATGAGGTCATTGACTTCGGCGAAGCGTTGCTTGATCTCGGCGAGCGTTTCCTGCTTGATCATCGGGTGCGGCAAATAATGTCGTTTTAGCGTGGCGAAGTACGCCCCGCAGCGGCGGCGGTTCAGGCCGATCACCGGACACGATGGACGAATCACCGGACGATGGACGATAACCGGACGATGGACGATCGGGCGCTGCGGTAATCTGACCGCGTACGTGTGGTAGTCAGGTCAGGAAGCGCCAAACGAGCGAAGCGACTAACGAAGTAAAAGGCGGCCCCTACGTCGGGATTGCTGGACGGTGGTTGTACAAGCGCATCGTCCATCGTCCGATGACAATCGTCAGAACGGTCAGTAGCCCAAGCAGACGATTGTCACCAACCACCAACCACCAACAACCAACAACCAACCACCAACAACCAACAACCAACACCTCACTCCACCGTCACGCTCTTCGCGAGGTTGCGAGGCTGGTCGACGTGGCAGCCGCGCATCACGGCAATGTGATACGACAGGAGCTGCAGCGGCACCACGGTAAGCAGCGGCGACAGGAACTCCTTCACGCGCGGAATGCGGATGACGTACTCGCAGAGATCGTCGAGCTCGCCGTTATCGTCGTCGGTTATGGCGATGACGGAGCCCTGACGTGCGACGACTTCCTCGATGTTGGAGACGACTTTGTCGTATGTGCGGTCTTTCATCGCGATGAAGACGACCGGCATGAACTGGTCGATCAGCGCGATGGGGCCGTGCTTCATCTCGGCGGCCGGGTAGCCTTCGGCGTGGATATATGAGATCTCCTTCAGCTTGAGCGCGCCTTCGAGCGCCACCGGGAAGTTGTATCCGCGGCCGAGGTAGAGGAAGTTGGATGCGTAGCGATAGTCGCGCGCCATCTCGCGGATCTCGTCGTTGAGCTCGAGCACGCGCCGCACTTTGTCGGGTATGCTGCTGAGTTCTTCCAGCGCCTCGACCATCTCGGCATCCGAGAGCGTGCGGCCTTCGGAGAGCGCAAGTGCGATCATCGAGAGGACGGTGACCTGCGCCGTGAAGGCTTTGGTCGACGCAACGCCGATCTCCGGCCCCGCGTGCAGGTAGACGCCGGCGTCGGTCTCGCGCGCGATGGTCGAGCCCACGGTGTTGCAGATGCCGTAAACAGGGATACCTTTCGACTGGGCCTCGCGTGCGGCGGCAAGTGTGTCGGCCGTCTCGCCGCTCTGCGAGATCACGAGGACGGCATCGCCTTCGCGGAGGATCGGATTGCGGTAGCGGAATTCGCTGGCGTACTCGACTTCGACGGGGATCCTGGCGAGCTCTTCGATGAGGTACTCGCCGACGATGCCCGCGTGCCACGACGTCCCGCACGCTGCGATGATAATGCGATCTGCGCTGCGGAGGCTATCGAGCACGTCGATGAGGCCGCCAAGCTTGATCGAGCGGGTGTCGAGGCTGATGCGGCCGCGCATCGAGTTCTCGAGCGACTCCGGCTGCTCCATGATCTCCTTCAACATGAAGTGATCGTAGCCGCCCTTCTCGATCTCCTCGAGATCCCACTCAAGCTCGTGTACTTCTTTGTCGAGCGGCTGATTTTCGATGGTGCGTACTTCATATCCAGAGCGGCGCATCACGACCATTTCGCCGTCGTTCAGGTAGACCACCTGGCGGGTGTACGACACGAGCGGCGCGGCATCGGAGGCGAGGAAGTACTCGCCGTCGCCAACTCCGAGGATAAGCGGCGAGCCCATACGCGCGGCGATGATGAGGTCCGGGTCACTCGCTGAGACGACCGCGATGCCATACGTGCCATGGACCTGCGTGAGCGCCTGGCGCACGGCTTCGTCGAGCGGCAGCCCGGTGGTTTTACGGACGTCGTCGATGAGGTGCACGAGCGCCTCGGTGTCGGTCTGGCTTTCGAACTGGTAGCCGCGCTGGGTAAGGCGTTCGCGCAGCGCACCGTAGTTCTCGATGATACCGTTATGCACGAGGGCGAAGTCCCCGGCGTTATTCATGTGTGGGTGCGCATTCTCGTCGGTCGGAAAGCCGTGCGTGGCCCAGCGTGTGTGGCCAATGCCGAGCGTCCCCGGGATCTGATTGTTTGCAACATTGGCGACGAGCTCACTGACTTTGCCCTTCTGCTTGCGAACGACGAGTTCATCGCCCTCCACAATGGCCAGACCTGCTGAGTCATAGCCGCGATACTCAAGCCGTTGAAGACCGTCGAGAAGGATATCTGTAACCTGCTGCTCACCGATATACCCTACAATTCCGCACATATGTACATAAAAAGATTAAAGGTTCGCGGGGGCATACTCGGCCCCGGCGGGTAGGCTTCCCATAAAAAGCCCGATTAGAGAGAAATTACATCCGTTTAAGAATCAAGAACACTGCCCGAAGGCTCACGCACCGACCGATCGATGGCGCGGGCGATGAGGCGAATCTGGCGCATGAGCTCTTCAAACTGGTCGAAGAAGAGCGATTGCGGGCCATCGCTGAGTGCGCGATCGGGATCAGGGTGTATCTCAATCATGAGTCCGTCGGCGCCGGCGGCAACAGCAGCACGCGCCATGGGCGTGACTTTGCCGCGGATGCCCGTGCCGTGGCTGGGGTCGACGACGACAGGCAGGTGGCTCTTCTTCTTGAGCACCGGCACCGCCGATAGATCGAGCGTGTTGCGCGTGTATGTTTCGAATGTTCGGATGCCGCGCTCGCAGAGGATGACCTCGCCGTTGCCGCCTGCGAGAATGTACTCGGCGCTCATCAGCCACTCGTCTATCGTCGCTGCCGAGCCGCGCTTGAGGAAGACCGGCTTGCCTGCGTTGCCGAGCTCTTTGAGCAGCGGGAAGTTCTGCATGTTGCGCGCACCCACCTGGATGAGATCGGCGTAGCGGACCACATCTTCGATCTGTGCGATCTCCATGACTTCAGTGATGACCTGAAGGCCGTGCGCGTCGGCGGCTTCGCGCATCATCTGGAGCGCTTTGATCCCGTGACCCTGGAATGCATAGGGGGATGTACGCGGTTTAAACGCACCGCCGCGGAGGACCGTCGCACCCGCCGCGGCGACTGCCTGGGCCGACGCGTGGATCTGCTCCTCGCTTTCAACCGAACAAGGGCCGGCCATCACAACGACTTCGGAACCGCCGATAGCGACGTTACCCACCTGCACCACACTGTCTTCGCGCTTCCACGTGCGGCTGGCGAACTTGTAGGGCTCTGTCACGCGGTGGACATCCGCCACGCCGTCGAGCACTTTGATCAGCCTCGTGTCGAAGTCCGGATGCACACCGATCGCGCCAAGCACCGTCTGATTAACACCGCTGGAGCGATGAACGTCGAAGCCGAATTCGTTGAGCCGTGCAATAACCGCTTCAATCTGACGCTCCTGCGCGTCCGGTTCCATGACAACGACCATGATTCCTGATCCTGATTAATGGTGTGTGGTAAAACTGTTGGTGCCGGTACAATCGGCCGAAGATACGAACGACGGTAAGCAAAGGGCGCCCTCCCGGGTGTGAAACCAGCTTAGGAGGCGTTATCGATACCGTTCGAGGGTGAACTTTTCGCCGAGATACCGCCGCCTGACTTCCGGGTCCTCCGCCAGGGCCTCGCTCGTGCCGTGGGTGAGGATACGTCCTTCGTAGAGCAGGTACGCCCGATCGGTAATGGCAAGCGTCTCGTGCACGTTATGATCGGTGATGAGGACGCCGATTCCGCGATCCTTGAGCGCGGCAACAATCGACTGGATGTCTTCAACGGCAATCGGATCAACGCCGGCAAACGGCTCATCGAGCAACAAGAAGCGCGGCCTCGTCGCGAGTGCCCGGGCAATCTCTGTTCGACGCCGCTCGCCGCCCGAAAGCGTATACCCTTTGGAACGGCGGACGGTCTCGAGCCCGAACTCGCCGATCAACTGATCGACGCGGTCCTGTCTTTCGGCGCGCGAGATGGACTGGAATTCGAGCACGGCGTGGATGTTACCCTCTACCGTGAGTTGTGAGAAGATGGATGCCTCTTGCGAAAGGTATCCGATGCCGCGACGCGCCCGACGGTACATCGGTTGACGCGTGATCCGGTCGTCACCCAGGTAGATTTCCCCGCTGTCCGGCCGGATCATTCCCACAATCATATAGAACGTCGTGGTTTTACCCGCGCCGTTCGGGCCGAGGAGTCCGACGATTTCCCCCTCCTCCACCTGAAGCGACGCATGCTGAACCACGGCTCGCTTACGGTAGCGCTTGGTGAGATCTTCGGCGCGCAACACGACGGGTGGACTATGGAGGGATGCTTCTGACATTCAATCGATTTGATCAACCGGCGGTTGTGCCTGTTCACGCGCCGTGACGGGCGCGGGAGGCGGAAGCTGTCCGAACCGTTCTTGCGGAACGACGCCGCCGAGTAGGAGGTCCTTTTCAGGACGGATTTCGGGCTCCCACCGATATCCTTCAAGTTCCAACGGTTCGGGGATGTCCTCGGCTTCGAAGTACTCACCCTCCGTGCCGGACAATATCGATACGCGGTGGAGCTCACCAGCCGAGAACCGAAAGACGATCTCATCACCAGATCCTCGGACGGCGCCGCGCAATCCCTCATCTTCATCATGAAGGAAATAAATAGCTTCGGCGTTCGGCCAGGTCCGCATGGTGCGGATGGTGTCTTCGACGAACGCGGCGGCGAGGTCGCGGCCTTTCACCTGGTGGATCCGCTGAAGCGTTGAGTCGAAGCGGGCGACGAAGCTGCGGCTGTTCGCGTAGAGCGAGTCGATGCTGCCGCCTCGGCCTATGACGCGTAGCGTGTCGCCGTTTAGCTGCATAGCATCTACCCAGGCGACGGGAATACCAAAGAGTCTTGCCTCATCGAGCGAAGCCTCCCCTTCCTCATTCAGATGTCGGTCGAAGACGAGTGAGTCTCCAACCGCGGCCAGGCGCCGTTGCCAGATGCGGACGCCTGACACAGCCGTCAGTCGATCGAGCGAATCGCTTCGAGCCGAGAGCAGCGTCTCTGCCCGGACCAACATTGTGTCTGATGGCTCGCCCAATGAATCGGCTTCAACACGCATCAGCAACGGGTCGCCGCGAATGCGGCTGAAGCGCGTCTGATTGTGGTGCTCGGCATGAGCGCCGAACAGGTACGTTCGGTCGGTGCTCGAGCCGTCATCGTCCTCGTCCAAATGAAGGATGGCCACATCGCCACGAGCGATAGAGAACTCGTCATCGCGCAGGTAGGTGATGCTGTCTGCCAGCGTTATCGACCGGTCTTCGTCGAGCCGGACGCTGCCGGCGAACTCGGCGCGGCGTTCGTCCGACCAGTACTCGCCGGTCGAACTACGCAGTGTGGAGGCGCTATCGACGAGCGTTACGCCATCGGTGAAGACGGCGTGTTTAGATCGCGTGTCGTAATTGCCCGACGGGGCCATTACCACGACGTCGCCGTCGGTGAGCCATACGCTCCCAATTGCCCGGCCTACCTTCGTACGCGTGTTGTAATAGACCGTATCGGCGCGGAGTGAATCGCCGCGCTCAGCTATCTCGACACGGCCTACGAAGTGGATCTCCCCTGCATCCAGAAACTGCGTCGCACGGTCGGATCGGAGGTCGGTCTCGCCCTGCCGCAGCCGCACGTTTCCGAAGAGCGTGCGCACACTTCGTCCGTCGACTACACGGCCCACGAGCGAGTCGGCATGTAGCACCTGTACCTCGCGAACGGTCTCCGCCTCCTGCGCCGACGCCTGCGGTGCGATCAGAAAAACAAGCAGGAATAACAATCGCGACGCCCTCATCGCACCTCCTGCTGATCTTCGGAATCGCGAATCATGGGCGGCTCGTCGGCACCTGACGTCTCCTCGATCTCCGCCTCGCCCGTCACACGTTCGAGCCGGTAATTATCGAGATCCTCGTCGGCAATCATATTGTACCCCTCGATCCGTTCGGACGGTGAGATGATGCGGACGAACCCCGGCGCGCGGATCTGCCGTTCACGTTCGTCCCAGTGCAGGCGGTCGCTCCAGAGTCTTCGGTCGTCTCGTGCCTCGACACGGACATCGCCCGTTGCATCAAAGATGCCGTCGGCCTCGCGATAAATGATCTCATGAGCGCGGACGACGGCGCTGGTATCATTCGCTGCCGGATCGAAGATCACTGCAATCACATCCGACTCCCCCTCATCAACGTCCGGACGCAGCACCGTGTACGTGCTGTCGTCATCGAACGTCGCCATGTAACCGGCTTCCATTATGAGGCGGGGCCGCGACTCCCCTGCTTCTTCGACTGTTTCCGAGATGACGAAACGAACGCCCCAACTCTCCGACGTCGGATGATGCTCATCCGAGGGCTCCACCACGCCGTTCGACCGCGATGCCGGCGAACATCCCGCAGGAATCATCAGAAAGACGAGAAACACGACGGGAAAAAGGCGCACGAACGGAGCGATGACGGACCTCGGCGGCGCAGTTTCATAACCACACGCGCAAGGCTGTGATATCGGGAGCCACGTGCTACGCCGGCGGTTCATGCAGGTTCAGCGGACAAACCGTGGAAAACGAAGGGGATGGCTATATAGGTCGAGATAATTTGCATACCTTGAAGCCGCTCACTCACGCGGGTTTTTTACCGGGCGATAAAGCGCATCTGAGCGATGCGGTGAATCATTTATTGCCCGACGTCATTCGCCCGGCCACTCGCATCAAACAGTATTTATTCATTACGTCGTCGACGTCGACCTGACCGCTCAAACTTTCGTTAGTAATCGCTTAACATCGCGGCATCACCGGCCGATACCCTTCTTAGCGACAGGTGACCAAAGACGCTTTTCCCAACAAACATGCAGCATACGATGAGTTTCGCCATTGAGCCGACTACAGAGCAGACGGTCGTCGTCCGTATCGGCAAGGCGCTGGATTTCCGGAACGCGGCCGAGTTTAAGAGCGCGTGCCAGGATCAGGTTAAGGCAGGTGCGCGCAACTTCATCCTGGACTTTACCGAAACCGGCATCCTCGACTCGACGGGCCTTGGCTCCATATTCAGTATGTACCGCCAGGTATCTCCGCTCGACGGGCAAGTCGTTTTTGCCTCCGTCTCACGCCCCGTCCAGGTGGTGGTCCAGCTGACGCGCACCTACAAGGTGTTCCGCCAGTTCCAGACCGTTGAAGCCGCCCAAGCATCCCTCAGCTAAACCCCCGGGTTAATGTGCGAACCTGTTGTGAAGTCTGGTTCTTCACGTACCCTCGTGTCTCCGGTGACGTTACGATTTACCGATCTTGACGAAGTGGTGGACCGTGTCCACGCATTGTTCGTCGAATGGGAGGACGACAGTACGTTCGTCCCCCCGCTCGATCTGCCGTCGCTTCATCAGATGAAGCTCGCGGTGCACGAATGGTTATCGAATCTTATTCAACACGCTAATTTTGAAAGTCGGAGGCCGGTTGTCACGATGGAGTTCGAGGCGAACGGTGAGTACGTTCGCTGCGGCATCGAGGACAACTCGCAGGGCTTCGACCTCGACGGTAGACTTTCGGCCCGAAGTGAGATTCTGGAATCTTTCCCCGAACGTGGGATGGGCCTGTTGATGATCAAAGCGTGTACGAAGGATATGCGCTATGAACGTGGTAGAGGGGACGTCAACCGCTTAGAATTTCTGGTCTCCTCCGAGCAGGATCCATGGCTAAACATTCCATTCTAGTAGTCGAAGACGAACATACGCTGCGGAGGCTGCTGGAATACCGCCTCGGCAAGCTGTATCACGTTCGCACCGCTGCAAACGGCGAGGAAGCTGTCGAGCGCGTCGCCGAGGAGATCCCTGACCTGATCATCTCGGACATCATGATGCCGCGCATGGACGGCTTTGCGCTGCAGGCCGCCCTGCAGGAAGACAAGTCTACCCGCGCCATCCCGTTCATCTTCCTGACGGCAAAGGCCGACGACAGCTCTCGTATGCGCGGCATGCGGATGGGCGTCGATGACTACATCACCAAGCCTTTCGATATCGAGCAGCTCCTCACTCGTATCGAGCGGCTGATGGAGCGCACCAAGATCTATCAGACCCAGCTCGACGCGCGCATCGGGAAAGACTTCTCGCAGAAGTTGATGCCGAAGAAACTGCCCGACGTTGACGGCTACACGGTCTATTTCCACAACAGTCCGCGCGAACACGGCGGCGGTGACCTGTTCGACTGGACAGAATCTGAGCCCGGCACATTCTTTTTCACCATCGGGGATGTGATGGGGAAGGGATTGCAAGCCAAATTTTATGCGTTCAGCTTTCTGAGCTACGTGCGCGGCACGCTGCACGCGATGCTCCGCGAAACGACTTCGCCCGCTCTCCTGATGCAGCGTGTCAATAACCTGCTCATGCAAGACGAGGTGATGGAGGAGACATTCGCCTCGCTACTGCTGCTGAAATGGGAGCCCGCGAAGAATCAGATTACCTATACCAACGCCGGCCACTGCCGTCCGATCTTGGTGGCGCCGCACGAGACGTCGGTCGTCGAGCAGTCGGATATCATCCTGGGCCTCGACCCGAACGCCAAGTTCACTGACCGAACAGTTGAAATTCCGGAAGGCGCGGCGTTCCTGGCCTACACCGACGGCCTCATGGAGCAGCAGTTGGCGTCAGGTGAGATGGTGGGCGAAGAAGGAATCCGCGAAGGCGCAACACGTGCGCTCTGGGAGCCCAACCCCATCGGCTCGATGCTTACGGATGTGCTGAACCGCAGCGCCTCGCCGAGCTTCGATGACGACATCCTGGTCTTCTGGCTCCAGCGAAAATAACGCCGGGCTTTATGGCCGTCTGAGTTCTTCGGCCCGTTCACTCAGATGCTGCCTCGAGACCTTCAGCCCGACGTTCGGCTCCGGAAGCTCGTAATACGCAACCGGAATGAAAAGTCCGGGCAACGTGCGGCGGAGTTCGATCCGTAGCTGCTCCTGGTCGATCTCTCCGGAGGCGTCGACGAACGCAACCGGTCTCGCGCCGTACTCGTCGTCGGCAACAGGCACAACAACCGCTTGCAGGATTCCCGGCATGGACGTCAGCGCCTGTTCGATCACCCGCGGCTGGATATTTTCACCGGCTGAGATGAACACATCGTCTGATCGACCGGTGACTACGAGCCTGCCGGCTTCATCGAAGTAGCCGGTATCGCCGGTGGTAAACCAGCCGTCGGCGTCGAATGGCTCCTCCACGCCCTCCTCCGTCAGGTATCCCTTGAAGCGCGTGGCGCCGCGCACCTGCACGCGGCCGCCAACGATTCGAACCTCGCGGTGCGGAAGTACATATCCGGACGTCTGCAGCTCGGTGATATCGGCTCCCGGCTTGGTGGTCGTAATCTGCGATCCCATCTCCGTCATGCCGTACGACGTGTGGATCGGCAGGCCGTGCTTCAACGCATCGGCAATCGGGTTCGGGGGAATTGCGCTGCCGCCAAGCAACACGGCAGCAATTTGATTTACGGCAATGTCCGCGGGCGCATCGAGCCAGCGCCTGAGCTGGGTGGCGACGAGGGAGAGGTGCGTGACACCGTGCGCGGAAACCGCCTCCGAGACAGATTCATCCCGAGACGGGATGACCACTGTTGCTCCGACCAGGAAACACCGAAACAGAATCGCAAGGCCGCCGACATGAAACAGCGGAAGTGATAAAAGCCATCTGTCTCCCGGCTCCAGGGCGATATTTGTGGCGGATCCCGCGGCATTTGCGGCGTGATTCCGCACTGTCAGCAACGCTGCCTTCGGCCGGCCGGTGCTGCCCGACGTAAAGATGATGGTGGCAATAGTGTCGAGCTGCAGAAGCTGATGCGAGACAGCATCGAGGGGAGATGTTGACGTCGGGTTGATGCCTGGAAGGAAACCTGCATCACGGCCTGGAGCGAATATGGCTGTGGCGCCTGCCAGCGCCAGCGCATCACGTACCGTATCGGCGGGAAATCTCGGATTGACGGGTGCGATCGGTATGCCCTCGCGCAAGCACGCCCAGATCAGCGCGATGAGGTCAACCCCATTATCAGTCCAGGTGCCGACGACATCTTCATGTTTAAAGCCGTGGTCGACCAGCTGCTGTTGCCGGCGGCGGATGAGCGCATCGAGCTTCCGGTACGTAAACGTGCCGAAGGCGCCGTCAATCGCCAACAGCTCCGGCATCCGGCGGGCCCATTGTGCGACCGGGCATTGGATCGTGTCGGCCTCAAAATCGATCATAACGTCGCCACGTGTTCAAGCCGTCTGATGTCCACCTCGGCGCCGGCGCGTTCGACCTCGCCTACATCAATCGACGGTCCGCCAACCGGTAGGCGCCGCTTCAGCACATCATCCACAAGCCACTCGTATGTCGATAAGCCATGCGCTGCGTCGGACTCAAGCTCTGCCGCGAGGCTGATCACACGTTGCGTTGATACGCCTGATTCGTAAGCGCCGGTCAGCACAACCTGCATTCCGTGGCGTTGTGCGGCGTCGATCCAGCCGCGATACACATCCATGCCGCCGAGGAGCGCAGGTTTGAGCACTACCGCCTTCGCAAAAGTGAACGAGTCGAGCTCCTCAGGTCCAATCTCGCGGACCGTCTCGTCGAGCGCGATCGGAATCGCGACGCTGTCCGCCAGCTTCAGCAGATCGTCCCACTGCCGCACCGGCTCCTCGATATACGCGATATCCAGATCGGCGACGCCATCCCAAAAACGTGCAGCTTCTCCGTACGACCACGCGCGATTAGCATCCAACCGCAACCCGACATCGGCGGGAAGTAACGTCCGGAGCCGCCGTACACGTTCGATCTCCGCGTCGATCGACTGAGTGCCGACCTTCAGCTTGAAGCATCGGAAGCCGGCGTTAAGACGATCCATCACGTGCCGCTCGTGCGGCCCCGAGCCATCGACGAGTGCATTCACGTGCACGATCTTCCGACGGGGATGCGGCTGCTCCTTGGTTTCGCGTCGTCGCTTGAGATCATCGATCGCCGAATCGATGGCGAAGGCCAGTGTGGCGCATCCCGTATCGCGCGAGCCTCGTCCCCATTCTTGTGCCTGATCCAGAACATCGTCAACGGTCTCACCCGAGAACCCTGGAAGCGGAGCCGCCTCTCCCCATCCCACAAAATCATCCTTGCCGACGAGCCGCATCAGCACACCCGTCCGCTTCTCAGCGGCTGAGATGCGGGTGCGAAGCGGAAGCGCGTAGCGATACAGCGAGACGTCGGCAACCGCTTCAGGGCGGGATGTCAGCCGATGAACCATCCTGCGGAGAGGACGAGGCAGTAGACGAAAAGCAGTTGCGATGTCTTCGCAAGCATTCCGTTCAGTTCGGCGGCAGCATCTTCCCGGCGCACGCGGCGAACGGCTGCGCGGCCGAAGATCGGCACGAGGCATGCCGCCAGAACGCCGATTGGTGCTCCGGCGGCGGTAACGAGCAGCAACGGCAGCACCCCCGCGACCACAAACATCGCGGCGTACAGGTTCACGCCGGCATCCCGGCCGATGCGGACGATGAGCGTGTGTTTGCCCGCCGCGCGATCCTCATTGATGTCGCGGATGTTGTTGACAAGCAGGATGCCTACGGCCAGCGCTCCGGGCCCCACACCGGCCAGGACGACCGACGCCTCGATCGACAGTGCTTGTACGAAGTACGTGCCGCCAACGGCTACCGGCCCGAAAAAAATGAGTACGAAGGCATCGGCGATGCCAAGGTACGCCAGCGAGTACCGCCCCGCCGTGTACCAGATGCCGGAAATAATGGAGAGGACGCCAATGGCCAGGATGGGCCATCCGCCGCGATAAACCAGGTACAGCCCAAGAATAAATGCCACACCGAATGTCAGGATCGCGGCGACACGCATTGATCCCGGCGAGACGAGCCCCGCTTGCGTGGCACGCATCGGCCCCTTCCGGCCGTCGGCATCCGCACCTTTGACAAAGTCGTGGTAGTCGTTGCTGTAGTTCGTCGCGACCTGGATGAGGATGGCGCAAAGGAGCGCGCACACCGCGGCGGCGGCGTGGAAGACGCCGTTGGCGAGCGCGATGGCGGTCCCCAGCACGACCGGCGCAACGGCGGCCCAGAGGGTTCTGGGCCGCGCCGCCAGCATCCACACGTTGATACCGTTCGGCGTCCGAGCGCTCGTCGTTGACATCATTCAGGGGCGATAAGGGAACTGACTGAAGTCCGGCTTCCGCTTCTCGTTGTAGGCGTTGCGCCCCTCCTGGCCCTCTTCCGTCATATAAAAGAGCAGCGTGGCGTTGCCGGCGAGTTCCTGAAGGCCCGCCTGCCCGTCGCAATCCGCGTTCATCGCAGACTTGAGGAAACGGATGGCCATCTGGGAGTTCGCCAGGATCTCGCGGCACCATTGCACGGTCTCTTCTTCGAGCTTCTCGAGCGGCACAACCGTATTCACAAGGCCCATGTCGAGTGCCTGCTGGGCGTTGTACGGGCGGCAGAGATACCAGATCTCTCGTGCTTTCTTCTGGCCCACTATGCGCGCGAGATAGGAAGCGCCGTAGCCTCCGTCGAAGGAGCCCACTTTCGGGCCGGTTTGCATGAACTGCGCGTTCTCGGCCGCAATCGTGAGGTCGCACATGACGTGCAGTACGTGGCCACCGCCTACGGCCCAGCCCGCCACCATCGCGATGACCGGCTTGGGGCAGGTTCGGATTTCCCGCTGGAAGTCAAGCACGTTCAAACGCATCACGCCCGTGCCTTCCTCTTTGTAACCGGCATCGCCACGGATGGACTGGTCTCCGCCCGAGCAAAACGCATCCGGCCCTTCGCCCGTCAGGATAATGACGCCGATCTGATGGTCGTCACGGGCATCATTCAGAGCCTGCCGCATCTCATTCACCGTGACCGGTGTAAAAGCGTTGCGCTTATGCGGCCTGTTGATGGTGATCTTGGCGATGCCCTCCGCCTTATGGTACTTGATTTCGGAATATTCTCCGGCGTCGATCCAGTCGATGCTACTCATATCTACAGTGTTGCGTCCAGGTGTTCGTTTAGCGCCTGAAGATAGGCACGTGGCCGTTCGATATGCACATTGTGCCCGGCATCGGGGATGATGCGAAGACGAAGATGCGGTAACTCCTGCTGAAGCCGCGATCCGATCTCGGAATACTTCGGATCGAGTGCTCCCGCCACGAACGTGATGGGCATGGCAAGACGGTGGACGTCGGGCCAGAGGTACGCCTGGCGTCCGGGGCTAAAGCCTTCAACCGCGCGCGCGAGACCTTCCACTGATCCGGACGAGCGACGTGAGATGACACGCTGCAACAGCGCCTCATCCGATGCGAGCGACGCGAAGAGAGGCTGGCGGTACCACTCCGCAAGAAACGCTGGAAGGCCAACTTCAAGCATCCGGGCGGCACGCTCGGCATCAAGAACCTGCCGCTGTGCGCGTTCAGCGGGTGCTTCAATTCCGGGCGAGGACGATTCGATGAACAAGCTGCGGCAGCGCTCAGGCCGCGCCAGGGCGTACGTCAGCGCAAGCCGCCCTCCCATCGAGTAACCCACGACGTCGGCGCCCGTGGGCGCATGGGCATCCAATACGTGGTCGAGAAGCGTGACGATGGAGTCGAATGATGGCTCGACGGTAACGCTGCGGCCGTGGCCAGGCAAATCGGGGCAGACGGCGCGGTAGTGCGACGGAAGCTCGGATGTGATCGGTAACCAGTCTTGCGCCCGTCCGAGAAATCCGTGCAGGAAGACGATCGGGCGATCACCGCTTCCCCGCTGCTCGATGTGCA
>Ga0209487_1002018_pt1 | contig 16743 bp, 12 predicted proteins | sample Poulit2012_FD_187524 | JGI IMG/M metagenome (GOLD analysis project Ga0209487, IMG submission 187524) | Agricultural soil microbial communities from Georgia to study Nitrogen management - Poultry litter 2012 (SPAdes) (version 2) | ecosystem: Environmental > Terrestrial > Soil > Agricultural land...
CGGCCTCGTCGAGCTCCTCGACACCGCCGCCGAGCTCGGCGTGCCCGTGGGCATCGTGTCCAACGCCCACTCCGGCCGAGCCCACCGAGCCATCCTCGATCAGACCGGCCTGACCGAGCGGTTCGCCGTCCAGCTCTATTCGGACGAGGTCGGCATCCGCAAACCGCACCCGGGCATCATCGACCTCGCCGCTCGGGCCCTGGGCACCAGTGCCCGGCGGTGCTGGTACGTCGGCGACACGCTCGACCGCGATGTCGTGGCCGGCCGACGAGCGGGCGTCGCGGCCGTGCTGGTCACGCGCTCGCACCACACCGACACCCCACCGTTCTCCGTGACCGAACGCGCCGACCTCGTCGTCGACGACCCCCGCGGCATCGTCCCGGCGCTGCGAAGGACCGTGCGGCCCTCATCCGCAGGTCCCGCCCTCGCCGAGACGGCCGGTCGGCCCGACGACGACCGGTCCGACGGTCCCGAACGGCACAGTGTCGGACGGCCCGAGGCCGGTCGGCCCGCGCTTTCGGCGGTGAGCGAGAGCGACCGGCTGCCCTCGGCCCTGCTGCTCGACCACGGGGGAGTGATTTCGAACTCGGCACCCGACGAACTCGGCCTGGCGGCCTTCACCGCGCGCCTGGCCGAGGGGCTCAGCGCGGCAGGGCACGCCACCACCGCCGACCAGGCGGCCTCCGGACTCGCCGCCGGCCGCATCCGACACAAGGAATGGAAGGCCGCTCACGAGTCCGTCAACGGCGGCCCGGTCCCCGAGATCGACCCGGTCACGTTCTGGGCCGAACTCGTCGGCCCCGAACTGCCCGGTGACCCGGACGCGGTCGCCGCCTGGCTGCACGCCGAGGCGCACCGCCTCATGTACGACTACTCGCGAGTGAAGTCGGCGCGAACGCTGCGACCGGGCATCGTGGAGCTGCTGCGCACCGCGGGCGACCTCGGGATCCCGGTCGGCATCGTGTCGAACACCGTGTCCGGGCGCGGGATCCGCAGCCTGCTCGAGAGCCAGGGCCTGCTCGACCTCATCGCCGCTCACGCCTACTCCGACGAAATCGGCCGCCGCAAACCCGACCCCTCGGGAGTGCAGAACGTCCTCACCGCCGTCGACGCCGACCCGCGCCGGGCCTGGTTCGTCGGCGACAAACCGCACCGCGACGTTCCCGCCGCCCGAGCCGGCGGCGTCGGCACCGTCGTGATCGTGCGCGGCGGTGCCACCGGCGACGACGAGCTGGAGGAGGCCTTCGCCTCCGACCCGGCGCTCCGGCCCGATCACCTCCTCGACTCGATCGAGGATCTGCTCCCGCTCGTCTTCGCTCCCACCGATTCATCTCAGCCCGACTCGCAGCCGACTGCGACCTCGACGAAAGGACGATCATGATCCGCTCGGCGCAGCCACGACCCGACGACTCCATCCGAACACCGAGCTCCGATTCCTTCGAATCCGCCGAACTGCGACACTCCGGCGACGGTCTGTCGAGTTCGCAGAAGCTGATGATCCTCGTCCTGTCCATGACGCTCTACGGAGTCGGCGACATCGTCGCCTCGGTGCTGCCCGAGATCTCGGTCGGACCGCTCGAACTCGGGGTGTCCTACTTCTCCTTCATCGCCGTCGTCCTCGCCGCGCTGCTCAACCCGGTCTGGGTCGCCCTCGGCGCTCCCCTCGGTGAGCTCGTGTTCTCCGATATGCTCCTCGGCGACTTCGCCGGACTCAGCGAACTCGAGGGATACCTGGAGACGGCCCTGGCGATCTACGTCGCCGGTGTGATCGTCCGCGATCCCTGCCGCCGAGCGCAGCTGGCCCTGGCCTGTGTGACGATGGTGCTCATCGACAAGGTCAGCGGCGGCATCATCGACATCGTCAAGGTCGCCGTCGGCATCGATCCGGAGACGCTCGAGGAATCCGACGGGCTCTTCTCCGCCTTCGTCATCGCCGAAGGCCTCGACATCATCGTCACCGTCGCGTTCTCGGGGGTCCTGTTCGGCATCCTGCCCGCGATCTGGCTGGCACCGCGGCTCTACGGAAAGATCGAACCGATCATGGGTCTGCGCCCCCGCGACCCCGCCGACCCTCCGCGGCTGCGGGGACCGGGCGGGATCGGGTTCTGGCTCGTGGCCGTGTTCGCCGTCGTCGCTGCCGCCGCGATCGCACTGCTGGCTGCCTGGGAGGAGTTCGTCGGCAAGCAGGGCCTGTCAACGATCGGCAGCTTCGAACTCGGGGCCGACGGGCAGCCCGGATTCGGCTTGCTCGCCGTCTTCGGCGCCGTGGTCGTCGCCCTCGGCATCATCATCGTGCTGGCTGTCGCGAGCAAGCGCCGTCGTCGGAGTGCGCGTGAAAGCGAGGGGCAGCGATGAACCGGGAGACGACACCGGCCATCGAGGTCAGCGACCTGCGATTCCGCTACCCGGGCAGCCCCGTCGAGTCCCTGCGCGGAGTCGACCTGCGCATCGAGCGGGGAGACTTCGTCGCCGTCGTCGGCGGCAACGGTTCGGGCAAGACGACGCTGTGCAAGTCCTTCAACGGGCTCATCCCGCACTTCTGGAACGGCGACATCTCGGGCACGGTCCGGTGCAACGGCCGCAGCACGGCCCATCGCACCGTCGGCGAGATCGCCCGGGACGTCGGCTACGTGTTCCAGGACTTCGGCAACCAGATCGTGCGGCCGACCCCGCGTGACGACATCTCCTTCGGTCCCCTCAACTTCGGGTGCGAGGACTGGCGGGAACGCACCGAGGCGGTGCTGAACGACCTCGACATCGCCCACATCGCCGATGCCCAGACCTGGCAGCTCTCCGGCGGACAGCAGCACCTGACGGCCCTGGCCGGTGTGCTCGCCCTGGCTCCGGACATCATCGTCGTCGACGAACCCGCCGCCGAGGTCGACCCGCTGCGGGCCGCCGTCGTCTACGACCGCCTCGCCCGACTCAACGAGCGCGGCATCACCATCATCGTCATCGAGCACCACGCCGAGCTCGTGGCGAAGTACGCGAAGACCGTCGTGCTCATGTCCGAGGGGCAGGTGAGCTGGTGCCTTCCCGTCGCCGAGGCGCTGTCGCGCACCGCCGACCTCGAGGCCGCTGACATCCCCGCTCCCCAGGTGGTCGCGGCCGCCCGCGCCCTCGTCCCGGACGTCGCGCGTGGGATCAGGTCCGCACCTTTGACGGTCGAGGAGTGCGCCGAGGCGGTCCGAGAGGCCCTCGGCCCGGCTCGGGACACGGCCGCGGCGAGCCTGCGCCTGGACACGGCCGCGGCCGGAGCCGACCGATCTGCGTGCACGCCCGCCTCGGCGTCGTTCGCCGGGTCGGAGACCGATCGGGCCGAGCCGGTGCGGGGTGCCGTCGCCGTCGCGGACGACGCTTGCCGGACCGTGGCCGAGGTCCGCGGCATCACCGTCGGCTATCAGACGATCAGCGGAGCTCGCAGCACCGTCATCGACGACCTCGACCTGCGTCTGCACGCCGATGAGCGGGTGGCGCTGGTGGGCTCGAACGGGGCCGGCAAGTCCACTCTGCTGTCGACGCTGGCGGGAATGAGGCTGCCCCGGGACGGCAGTGTGATCATCGACGGGCAGGAGACGAGCCGGCTCAGCCCCTCCGAGCTCGCCGGAACCGTGTGCTACCTCGTCCAACGCCCCGATCAGATGTTCCTCCAGGACTCCATCAGCGCCGATGTCGGCATGTTCCCGCGCTCGCGCGGGCTGCCCGACGCCGCAGAGATCACCGCCGAGGTCCTCGACCGGGTCGGACTCAGCCAGGTCGGCGACCGTGACGGACGCCTGCTCTCGGGCGGGCAGCAACGGCGAGCGACCCTGGCGATCGGGCTGGCGATGCGCCCGACCCTGCTGCTGCTCGACGAACCGACCTCGAGCCTCGACCTGCGCTCCCGCGATGACGTCATCGACATGCTCGACGCCCTGGCCGAGCACATCCTCTGCAGCGTCGTGGCCACCCACGACATGCACCTCGTGGCCGAATGGTCCGATCGTGTCATCGTCCTCGACCACGGCCGCATCATCGCCGACACCGATCCGATCGGACTCTTCTCCGATCGGGAACTGCTCGACCGCGCACGCCTGGTCCCACCGCAGGTGACGCAGCTGGGCCAGCAGCTCGGCCTCGACCCGCTCCCGCTGTCCCTGCCGGACCTGATCACCCGTACGACCCACGCCGAGGAGGTTGTGAGATGACCGCCGTCCACCCCAGTTCCGCCCCGCCGGAGGCTCTCACCCGCGACCTGACCGGCGCTGACGCCCACGGGACCGCCGCCCCGTCCGGGGACGGGAAGGAGAAGGGGGCGGGCCGCAAGCGCAAGGACCGAGGCCGACTCTCCGTCGAATGGGTCACTCTCGAACTCATGCGGGTCGCCTATGCCTCACGCGGCGGATTCCTCTCCCGACGGGATCCCCGGGCGGTCATCATCTGGTACGTCATCTGCGCGATCGCGCCCTGGCTGACCTACGACCTCACGGTGCTCACGACCCTGTTCGCGCTCGCCGCGGTCGCGGCCCTGTCCGCGCGGATCGGCCCGCTCCTGCTCGGGCTCTTCGTCGTCGGCCTCATCACCCAGGGCATCTATGTGCTCGTGCTCGTGCTGCTCCTCGGCGGCGATGTCGGTGCGCTGACCGGACTGCTGCAGACCTCGCTCAAACTGGGCACGGTGTCGCTGGTGAGCATGGCCGCGTTCGTCTCCCTCGATCCGGAGAAGCTCTCCGACGGGTTCCAGGCCCTGCGGGTCCCCGCCGTCGTCGGGTTCGGCGTCAGCTACGGCTACCGGATGGTGCCGCTGCTGGTCACCGAGTTCCAGACGATCGTCGATGGGCACCGACTGCGCGGAGCCCCGCCTCGGGGGCACGGATTCCTCGGCTGGCGGACATTCGCCCGGTTGGGAGGCATCGCCGTGCAGTCCTTCTATCCGCTGATGCTCAACACCGCCCGACGCACCCGGACCACCGTCGAGGGCCTCGAGACCCGCGGGTTCGGAACGGCGACCGCCGCCACGCGCAGCCTGCGGCTGGCCCACCTGCGGTTCACGGCAGTCGATGCGGCCCTGCTGGTCGGCACGGTGGTCCTCATCGTCGCCTCCTACTGGTTCGGCGCACTGGTGCCGTGACAGCCGGCCGCCTCCTGGGCACGGAGCGTCCACCCCTGCGGGCGGGCAGTCACCGTCGACCGGAGACGGGCCGTCGCGGTCGACCGGCCGCAGGCAGTCTCAATCGACCAGGCGGAGCCCGCGGAAGCGATTGAGCGCCGCGGCGATCTCCTGCGCCCGGGGGCGGGCGAGGTGACCGGGATGAGCGCGGTGGCCGGTGATCCCGTCGATCCCCTGGGCATCGAGCATGGCGTCGATCTCGGCCAACGCCTCGGTGATGGAGGTCTGGCCGTCGAAGATCTCGGCCAAGTACTCCAGCGCCTCGGCGATGGCACCGGTCTGCTGGCCGTCGATGAGCTGGGACAGGGCCGCGAGGTCGATGAAGCTTCGCCCGAACTGAACCGTATCCAGGCCCTTGGCCTTGGCCGATTTCGTCTTCGACGACGGTCGCAGCGCTCCGGCAGTGGGCACGCGCGCCGGGGCAGCGGCGAACACTCCGTCCGGGGCCTCGACCGACGGCTCGGCACCGTCCTCGGCTCCCACGAGCTCGCGGGCGCGGGCGGTGACATCGGCGGGCACATAGGCGTCGAGGGCGATGACGAGATCGGCGACCTCGAAGAAGGCACTCGAACCACCGGCGACGAGGACCGTGGAGACCCCGCGCTCGGTCAGCAGCGGGCGCACACGGGAGACGAACGGCGTGATCGGCTCGCGCTCGGCGGGGATGAGCGCACGCATCCGATCGTCGCGGATCATGAAGTTCGTCGCCGAGGTGTCCTCATCGATGAGCAGCGTGCGCGCCCCGGTCTCGAGGGCCTCGACGAGGTTGGCCGCCTGAGAGGTCGACCCGCTGGCATTCGTCGTGGTGAAGAATCTCGTGTCGGTGCCGGTCGGCAGATTGGTGATGAACGGTGAGATGTCATCGCCGGTCACCGCGCGCCCGTCCTCGGCGCGGATGGAGCTCGCGGTCGGCTCGGCGATCACCCATTCGCGTCCGTCGCCGGCGATGTGCGGGTAGACGCCGCGTTCGAGTGCGCGCAGAATCGTCGACTTCCCGTGGTAGCCGCCGCCGACGATGACGGTGACCCCGTGCGGGATCGCCATGCCGGTGACGCTGCGCCCGCTGGCCAGGACGAACGTGGTCTCGAGCGAGTCCGGGCTGCGGAACGGCACCGCCGCGGAGTCCATCGGCAGATCGGAGTCGCCGGAGCGGCGCGGCAGGATCGCATCGTTGCCGACGAAGGCCACCAGCCCCTCATCGCCGAGGCGGGACCGCAGCTCCAGCTGATCCCGGTGCAGCTGCACGTGTTGACGCAGGGCCTCGGCGTCGAGGCCGGAGTGGAGGAACATCGTCCGGGCGAGTTCGGGCACATTGCGGGTGAGGATGTCGGCGGCCTGACGGCCCAGGATGCGCCGGCCCTTGGCCGGCAGGTTGACGAGCAGACGCGCTTCGAAGCCGTCGTCGTCGATGCGCACGTTCGTGCGTTCGAGGATCTCCTGACCCGGCCGGCCGAGGATGATCGCGCGCTGCCCGAGGTCGGCCAGGGCCTTGGTGCCTGTTCGCAGCAGGAAGTCGGCGACGGCGATGCGGTCGGCGCCATCGGTCGTGATGTCGGTGGGGAAGCCCGCCTCGGCGCGGTCGATGCGCACCCGCACCTTCGACGGTGAGGCGAACGGGTCGACCTGGACCCGGTCGATGAAGACCGTGACCGGACCGAACCGGTAGCGGCCGGTGATCTGCTTGTAGTTGCCGTAGCTGCGCCCGTCGAGGTCGCGCAGGCGGGCGGCAAGATCTGTTCGTGTGGAGCTCATCCGGGCATGCTACTCGATCGAGAAGCGGCGCAGACACCTCAGTCGGCGTGGTTCGATCCGGTGTCCACGTCCGGTTCCGAGATGACTCGGTACTTCCCGGCCCGGGCCAGAGCCGCGTCGATGGTCTCCCGGCGGGGCGCGAAACCGTCCTTGTGCTTGATCCACAGTCGGGTCGGTTCGTCGGGCACGACCTCGAAGGTGGCCTGGCCGAGTCCATTGGCGGCGAAGACGTCGTAGAGGGACTGAAGTGCCTTCTTCGTGTCCCGGTCGGTGGTGACTCCCTCGACGAGGAAGCACGATGAGGTAAGCGGTGCCACGGACTTCAGATCCTTCCGTTGAATGCCTGCAGCGCGGAGTCCTCTCGAGTGCCTCCGCGGCCATCACCGTAGTCAGCATAGTCGTGGATCCACATGACCCGTGCGACCCATTTCACGTGTTTGTAGCCGTGGTTGGAGTCGACGCGCATGCGCACTGGCGCGCCGAGGTGGTCCTCGAGCGGGTGACCGTTGCGCTCATAGGCCATGATCGACTCCTCCTCGGCCATCGTCTCGAGGTCGATCGCTGAGTAGAAGGGTTCGCGGGGGCGATTGTCGTACATCTTCTGAGCCAGCCCGTAGGACTCCACCAGCAGGTATCGGGCCCCTTCGGGTCGGGGGCCGAGGAGATCCATGAGATCGGTCAGCCGGGCGCCGGTCCAGCGAGAGGTCGCCGACCACCCCTGCATGCACGTGTGCGTGGCGATGTAGGAATGCCGGGGGAGTGCCTTGATGTCGTCGACGGTCACGGTCTTCTCGACGTCATTGATGTCATCGCGCAGAGTGATGGTCAGACCCTCCCAATCGTTCTCGCGCGCTTGAGTCCACAGCTGGGACTCCTCGGCCGTCGGCGGCAGGCCGTTGGTCCAATGGAATTCGGAGATGTCCTTGTCGGTCAGGGACTTCTTCCTGCTCCCGACAGGACGCAGCCGATTGAGGAAGATCGCGCGTCCGATCTCGGTGAAGCGCTCGGTGAACCGCTGTGCGCGGGCCCGGTCGGCCAGGGACCAGTACGAGAGCGCGATCCAGAACACGATCACCGCCACGATCGTCGAGACCATGATGACCACACCCTGCGCCCCGCGTGCAGCGGTGACTTCGCCGCCGCCGAAGACCATGTTGACGACGTTGTGTTCGGGGTGGACGACGAAGACGAGGGCCACGTGCATGATGATGAATCCGGAGAAGAGGACCAGCCCGATGAAGTGCAGGGAACGAGCGCCCTGATGGCCGCCGAAGGCCTTGACGAACCAGGGGAAGCGGGAGCGGACGGCCGGTGACATCGCAATGCCGGTGAGCATCATGAATGGGGCGAGGATGAAGATGACGAAGGTGTAGCCGAGCATCTGGAGCGGGTCGTAGGGCGAGAAGTGGCTGAGGTCGGGCACGTCGAAGCTCAGATAGATCAGGAGCGTGTCCCAGGCCTCGCCGAAGGTGTCCCACGAGGTCGGAATGATCCGCCGCCAGAGCCCGGTGGCGAACAGCAGCAGGGCGTAGACGACACCGTTGAGCACCCAGAGCATGACGGACACACCATGCCAGTGCCGTCCCAGACCGATGTTCTCCCTGCCGGGCAGCGCGAGAGTCGGATGGACCGACCTCTCGTCCATGAGGGAGGTGTAGACGCCCTCTTCGGTCGGCAGCTTCCGGCGGGTGAACTTCAGCCATTCCGTGCCGGGGGCACAGTCGTTGCGCCACCACAGCCGCGGCAGGGATGAGAGCATCTCGATGCCGGATCGGATGAGCATGCCCATGAGGATGAAATTGATCAGGTGCTGAGCACGCAGCCACAGTGGGAAATCAGTTCCGACGGCTTCCATCGCATCTCCTAGTGCGCTTGAGTGTTGGTCGACGGTCTCGGTCGACTCCGGAAAGCGGAATGAAGTGTCAGTCGCTGGCCTCGAACGCGGCGATCTCGTCGAGTTTCGGCCCGTAGGTGCCTGTGGGATCGTGCCTGAGGTCCAACCACAGGTCGATGAGTGTGCGTGCGTATGGGGCGGCGATGACGTTCTGGCCCATGCACAGTATCTGGGCGTCGTAGTTCTCGACCGCCCCGCGAACCGTCACCAGGTCGTGTGCCGTAGCGGCCCGAACTCCTCTGACCTTGTTGGCAGCGATCGCGGTTCCCACCCCAGTGCCGCAGATGAGGACGGCTCGGTCGACTTCACCGGCCGAGATCTTCTCAGCGGCGAGGAACGATACGGCAGGATAGGTGATCTCGGGCTCGGACAGGTCGATGACGGCCTCGACCCGGTCATCGTCGTGAAGGAATCTGCGGATCTCGTCTTTGAGGATCTGACCGTTTCCCGGGGCGCCGATCGCGATGCGCATCTCTGTCCTCCTCTTGCTCACTACTTCGCAAGTTTCTACTTACCGTAGTATCAGGTTACTCAGTAGTAATCAATGGGATCGGGCCTCTGTGATCCAGGAAATGAAGGACCGGCTGCGGCTCTGCGGTCGGGAGGGAAGAATGCATTCGCCCCCGGCGCCGCTCGCTCAAGGCGCAACACGTCTCACATGGCTCGCTCAAGGCGCAGCGCAGCTGTCGAATCGCGCACCGTTCGATATCTGCGCCACGCCTTGAACGACGCTGCTGGTGGCGCGCGACGCCTTGAACGAGGGCGTTGGCCTTGAACGAGGCAGCCGCCCCGCCGCTGCGCCCTGAACGACGCCGCACAGCCCTCCGCCGCCCCGCCGCCGCGCTCAAGCGCCCTGGAGGAACGCCTTCGCGGCGGCGCCGAGGGCGACGACGTCGGAGACCGCGACCATCTCGCGGGCCGAGTGCATCGAGTACAGGGCCGGGCCCACGTCGACGGTGGTCATGCCCAGCCGTGTGGCCGTCAGCGGGCCGATCGTCGACCCGCAGGGCATCGCGTTGTTCGACACGAAGTCCTGATACTCGACCCCGGCGGCCGCACAGGCCCGCGACCACACCGCCGTGCCCACCGCATCGGTGGCGTAGCGCTGCTGGGCGTTGAGTTTGAGCAGGGGACCGTCGCCGAGGCGGGGCCTGACATGCGGGTCGTGCCGCTCCGGGTAGTTCGGGTGGGCGGCATGCCCGGCATCCGAGGACACGCACACCGAGGACGCGAGGGCGGTCAGGTAGTCGCTGCGCGTCGAGTTCGGCAGCAGGGAGGCGATGATGCGCTCGGTGACATCGGCGAGGAAGGGACCGCAGGCGCCGGAGCGCGAATTCGACCCGATCTCCTCGTGGTCGAAGGCGGCGAAGAGTGCGATGGCCTCGAGCCCGTCGGCGTCGAGGTTGGCCAGCGCGGAGACACCGGCGTGGACGGACAGAAGGTTGTCCAGCCGCGGCGAGGCGAAGAACTCCTCGGCCGCCCCGAAGCGGCTGGGCTCCTGGGTCGGGACGGTGTAGACGTCGTGCCCGACGACGGTCTCGGGGTCCACCTCGGCGGAGGCGGCGAGCAGCTCGATGACATCGGCCTCGGCGAGGTCGGCCAGACCGATCACCGGCGCGGTGTGACGCTGTTTGTCCAGGGTCAGACCGTCGTTGACCTGGCGGTCGAGGTGGATCGCCAGCTGCGGGATGCGGGCGATCGGTCCCGTGCGGGCCAGTGCGACGGTGCCGTCGGCGAGGCTGAGACGACCGGCGAAGGCCAGCTCCCGGTCGAGCCACGAGTTCAGCAGCGGACCGCCGTAGATCTCGACGCCGACCTGACGCATGCCCTCGGCGGTGTATTCGGCACCGGGTTTGAGCTTGAAGGCGGGGGAGTCCGTGTGGGATCCGAACACCCGGAACCCGGGCACCGCCTCGGCGGGGGTGGTGGGATTGATCCAGGCGATGAGTGCTCCGTCACGGACGACGTAGTGACCGGACCCGGGCGACAGGGCCCAGGACGTCGATTCGTCGAGGCGGGAGAAGCCGGCCTGCTCCAGGCGTGTGGCCGCGGTGTCCACGGCGTGATACGAGCTGGGGGAGGCGCTGACGAAGTCACTGAGGTCGGCCGCGGTCTCGGCGGCCAGGTCGGGTCTCGGGTACGAATCGCTCATTTCCCCAGCCTATCCTTTGCGGTAGTTTGGAGGGCAGAGGGTTTGGTTCCAGACGGCGCGTCGGCATCGGATTCGGTGGTACGCGCTGGTGACGGGGACCCGGCGACCGCGACCCGGTGGCCGCAACAGCGACAGCAAGGAGTGTTCGACGTGAACCAGTTCGTGACTGAGTGGAACACCTGGCGCGATTCACGGAACTCGGCACTGGCGAAACCCTTCGGCTGGCTCAGCGTCGTCGGACTGCACTGGCTCGACCAGGAGTCGACGTGGCCCGAGGCCCCCGGCACGTTCACCGTCGAGGACGGATGGGTCACCATCGCGCTCGAGCCCGGCATCAAGGCCGGCCCCGCCGCCGAGACCTTCGACCTCATGAGCGAGTCCCAGACGGATGCGACGACGGCCTCGACCGGAGTGACGGCGCCGTCGACGAGTGCGGCGCGGGCGACCAGCCCCTCGGTGCCCAGCGACACCTCGACCCTGCCGACCGTCAGCGACCGGGCCGACCAGGAGACCGCACCCGCACGCCCGCAGGTCCGGGTCGAGGACAACGGTTTCAGCGCCCGTCTGCCCGAGGGGGGATCGCTGAGCTGGTTCACCGTCGGCAGCGTCCTCTACGAACTCATCGACCGCGGCGGCCGCCTCGGCGTGCGCGTGCGCGATTCCAAGTCGCCCCTGTTGGGCAAGTTCTTTGAGGTCCCGGCCTTCGACCCGGACCCGGACTTCGTCTTCCTCGGCCGATTCACCCGGTTCGATCCGTTCAAGACCTTCACGATCGAGACCGCCCAGGAGGATCTGCAGCTGCAGACCCAGGCGGCCGGGATCGTGACCTTCGAGACGAAGCAGGGCGAGGTCAGCCTGCTCGCCACCGGATGCCCGAAGACCGGGCTCCAGCTGGACTTCCACGATTCGACGAACGGGAAGACCACCCCCGCGTGGCGGACCCTCGACCTCGGCGTGCCGAACCAGGACGGTTCGCTCGTCATCGACTTCAACCGCGCGGTCAACTACCCGTTCGCGTTCACCGCCTTCGCCACCTGCCCCGCCCCGATCGAGGGCAATGTCGTGCCCTTCGAGGTCACCGCCGGTGAGCGGCGTCCCCCGTTCTTCTACTCGGAGGCCGGGATCAACGTTCCGTTCCTGTTCTACGTGTGGTGGGACGAGGACAGCGCCGAGGTGACCCGCCCCTGGTACTCCCGTTTCGGCCTCGACATCACCATCCTCAACCCGGCCCACGACGACGGGCGGGTCTCGCTCGTCGGCTTCGACGGGATCGCGATGTCGGGTGGAGATCTGAGCGTGCTCGGGCGCAAGGCCCGCTCACGGCTGATCGACATCGCCACTGAGGCGCTGACCTCGCGGATCCCGGTGATCGGCCTCGGCGCCTACTCCGAGTTCGTCATCCAGGCCCAGCGGGAGCTGCGGCACCAGCAGGGCTATGACGACGGCATCGAGTCCGAGTACGAAGCCTCCGAGGGGCGCCTGCTCATCGTGATGAACAACGAACTCGACCCGCAGCAGGCCGGATTCGACATCGTCCACACCGATGCCAGCGGGCTGATCTATGTGGAGATGCCCTTCGACATCCCGCTCGAGTCCGATCTCACCGAGGTCGAGGAATTCCAGGCGGCGCTGGAGGCCGACCGGCCGATCACCAGCTGGCAGGAATTCGACTACCGCATGGTCGCGCTCATCCGCGGCCACCGGTGAGGCACCGGCCCCGCAGACGCAACTGAGGGCGGCCCGGCGATCTCGCTGGAGATCGTCGGGCCGCCCTCTGCGCGTCGGGGCGCTGTCAGCCCACTGGGGTCGGCCTCACCACGCGGTCTCCGGCCTCACCAGATGGTCACGCGTTCGGCCGGGGCGAGGTACATGCCGTCGGAGGCGGTGACCCCGTAGGTGTCGTGGAAGGCGGTCATGTTCTTGACCACCTGGTTGCAGCGGAACTCCTCGGGCGAGTGCGGGTCGATCGACAGCCGACGCACGCGCTCCTCGGTGCGCATCTTCGACCGCCACGCCTTCGCCCAGGCGGAGAAGAACGACTTCGCCTGCTCCGTCGACGGGGCCACCGGCTGACCGGGGGTGCCGGCCCGTTCGCCGAGTTCGAGCTCGAGCGCCTTCCAGCCGATCGACAGTCCGCCGAGGTCGCCGATGTTCTCACCGACCGTCAGCGCCCCGTTGACGTGCTGGCCCTCGTCGAGGCCGGCCGGGACCAGAGCATCGTACTGAGCGATGAGCGCATTCGTGCGCTCCTCGAACAGCTTCCGGTCCGATTCGGTCCACCAGTCGACGAGGTTGCCGTCCCCGTCGTAGCGTGATCCCTGATCATCGAAGCCGTGCCCGATCTCGTGGCCGATGACCGCGCCGATGGCCCCGAAGTTCGCGGCCACGTCACCCTCGGGATCGAAGAACGGCGGCTGCAGGATCGCGGCGGGGAAGACGATCTCGTTCATCACCGGGTGGAAGTAGGCGTTGACCGTCTGCGGGGTCATCAGCCATTCGGTCCGATCGATCGGCCCGCCGATGCGACGCACCTGCCGCACGTGCTCGGCCTGGGAGCAGCGGCGCACATTGCCGACGAGATCGGTCGCATCGATGACGGCCGGGTACTCGCGCCACACCTCGGGATAGCCGACCTTCGGCGTGAACTTCGAGAGCTTGACCAGGGCGCGTTCCTTCGTCTCCTCGCTCATCCAGTCGAGTTCGCGGATCGACTTGTCGTAGGCCTTGATGAGCATGTCCACGAGGTGGTCGATCGCGGCCTTGGCCGATGGCGGGAACTCGGCGGCGACGTAGAGTTTGCCCACCGCCTCGCCGAGGCAGCCCTCGACGAGCCCGACCCCGCGCTTCCACCGCTCCCGCAGAGCCGGTGTGCCCGAGAGCGTGCGGGACTTGAAGTCGAAGTTCTCCTCGACGAACTCATCGGACAGCAGTGCGGCGGTGTCGGAGACGACGACGAAGCGCAGCCAGGTCTTGATGGTCTCGATGTCGGTCTCGGCCCACACCTTCGCCATGCCCGTGACGAACGAGGGCTGGGAGACCACGAGGTGCTTGAGGTCGGCCGCCTCGGCGGTCAGCAGTCCCAGGTAGGAGTCGAAGTCGAATTCGGGGCCGAGGTCGCGCAGCTGACTGACCGAATACTTGTTGTAGGTCTTCTCCGCATCCCGGCAGGCGACCCGGTCCCAGTGGTGGCGGGCCAGGGCGGTCTCGAAGGCCATCACCTTGGCGGCCACCTCGGCGTCGGTGATCCCGGACTTCTCCCCGAGCCCGGCCAGGGCCGAGATGCGCTGCACATGCGCGAGGAACTTCGCGCGCACCTCGGCGTGGTCGTCGTTGAAGTAGTAGTCCTCGTCGGGCAGGGAGATTCCGGCCTGGACGAGGTAGAGGGCGTAGACGTCGGAGTCCTTCGCATCGGCGGTGACGTAGCCGCCGAGCACTCCGCCGATGCCCTCGATCTCGAGGCGGGCCAGCAGCGCTGCGAGCTCGGACTTGTCCTCGGCGGCGTCGATGGCCGCGAACGTCGAGTCGAGCGGGGTGACCCCGAGCGAGTTGATCCGCTCGACGTCCATGAACGAGGTGTACAGATCGGCGACCTTCTGACCTTCGCTGCCGGGTTCCTGGTCGGATTCGGACACGGAGGTGATGATGTCGCGGACCTTGGTCTCGGCGGTGTCGAAGAGCTCGCGCATGGCTCCGTCGCCGGCCCGGTCGTCGGGGATGGTGAACGAGTCGATCCACTCGCCGTTGATGTGCTGGTAGAGGTCGTCCTGAGGCCGTGCCGAAACGGCTGAAGTTTCAGAAGTCATGGTCCAACAGTATCGTGATCAGTGGCCGGGGGAGAGGGTCGTGATCGCCCGAGAAACGCAGCCCCGGTCGCGCGTCGGTCGCTGACCCGACAGCCTTTGAGGAGGAACGAATGACTATGGCATCCGTCGTGTTCGTGTGCACCGGCAACATCTGCCGATCCGTCACCGCCGAGCGTGTGCTCGAACATCATCTGCAGATCAACGGCGCCGAGGCGCTCGTCGACTCCGCAGGGATCAGCGACGAGGAGGCGGGCAACCCCATCGACCCGCGTCAGGCGCGTGTGCTCGCCGCGGCCGGATACCGCACCGATGATCACGTCGCGCGGCAGATCACGCCCGAATGGCTGGCCGAACGCGATCTGGCCGTGGCGATGACGGCCCGCCACTACCGCGTGCTGCAGAGGCTGATCGCCGATCTGCCCGCCGAGGCGGCTCCCGAGCTGCGGATGCTGCGCGAATTCGATCCGCGGGTGGCCGGTGCGGCAGGAGATGCGAGCCGGGACGGGGCCGCCTCGGCGGGGATCGACGAGGCTCCGGCGCCCGACGTGCCGGACCCGTGGTACGGGGAATTAAAGGATTTCGAAGAAACTCTTGAGACAATCGAGGTATCCGTGCCGGGAATCACCGATCACCTGCATGCACTGGCAGTGAAGTCTCAGTGATACTGGTAGGCAGAAGCTTGTCGGCACGACCGATATCGCAGGTACGCCTTGAAGGAGAATCTCTCATGTCTCGAACCATGACCCGAACGACGTGGTCAGCTCTCAGGTTGGGCTTCGCCGCCCTGCTGGTCGCTGCGATGAGCGTGTTCGCGTTCGCCCCCGCCGCCAGTGCGCACGACCAGCTGGTGTCGTCGAATCCCGAGGACGGGGCCGAACTCGACCAGCAGCCGAAGTGGCTCGAGATGACCTTCTCCGGTGAGATCCAAGAGGTCGGCTCCGAGGTCACCGTCGTCGTCGACGGCAAGGACGTCTCCGCCGGTGAGCTGACCGTCGAGGGCAAGAAGCTGGAGGTCGCCCTGCCCGATGACCTCAAGCCCGGCGACTACGAGGTGACCTGGAGAGTGGTGTCCCAGGACGGCCACCCGATCTCCGGAGACTACGCGTTCACGATCAAGGACTCCGAAGGCGCCGGCGGCGACGTCAAGGAATCGTCCGAGGAGTCGACGAAGGCCGGACTCGGAGGCGGTGTCGTCGACGAACCGGGCAAGGACACCGAGGAGCGCGGCGAGATCGGTGAGACGGCCGGCAGCGACTCCGGCATGTCGACCCCGATGATCGTGCTGCTCTCCGTCGGCGGGGTGGCGATCATCGTCATCGTCGTCCTGCTCATGCGCCGCAAGTCCCAGGGCCTGCCGGGCACCAAGGGCGACGACTCGGGGTCCGGCCCGAAGAACGGCTGACCCGCCGGCGGATTCTGCGCCTCTCGTCCAACGAGACCCAGTCCCTGCAGTTCGGGCCCCGGAAGCATCCACTTCCGGGGCCCGAACTGCGTTCACGGCACGAAGCGCAGCAGGCGGTCGTCGTCGGGACCGGGCTCGCCGCGGCCATCGGTGTTGTTCGTCGCGACCACCAGCGAACCATCGGGGGCGCGGGCGACATCGCGCAGCCGGCCGTGCTCGCCCGCCCAGAGCTGCGTGGAGGTCGAGAGGTCATCGAAGGCAACCTCGTGCAGGCGCTGGCCGCGCAGACCGGCGATGAGGATGGACTGATCGGTGACGGCCATGCCGCTGGGGCTGGCCTCGCTCGGCGGCCACTGCTGCACCGGGTCGGTGAAGTCGTCCGAACCGCCCTCGCCCGCGCCGCCCTCGGTCGCGATGCCCTCGACCTCGGGCCAGCCGTAGTTGCCGCCGGCCTCGATCACGTTGAGCTCGTCCCAAGTGTCCTGGCCGAACTCCGAAGCGTACATCGTCCCCTCCTCGTCCCAGGCGATTCCCTGCGGGTTCCGGTGGCCCATGGTGAAGACCAGCGAATCGTCGAACGGGTTGTCCTCG
>Ga0209487_1002019_pt1 | contig 16743 bp, 13 predicted proteins | sample Poulit2012_FD_187524 | JGI IMG/M metagenome (GOLD analysis project Ga0209487, IMG submission 187524) | Agricultural soil microbial communities from Georgia to study Nitrogen management - Poultry litter 2012 (SPAdes) (version 2) | ecosystem: Environmental > Terrestrial > Soil > Agricultural land...
AACCCGCTTAGCCGTGCAAACCAAGAACGGGGAGCGATCTCGGTTGATGCTCGATATTGGCGGCTTCCGCGAAAATAAGCGGGCGCACGTGGTTAAGCTGGCTCGAGAAGCAATTGCCAAGGTTCGCAGTTCGGGCGAGGAAGTCCGGATGGATCCCATGAACGCCTTCGAGCGCAAGGTCGTTCATGATGAGGTAGCCGCGGCGGGGTTGTTCAGTAGTTCTGCGGGGGACGATCCCGATCGTCGCGTCGTAATCACCCTCAGCGACGAATAACCGCGACTCGGTTATGTCTAGTACCGCGGGTTTGCCCCAGCCTCCAAAAGTTGGAGGTGAAACGCGGGGCTTGTTTGGTGAGCGTTTTGGTCTGGCTCAGCGGTATTTTGAACTGCTTGCAGAACATGGTGAAGAACGCGGCCTAATCGGGCCGCGCGAGTTGCCTCGGCTCTGGGACCGGCACATCATCAATTCTGCGCTATTGGCGCGTGCATTACCGAGCGACGGGAACCTAGTCGACGTGGGAAGCGGCGCGGGCCTGCCCGGAATTGTGATTGCGATAGCGCGCCCAGAGATGTCGGTGGACCTCATGGAGCCGATGGAGCGTCGAACCGATTGGCTCCATGAAGTGGTTAGCAAACTCGGTCTTGAAAACGTCACTGTGAAACGGGGCCGCGCCGAAGAATTTCACGGAGCGTTTGAATATGATTTCGTTACTGCCCGGGCTGTCGCGCCAATGGACCGGCTCGTTCGGTGGTGCATGCCACTTGTTGAACCTGGGGGGCAACTACTCGCAATGAAGGGTCAACGCGCTGAAGTGGAACTCGAAGCGGCACTGAAACCGCTGCGAAAGTTTAAGGCGGCTAGTTGGGAAGTCCAAGAACTGCCGGGCGTGGACGGCGGGGAATCGACCCGCGTCGTCAAAGTTATTAAAAAGCGTTAAGGGTATTTCATCCGCACTGTTTCACGTGAAACGTCTCGGGGTGTTTTATGCCAAGCGATATCGGTTGTTAGTCGAACGACACTGCAGAGCATGGCAATAAGTATGCAGCTCGGGTACTAGTTGTGCGTCGATGTGTGTGTCATCTGGTGGAGCATGTTTCACGTGAAACATGCATAGACTTAAAGCCCAACTCGCCATTTCCATCTTAGATTGACACCGTGGCTTCACATTCGTGGTTAAGCCGTCTTTTTCAAGGGTGATGACAATAGTTGTGTGGGAGCCGAACACCAAGGCACCAAAATGTGAACCTCCAAAAGCTATGGCGACCCGTTTTGCAGAATCGCCGAACCGCATCGAAAGCGCCAATCGGTCCGGGCGGCGAAAGTCACTCCGCAGTCCAGATTTATTTTATTGCGCGTTGGAATCACCGAGTGTGGCGCCGAAATCGGAGATTCGCGGTCAGAGGCGCGGCCGGAAACTCTTGGCGTGAGAAGAAATCCCAAACGCTTGGGTTGAGATGCAATCCGAAACTCATTGTCGAGGTGCGTTCTGAAACTGTTGGGGGCCCATCCCGATGCATCCGAAGTCAGCGGCAACGAAAAACTGTCACGCTATGGCAGAAACGAAACTAGCGATCGAGCCGGAATCAGAAAAGCTTCTGGGCGTAAAGGTTCTTATCCCTATCGAAAAGTCGGAAGTGCGTTTTGATGATGTTTCACGTGAAACAAGTGCGACCTTCTAACTTTGCGCGCACTGAATGTTGCCCGCGATTTCATCGGTTCGATTCTTTCTCTTGGGTATAAACGCTGCCATTCGGCTCGTCAAGCACGGTGCAGTTCGCGAAAATTTAACGATGTGGATGGGTTGATGGAGAATCCGTGGCTGAGACGCGGGAAAATTGAACCGCCGAGAACTTCGAGTCGACCGAGACGCGCATAGTGCTTTTATAGTTTCTAGGAAGGTAGTGCCGTCAAGGGTAGACGAGACCACCTAGAGACGCGTCTGTCTTCGAGGTCGCACCTGGCTGGTAAAAGTCCTAAGAGCGCGTGTTTATGTAATGCGCGAACGATAAAATTGATCCGAAAATCATGTAATCAAGAGTTCGGGTCGGCGCAGTGAAAGTCAGTGTCGCAAGATACCCTTTCGTAAAAGAAGCCAGCACGACGTCTTTGTTTCACGTGAAACATATTCAGGAAGTTAGGTGCCAATGGACGGCGACATCGCTGCAGCACTACCCAGCGCGGAGGATGACACGCCTTTGATGCGGGAACTAGCCGATAACGCCCGGCGCCGTCTAGCTCTAAGCGGCGTCAAATTTGAGAAGCCGCCCTCGCCCCGAACCCTTACGGTTGCCAATCAAAAAGGGGGAGTGGGTAAAACCACAACGGCGGTAAATTTGGCTGCCGCTCTAGCTCGGGGTGGTCTTCGCGTGCTCGTCATCGACAATGATCCGCAGGGCAATGCCTCGACCGCGCTGCGCATCGATCACCATGCGGGGACCCCGTCAATTTATGACGTGCTCATCGATGAAGCGCCACTTGAGTCTGTAATTCAGCCGTGTCCAGACCTCGACGGCCTGTATTGCGCCCCGGCAACGATTGATCTTTCTGGCGCAGAGATCGAACTGGTTTCTATGGTTTCGCGTGAAAACCGACTACGTCGCGCGATCGACCAGATGATTGAGCGCGAGCCAGATGCGAGTGTTCACTATGACTTTATTCTCATTGACTGTCCGCCGTCATTGGGCCTGTTGACCATCAATGCCTTCGTCGCGGCCAAAGAGGTGTTGATTCCGATTCAGTGTGAATACTACGCACTCGAAGGGCTAAGCCAACTCCTGAAGAACATAAATTTGATCCAGGCGCACTTGAATCCCGATCTCCGGCTTTCCACAATCTTGTTAACCATGTACGACGGGCGAACTAATCTGGCACACGAGGTTGCGGCAGAGGTTCGTGAGCACTTCCCCCAAGAGACGCTTGAAACAACGATTCCGCGTTCAGTGCGGATTTCCGAGGCGCCCAGTTATGGGCAAACCGTGATGACCTATGACCCGCGCTCCAGTGGAGCACTTTCTTATTTAGAAGCAGCGAGAGAAATTGCCGCTGCCGGCGTGGAGGCCAAGTAATGAGTGAAAAGCGTAGAGGACTTGGGCGGGGCCTGGGGGCATTAATACCCGGCGGTGTTGAAACAACGACGCCACGTTCCCATCGTCCCGTCGATGTGTATTTCCCGGAAACAGCAGAAAAAGCAACTGGTGGCGCAAGCCAAAAAAAAGATGTCTCGGAAAAGACTCCTTCGGCGAATGGCAGAAACACGGCCAAAACTGCCGAACAACCAGATTTGGTTGAGGTACCGGGTGCCACGTTTGAATTGATTCCGGTCAGCGCGATAACTCCGAACCCGCGCCAGCCCCGCACGGTTTTCGATGAAGATGAACTGACGGAGTTAAGTGCGTCCATAGCTGAGGTTGGCGTACTACAACCGATCGTCGTGCGGCGCTTGGTTTCCCCTGCGGATGGTGCAGATGAGAGCGGCGCCGACTATGAACTAATCATGGGGGAGCGCCGCTGGCGGGCCGCGCAGCAAGCGGACCTCAGCGATATACCGGCTATCGTCCGGACTACTGACGATGAAGACCTACTTCGAGATGCACTCCTTGAGAACCTGCATCGAACACAGTTGAACCCGCTTGAAGAGGCCGCTGCTTATCAACAGCTCCTTGATGACTTTGGTTGCACTCATGAAGAACTGGCAAAGCGTATTGCGCGATCGCGTCCACAAATTTCCAATACGCTGCGCTTGTTGAACCTTCCCCCGCTAGTCCAACGCCGCGTCGCGGCCGGGATTCTAACGGCCGGCCACGCTCGGGCGTTACTCAGTTTGGAAGATGGCGCCGCGATGGAGCGGTTGGCTCAACGCATCGTGGCCGAAGGACTTTCGGTTCGGGCTACGGAAGAAGTGGTCGCACTTGGAGTCGACTCAAAACCCGCAAAGCGTAAGCCTCTGCGCTCTGGTGAACACAGTCCTGCCCTTGATGACTTGGCGGCGCGGCTAATGGATCGCTTCGATACCCGCGTGAAGGTTGCCCTTGGAAAGAAAAAAGGACGGGTAACGATCGAATTCGCGACCGTGCAAGACCTAAATCGAATCGTTGAAATGATCGACCCCGAAGATCCAGGAGTCTTCAAGTAACAGGGATCTAGAAAGTGGATATGGCATTTTCTACGATGCCGCGGTAGAGCCCGCCCAGATTGGCGTCCGTCGCCCGGACAGCCTGCGGTAGCAGCGACGTCTCGGTCATGCCCGGTGCCACGTTGACCTCGAGGAACCACGGTTGGCCGGATTCATCAATGATCATGTCGGTGCGCGATACGTGCCGGAGTCCAAGAGTGTCGTGGGCGAGCAGCGCCAGGTCAGAAGCCATCTCTGCTGTTTTAGGAGCGAGGCGAGCAGGAGCAAAGTAGCGGACGCGTCCGGGGTTATAGCGCGCGTCATAGTCATAGACGCCGTCAGTTGAGACGATTTCTACCGCGGGTAGCGGCTCGGGACCCGAGCCGGTATCTACAACACTTATTGCCACTTCTGTTCCAATAATGGCGTCTTCGATGAGGGCCACGTCACCATATGAAAAGCAATCAACCATCGCTCGCGGCAGCTCTTCCGGCTGCCGCACAATCGTTACACCGAGCGCAGAGCCGCCGCGCGCTGGCTTAACAACCAGCGGGGTCTGAAACTGGTCCAGGATTGCGGCCAAGACGTTATTGGCGCCTAAATCACGAAAGAGACTGTGGGGCAGCGCGACGTGCCGGGGCGTATTGGCGCCCGCGCGGCGTAATAATTGCTTGCCCACAGGTTTGTCCCAGCCCAAACGAGAGGGCCCGGGGCCGGGGCCGACGTAGGGCACGCCCACCAACTCGAGCACATCGCGTACGGATCCGTCTTCACCGGTTGCCCCGTGTAAGAGGGGCCAAACGACGTCCGGTTTGTGATCTGAAATGGTGCTTAATAGTTGTGCGTCGACGTCTGATAATTCGACCTGGCATCCGGCCTCGCGTAGCGCCTCAGCCGTTCGCCGCCCTGATCGCAGAGAAACGTCTCGTTCGTGAGATAAACCGCCCGCCAAAACGAGAACGCTTGGTGCATTGCTGCTGGCCACGATACAACTCCTTGCTGAAGACGTAGCGCCTATTACATTTGAGAATTAGTACATATCCGGAGTCGGGGATTGCACCCCGACCTGGTGCGAGTCCGGCGCTGCTCCGGACCCGAAGATCTCGATGAGATCCATTTCCCCAGAAATTACATTGCTAAGCCGCCTAATGCCCTCGGCGATTCGCTCTTCAGTGGGGTAACAGAAAGATAGGCGCATATTTCGATGGCCGGAACCGTCTGAGTAAAAGCCAGTCCCGGGCACATAAGCGACGCGCTGGGTCACGGCCCGGGGCAGCATTGCCTTCGCATCCAAGCCTTCGGGCAGCGTCGCCCATACATAAAACCCGCCCGTAGGCACGTTCCATGACAACTGGGGCAGCCGATCTGTCAGTGCCTGGATCATGGCATCGCGTCGGCCCCGATACATCTGTTGGAAGGACTTAATCTGGGCCTGCCAGTCAGCGTTTTCGAGATAACTTGAAACAGCCATCTGCGAGTAGGCGCTCGGACTTAAAATTGTTGCTTCGGAGGCAATAACGAGCTTTTCGCGCACGGCGTGTGGCGCCACAGCCCAGCCCACCCGATAACCCGGAGCAAAGGTTTTTGAGAAGGACCCGAGGTAAATAACACCCTCTGGGTCCATGGATCGCAAAGCGGGCATTGGTTCTTGGTCAAATCCGAGTAAACCGTATGGGTTGTCTTCTAAAACTAAAACCCCGTAGCGCTTGGCGATATCCAAAATGCGGGGGCGACGTTCTAGGGAGAGGGAGATCCCGGCGGGATTGTGAAAATTAGGGACCGTGTACAAAAACTTTACGGTCCGTCCCGCCTTTTTCAGGTTTTCAAGCTTTTCTTCGAGTAGCTCCGGGATAATCCCTTCGGCGTCCATTTCGACGTGGACAACATCGGCCTGGTACTGGCTAAATACTCCCAGCGCACCGACGTAAGAGGGGCCCTCGGCGATGATGACGTCGCCGGGATTAATGAAAATCCGAGTGACAAGATCAATGGCCTGTTGGGAACCGGTGGTGACAACCACATCGTCCGGATGGGCCTCAATGCCCTCCAGCCGCATGACGTCTAAAATCTGCTCCCGTAACTCGACAATGCCCTGCCCGGAACAGTACTGGAGCGCGGCCTGCCCATGATCAAGTACTAATTCCCGGTTCAGTTCCGCTACAACATTGAGGGGCAGCGCATCTAAATTGGGCATGCCGCCCGCAAGTGAAACCACTTCCGGGCGGCTCGCCACTGAAAATAGGGCGCGTATCTCTGATGTGCGCATGCCCGCAGTGCGGTCTGCATAGGATCCCAACCAGGAATCGAGCCGGGTACCGCTCGGTTCTGCTTTGCTCGATTCTTGCGGCAACGGATCCGCTCCCTTCACTGAAAATACGCTTCTACGCGCACCCTATCGCGCGAAAGCTAGAGGAACTCAGCCAGTTCCTTCGTCAGCGCAGCCTTGGGCCGCGCTCCCACGATCGTCTTCACCAGTTCGCCGCCGGAGTAGACATTCATTGTGGGAATTGAGGTAATTCCATATGAAGCGGCAACCTGCGGGTTCTCGTCAGTATTGACCTTCACAATTTTGAGTTTTTCAGCGTGTTCGGCGGCCATTTCTTCCAGAATGGGCGCAACCTGGCGGCATGGACCGCACCACGGCGCCCAAAATTCGACCAATACCGGCTTATCGGCTTTCAGAACTTCGCTGTCGAAGGTGGCGTCAGTGGCATTGTGTGGCTGGGACATTTCTACCTCTCAGATTAATTTTGGACGGCGACACTTTCCAAACTCTTAAGTTAGTTAAGTGCAGCTTCTGCAGTGGCTTCTTCCGCCCCTGCGGGTTCTACCTCGCCTCGGGCGGCGAGCCAGCGTTCCGCGTCGAGAGCAGCCGAGCATCCGGTTCCGGCTGCCGTGACGGCCTGGCGGTAGGAACTGTCTACCAGATCACCGCATGCGAAGACGCCGGGCAAGTTGGTTTCGGTGGTGCGTGCAACTACCTGGACGTAGCCCTCATCATCTAGGTCAACTTGGCCGCGTAAGAGTTCGGAGCGGGGATCATGTCCGATCGCAATGAAGAGCCCAGTGGCATCGATTTCGCGTTCTTCACCCGTTACTGTGTCACGCAGCCGCAATTTGGTGACCTTGTCTTCGCCTTCGATGTCGATGACCTCACTATTCCAAGCAAAATTGATCTTGGGATCGGCAATTGCGCGGTCAGCCATGATCTTGGAGGCGCGCAGCTCATCACGGCGGTGAATGATGGTCACTGATTTGGCGAATTTTGTGAGGAATGTGGCCTCTTCCATCGCGGAGTCGCCCCCGCCGACAACCACGATGTCTTGTTCCTTGAAAAAGAAACCGTCACAGGTGGCGCACCAACTAACGCCGCGACCAGTCAGGCGGTTCTCGTCCGGGAGTCCAAGCTCCCGATAAGCTGAGCCCATCGCCAAAATTACGGCGTGCGCGCGGTATTCCTCACCGTTGCCGGTGCGGATTACTTTTACATCCTGGTCTAGCTCTAACTCCGTAGCATCATCGAAGATCACTTCGGCGCCAAAATTCTCCGCCTGGGCTTGCATCCGTTCCATCAGGTCTGGGCCCAAAATGCCGTCCGGGAAGCCGGGAAAGTTCTCGACATCGGTGGTGTTCATCAGCGCGCCGCCAGCAGTGACTGATCCAGCAATCACCAGTGGCGTGAGGCTGGCACGGGCGGCGTAGACGGCGGCGGTCCAGCCCGCCGGACCAGAACCGACGATAACTACGTCGCGAATTGGGGCAGAAACTTCGGAGTTAACCGGTGTGGTGCTCAACGTTTTTCACATCATCCTTAGTTGCGGGTTTGATCTGGCAACAAAATTTGCGGAGTAACCACTAGGGTCAACACCGGTAACTGTGAAAAACTTCCCGGCCGAGTTCCGGGTCACTTTACGCTGATTTCTGCGATTGATATGCGGTTATTGCCCTGACTGTCTACCGGCAATTCTGTTACCCAGATCACGAAAGTATCTAATTCCACGCTGTCGAATTCAAAGACCGTATCCCCATCGGCTGCGCCATCAGCTAATAGATCGCCACCGCCGGGGTCTTCGTTATCGGTATCCCGAATTTCAATTTGACCGCCCTCCCCATCAATATTGACGCGCACTTGAGAGATTTCTGAAGTTTCTTCCAGCGTCACAGCCAAACCAATACCCGAGCGGCCCGGGATGGCCGGGTCTACAAACCACTGCGAGTTCCAATAGGTATCAGAATCTCCGTCAATGGCGAGGTGTTGCTGCTCCGGGTGCTGGCCATCACCATCAGGGTCGACCTCTTCCACGCTGTCGATATAGACCGGAGTTAGGGGTTCTTTTGAATCTGACTCGTCTTCATCCTCAGATTCTTCCGGCTCTTCCGGCTCGGCGGACTCCGTGGCCGATTCAGTGGGTTCGACGGGAGCCGGTGGAGGAGTTGCGGCGGGTTCGCGCGGCGTGAGCGGTGCGGAAAGAGTCTGGAAGGCCAAAACGACAGCAATGATGACCGTGATAGCCACCACACCCAGAACCCAGGGGGTGGGATTGAATGGGGGCTTTTGCGATTTTTGCGATGTGCCGGAGGTTTTTCCTGCACCAGCTGAAGCGGCGGCCAGTGGGGCTGGACCGGGAAAAGCCGCGGGCGCACCGCGACCAGTTCCCTGAGTGAAACGTGGAGCGTTCGAGGGCCGTACTCCCACGGTGGTGCGCTGCGGTCCTGTTGGCACCGGCGGCGCTTCTAGCCGGTCACGAAATGATTCCCGCTGCGGAGCGGATGGGGCGGTAGGGGGCGCGGGCGCCACATCAGGAGGTAAATTTTCATCAGCCATTATTAGGGGGTCCACGGTCGAAATTTCGGGCCAGGGCGCCAGTTCCCGGGCGACCTCGGATGCGGAGTGTGGCCCATCGTTATTGGGGCCAAACGTAACGGTGCACAAAGTGTCCAAGTCATTGGGGATTCCCGCGCTCAACTCGGCGGGCGGGGCCGGCGATCCGGCCACGACCGGGGCTTGCTCTAGATCGGCAATGTGCACGCCGGGGGGCAGCGTACTGGGCCAGCGGCCCGTAAGAGCGTAGTAGAGATTTGCCACCAGGCCCATCGCATCGGTGCGCGCGGTCACCAGGGGCGGGGCGGTATCGAGGCTTAGAAGCGCCCCTTCTAGCCCCAGACCCGTGAGTAGAACTTTCCCTTCATCGGTGCGGTAAATAGTGGTGGGCCGTAAAACCAGGTGATAAACGCCGCGACGCCGGGCGGCTTCGATAGCCTCTGCGGCTTCGCCCACAATCGCGCGCGCCTGGTCGGCGGGCAAGAACTGTTCGTGTAAGACCAAGTCGAAGAGCGATTTACCTTCGGGCTGGGCCGTGATGACGTACACCACGCCATCTTGTTCCCCCGCATCAATGATGCGAATTAACCGCTCGTCTTTTATTAACGCCGCGCGGCGGGCCGCGTCCAGGGCGGGGGCGGTTCTCCCTTCTCGCAGCAGGTGAACCTGTACATCCCGCTCTAAGACGCGATCTGTTGCTAACCACTTTTCAACGCCAGCAACATCGGAGGTCAGAGGATCCACTAGTTGGTAACGACCGGCAATTGAAGTGCCCTGGCCCAACGCTTCCACTAATTACCTCCCTTTTCGTCTCTATCGTATGGCCCGAAGCGGCGCCGTAATTTAGCGGTTACGGGTGAGAGCAATATTGACAGCTCTTGCACCCGCATTAGGTACAGCGACACGATATAAACAGCCAGCATTGTCAGGCCGGCAACGGCCGCGGTTAGTAAGCCGTGCAGCGGGTCGTCTGCACCGTCACCGAGAAGTGATTTTATGAAGAACCCGATCCCGCTTGCCAATAGTGCGGCAATGATTAGGCGGCTGAAGAGCCGCAGGATTCGATGACCATCAAGGCCTTGTAATCGCCGCCGCAACCCGCGTAAACGCCCCGCACCGGCCACAATTGACCCCAACGCCATTGAGCCTCCGGCACCGGCCGCCCACCAGTCTGGTGGAAGAAGGTACATGCCCAGCAGCGACCCGGCAATCGTCACGGCGGTGACTGGAATCTGAATTAGGAAAATGGTGAAACCGTCTTCAAAAGCAAAATAGGCGCGCTTCATCAGCAACATGGCGCCCAAGGGCACCAATCCAATTGCCAAGACGGCCAAAACCCGCGCCACGGACGTGATCTCTCCGGGATGTGAAGCGGTGAACAAGATCACGCGAGTAATGGGCACGGCGAGCACGATCAGCGCGGCGGTGGCAAAGACAGTGAAAACTCCAACTGTGCGCATACCCAATGAGAGGTCGGCGCGCACCCGCGGAATATCTCCAGCAGCGGCAGCGGCGCTAATCTGCGTAAATAATGCCGTCGTGATGGAAACAGTCACGAGCGAGTGGGGAAGCAGATAAATCATCAGCGCCTGGGTGTAGGCGGCATTGCCCGCCACATCGAATAATTCGCCCGAGTGCTCACCCGCCGCTGAGGTCACTCGCGTAATAACCAGCACACCGACTTGTTCCAAAATTGTTGCGGCGCTCGTCCATGCGGCGACTTTACCCATGGATCGCATTCCCATTCCGCGCACTTTCCACCGGAAGCGGAACCGAAAGCCAGAGCGCCACAGCGGAATGAATAAAACGAGAGCCTGGCCCGCGATGCCCAAAGTGGCTGAACCGCCAAGGAGTGCAATTTTGGCACCGGTCCAACTCGACAGATCGTGAGCTGTCGCGGCGTCGTAGCCGCCAAAAATAGCGATGAAAGCCCCAAAACCGGCGATAGAAATGATGTTATTTACTACCGGTGCCCACATGAAGGGGCCAAAAATGCTGCGGGCATTAAGCACCTGCCCCACCAGGGTATAAAGCCCGTAAAAGAAGAGCTGCGGAATGCACCAAAAGCTGAAGGAAACCGCTAGCGCCGTGAGCTCGGGCGTCCAATTATCTATGTACAGCCCGATGACCCACGAAGAACCAAGCGTCAGCAATAGCGTGATGCCCAGCATGATCGCGCCGGCGACCGTCAAAATTCGGTTGGTGAATTCTTCACCCTGCTTGCGCTGATAGGCTCGCACGATTTGCGGCACTAGCACCGCGTTCAGCATGCCGGAAGCCAATATGGCGAACATGACGTTCGGAATCTTGTTGGCCACATCAAAAGCGTTCGCCGCGCCGATATTAACGCCAACAGCGGCGATGAGAACCAGATTCCGCACGAGGCCGAGCGCACGAGAAACAAAAGTGCCCGAAGCCATCACGAGGCTGGAGCGGCCGAGAGACGGCGGCTTTTTTCCGGCCGACTCAGTAGGCAGGTCGCCATCGGCTGGCGTAGTCACGATTTTCTTCTCTTTCGGCCGCGGCGGATAGTTCGAATTATTCCAATTATGAACAAGACCACCAAAATTGCGGCGACCACGCGGGTACCGGCATCTTCCCAGCCGGCGCGAACTCGCACCGAAATTGTCTGCGGCGTACCAATCTCGGTGCCGTCACTGTTTTCCAACTGCACCGCCACATCAACGTTACGATTCCCGATTGCCTCGACTGGAACCAGAATTGACGTTTCAGATTCGGCAGGCAACTGCGCCGTTACGACTTCGTCTGTCTTGAGAAATGAACTGTCTGTTTGCAAGCGCACAGTCACCTGCGCGTCCTGGGGAAAATCATTGTTAATCAACACTGGAATCTCCCCGGCATCGGAAATCAGGTTCACGGTTCCGGCCGGGATCACGTGGACTGAATCGTGCAGCTCCTGCGCCTGACTGGAGACCTGAGCAACTAAATCTGCACGCTCTTCGGGGGCGTGGCGCCATCCATTGGCAATGATTCCCTTCAGTTGCGTGTCTGCCAGCGGTAACACTCGATCCGGCTGGGGCACGATGGACCGAAACTGGGCGATTTGTTCTGCGGTGTCATTTGTGGTCTTGAGAAGTTCCGCCTCGATAATTGCCGGGTCATCTACTCCGACGGGCAGGGGTTCGCGGTCGATGTCACCGGCGGGCGCTCCGATCAGACTGCGAACCGCTTCAAAATTAATCCACGGCGCGTCTGCCAGAGCGGCAAGTAACTCCGGAGTGCGCTCTGGATCGGGGTTCCAGTTGCGCGGCACCGTTAGCAGGACATGGCGCGGGTCTGCGGGCCGTTCTTGGGTGATCACCGCGGAGTCAGCCAGCAGGCGCTGGCGTGCGATGGCCGTTGAACTTGTAACGCCAGCGGTTGCCGCCGCGGTGAGGGTCGTAGACATCGACTCTTCCGCAATGAGGGCGGGAACTACGCCATTTTCCGCTACCACCCGGGCGCGGCCCGAGGGGGTGAAGGTTAGCGGGCTGATGGGGGCTAGTTGGGTTGAGTTAGTGACGATGGCACTGACGCCCTGGGCTTCCTGTGTCACCGCCCAGGCCGCCAGCTCCGCGTCGGCGTTCCCTTCGGGCCACAGGAGCACATCGGAAGCGGTTACCCCCAGTTCCGAGCTGATAGTTGTGCGAGCGCCATTTAAATAACTCCGCGCATCAATCCCGCTGCGATGCGCCAGTGCTAAAACATCGGCATCAAAATGTGGCAGGGCGAAAATCTCTTTTCCCGCCAAAGCCTCTTCTAACTGCGGCAGTCCCACGCTGTTTTCCGACCCGGTAAGTAACTGCGGGTCCAGCGCGAAGGCAACGTCATATCCGCGGGTGGCGTCCAGCAGGTTTTGCATCCGTTCCCCCTCATCTAATCCGTTTTCCATCCCGGGTGGCGTGCCGGTTACCGGGGCAAGGACGGAAAGTTGGGTCGGAAAAATATTTTCGGGATTCGCCGGGAACCAAATCACAAAGGTGCGTTCCTGGGCAACGACCTCGTCACCAACAACACTGTCTACCGCTATCCCGCGCGGACCCCACTGGCTGGCGCTCTTGGGCAAATACAGTTGATCGGTAGAAATTTTCAGTTTTTCGTGCCGCTCCTGACCGGGGTCTAAATCTTTCAACTTTGTGCGCGTTACGACTTTTCCCGCGGGACTGACCTGATCGGCCGCTTCGTCATCGGACTGTTCCCAAATTTCGATCGAAGAACGCGAGATCAACTGAGCGGATCTGAAACGCAGCTCCAGTGCGCCGTCCTTAATTACCTCTTCGCCGCTGTTGCGGACCAAAACTGAAACCTCAATGTCATCCCCCGGTTCTACGATGGGAGTGATTTCGATGATTTCGCTTTCTAAGCCAAGTGCGCTGTCGGCGGGCGCGGCGGCCGAGGGCGGGGCGAGAAGCGAGGTGAGGCCGATAAGACCAATGCCAAAAACTAGTGCCAACGCTGTAAGGAAGCGTTTGCGGCTCATGGGTTGGTCCACAGTTCTGCTGCCAGACGCGCTAGGCGACGCTCATTGGGGTATACCAATTGCAGGGGCAGTTCGGCCAGCGAAACCCAGGCGACATCTTCTGCTTCTCCGTCCGGGTCGTTCTCAATGGTTAATTCGCCCTCGAGGGCGCGCAATAGAAAGTGGTGTACGACCTTATGGATCCGGTGTGTCGCGGAAGAAAACCAGTAATCGATGGTGCCCAGGGGCTGAACGATCTGGGAATAGATGCCCGTTTCTTCCGCAATTTCCCGCACGGCGGCCTGAGCGGCCGTCTCCGTGCCTTCCAGATGGCCCTTAGGTAGGCACCACTCCAAGCGGCCGGCTCGGTTGCGTCGGGCAATAATGGGGGCGCGGGGCCCAGCAAAAGCATCGTCTACGGAAATCCCGCCGGCTGACGTCTCATTGCGCACCGGTAGTAACGACTGTCGGCGACTAGCGGCAGACAGCACGGTGCGACGCCGCACGGGCGGCGGTTTAGGGACGGGCCACCTAGGAGTAGAACCCGAAGCCGAGGACATGAACGTCACCCTATATACCTAGTCTGGCAGCCTTGACAGTTGTATCTGACTCGATGATCCCCCGAAAGGGTCGAAGTGGTGAAATGAACCAGCGCGAAGCGCAAATTAACCGCGGTAATTCGCAAAAAGCGTTACTGAAGCGGGCCCTATCAGTTCTGACTTCACTATCGAGCCACATTGTGGACTTGGGCGAGCGGTTTGAAACTGCCGGGTATGAGCTAGCGCTCGTGGGCGGGCCCGTGCGGGATGCTTTTTTAGGTCGGCCGGTTTCCGATTTGGATTTCGCCACCTCGGCTGTGCCTGAAGAGACGGAGCGGATCCTGCGGGAATGGGGCACCACGTGGGATGTTGGTAAAGAATTCGGAACAATCGGGGCGCGGAGCGATGACGTCGTGGTGGAAGTTACGACATACCGCACCGAGGAATATCAGGCGGATTCCCGCAAGCCCGCCGTCGGGTTTGGTAAGACTTTGGACGGCGACCTGTCGCGGCGGGATTTTCGGGTCAACGCCATGGCCGTGCGGCTACCAAGCATGGAGTTCGTCGACCCCTTTGATGGCCTGACTGACTTGGCCCAGCAAGTGCTGCGGACGCCGGGAGCACCGGAGCAGTCGTTTTCCGACGACCCGCTGCGAATGATGCGTGCCGCCCGTTTCGCCGCGCAGCTTGATTTCGCAATCCATCCCGACGTGCGTTTGGCGATGAGCGATATGGCCCAGCGCCTAAAAATCGTTTCGGCCGAGCGGGTGCGTACTGAACTAGAAAAGCTCATGTTGGCGCCCCAGCCAATTAAGGGTCTGCGCGCGCTAGTTGAGACCGGACTTGCTGACCAGGTTTTGCCCGAATTGCCCGCACTCCAGTTGGAAATTGACGAACATCATCGGCACAAGGATGTCTACGAGCACTCACTCACAGTGTTAAAACAGGCTATTGATTTGGAAACCGGACCCGATGGGCCGGTGCCGGGCCCGGACTTGATTTTGCGGCTCGCGGCGCTGTTGCACGACATCGGGAAGCCCCCCACCCGCCGATTCGAGCCCGGTGGGGGCGTCAGTTTTCATCACCACGAGGTGGTGGGCGCGAAAATGGCTACGAAGCGGCTTCGGGCCCTGCGCTTTGACAACCACACCGTGAAGAAGGTGGCGCGACTGGTGGAGCTGCATCTGCGGTTTCACGGATACAGCGAGGGCAAGTGGACCGATTCTGCGGTGCGCCGCTACGTAACTGATGCGGGAGATTTACTCGAGCGACTCCACCGGTTGACGCGCTCAGATTCGACTACGCGCAATCGCCGGAAAGCCGCGCGACTGGCCGCGGCCTATGACGACCTCGAGGCGCGCATCGCGACGCTGCAAGAGCAAGAGGAACTTGCCGCAATTCGTCCGGACTTAAACGGCCAGGAAATCATGGAGACCCTCGGAGTAAAAGAGGGGCCTGTCGTGGGTAAGGCCTATAAATTTCTACTTGACCTGCGCATGGAAGAGGGCCCCTTGGGTGGGGATATTGCCCGAGAGCGACTGCTGCAGTGGTGGCAAGACCAGCAGTGATTGGTGCCCACTTATCCACAGATCTGGCGGTATCCACAGATCTGGTTCCTTCAAGTGTTTCCCCAGTTTTTGGAACTCGGCGCGGAAGTTGCCAGTTTTTCAGCAAACTGAAGTCCTCGATTTTGGAAAAGAGGACACGAAATGCTTTTGGGATCCTGGCGCTCGCGTACCCGATCCTGGCGCTCGCGTACCCGCACCGGCGCAGGCTTATTAATCGCGGTCGGACTGGTTCTTACCTTTATAGCGTTTGCGCGGCCCGCTGCGGCGAACCCGCACATAGAGTTGCGCGGTCCGGGCGTAAAAGTTGGCGATGCTTGGCTTGGTTCGTATCGAACTTTCCTGGGTGAGCCCTGGGTTTGGTGCATCGACTCGGGCAAGAAATCTCCGTTCGCTGAATATGACTGGACCGCGCGCGCTATTGAGGCACCGCAAGAGGCCTATTTACTGTGGAAGCACGCACCTGACACGCAGAAGATGAATCACGCCGCGCTGTCATTCCTCCTGCATAAGTCGGCAAAACTGCCCCATGATGTCGTGCGGCCCATCGCCGATGCTGCGCCCGATCACTACGGCCCGAAATTGCGCGCCCGCGTGGACGCTCTACAACGTGAAGCTGAACGCTTTGCGGGCCCGTACACGGTTGATGTTTCGCTATCTAACACGCGCACCGGTTCATTAGGGACGGCATCCCGCACCCAGGCTGATTCCAGCCCCCAGGTGCAGGTTGCGGTGGAAATCCGAAGCGCTGGTGGCCAACTGATGCCGGACGTGCCGGTAACGCTGGAAATTTCCGGATCGGGGCAGTGGGAAGACTCATCACAAAAGATGGAAGTGACGTCGAACGATAAAGTGCTGCAGTTGCCGGTCGACATTACGGGATCGGGTGAACTCACTGTGGAGGCCACCGCAAAAACGCCGCCGACCCGGGTGCAACTCTTTGAACCCGATAACCGCGGTGTGCAGCGGGTTGTCAGCGCACGGGGGGCAGAATCTCAAAGTGGTACTGCCATTCTTGACATTCCCGAGCCGCTTGAAATTTCAATTTCCACTCGGGCTTCCGTCTCGGAGGTTGTTTTCGAACGCGCGAATACCGCTTCGAGTGACGATGCATCCGATGTTGGCCCCCGCGATTTGGACGCTGTTGCGGTTTTTGACCATTTGGATGTTGAAGTAGTGGCTGGCGAGTGGCCTAACGGACGCCCAATTCCCGTTGTGTCAACGCTTTACGGACCCTTTGACACAC
>Ga0209487_1002021_pt1 | contig 16736 bp, 17 predicted proteins | sample Poulit2012_FD_187524 | JGI IMG/M metagenome (GOLD analysis project Ga0209487, IMG submission 187524) | Agricultural soil microbial communities from Georgia to study Nitrogen management - Poultry litter 2012 (SPAdes) (version 2) | ecosystem: Environmental > Terrestrial > Soil > Agricultural land...
GGTAGAAGACACCAACGGCGTTCCGGAAGTCTACGAGCAGCGGACGCGGATGTGCGACCTCGGCTATCTGCAAAGCGCCTATCTGGACAAGAAGGGCCGCCTGCTCGCGCGCTGCCCGTCGGAGCCCGTCGACGACTACGTTCGCAAGGGCGGGAAAGTGGAAGACACGGAACGCCGAGGATGTCTCTGCAACGGGCTGATGGCGAACATCGGCCTCGGCCAACGCCGCACCTCGGGCGACGAACAGCCGCTGTTCACCGGCGGGGATGAGCTGCTGTCGATGCCCCTCGGATCGCTCGAAGATCCGTCCTACTCCGCCGCCGAAGTGCTCGACTACCTGCTGGCGACCCGAGACGTGCCGTCCCTCGCCTGAAAACGGCCGCCTGAGGAGGGCCGCCTGAGGAGGGCCGCCTGAGGAGGGCGCCGGTTCATTCAGGCTGCGTTCTTCAATCTCATGTGCATAGCCGATTCCGCGCGAGGCAGATGATGCCGGGCGTATGCGCCATTGCATGCAACGGCGCCACATCGTCTCGCCCGGACATTCCCGTTCAATGGTTTTCCCGGCACGAGCGAAGGCCGGCTGACGAAATAAATCCCTCCGGCGCCGTGATTCAGGCAGGCGAAATTCGTCATGGAGGAATATCCGGAATCCATGCAGTTGGCCGTCACGCTTCACGCTCATGGTCTGCGCACAACGCTCGCACCACCGCCGACGCCTTCCCGGCTCATGTACTTCGCCCGACTGCAGCGTGGATCCCGGATCCGCTCGCTGACGAGAACGGAGACCGGAGGCAACCTCAGTGAACGGCACCTTGAACACCGGTCTCACTGCGCGATCCGGGTTTGACATGGGATCGTGGCCGGCAGAATTACTGATTCACGCGCCACGCTCTCATCATTACGCCCGGAATTATCCAATAACAACGCTTGCCGCGCCATGTCACAGACAGTTGCAAGGCCGAAGGAGATTCTTATGTTAGAGCGTGCGCATACCCTCACGATAATGATCATGTCGTAGAGATGAGAGGGTATGAAGCCATCCTGCAGGGGCTCACGATTATAATGACCTCTAATTGCACCTCAGGGATATGCCTTCATCACACAAGCTACCCCACGGACCTCAGCTCTGGCGTTTGCAGCATCTGATCGAGTGGCTGCGGCGGGGCGAAAAACTAACGACGCGTCTAGCGGCCGATCGGTTCGAGGTATCACAGCGAACGATTGCGAGCGACATCGAGTGGCTCCAAATGCTCGGCATACCTGTCGAATACGATGCAAGCGCTTTCACCTATCGGCTGACGGAGCCGTTCGAGAATTTGCCGCTGACCGTCCTGGATCGGAGCAGCTTTGCTGCGCTACTCGTCGCTCAGCACGCACTCGCCGCGCTGGGCGATTCGCCGCAGGCGGCCTTACTCGAGCAGGTTGTCACCCGGCTGTCGAATCTATTTCCCGATACGATAGCCGTTGACCCAAACGTCGTGTCCCGGAGCATCCGCTTCGAGAGCGGCCCCCGGCCCCACCGGGGATTCGAGGAGATGGGAGAACTCTATCAAGCCGTAATCGAACGGCGAATTGTTTCGATAAAATACTACTCCAATTCCCGCGCAGAAGTGAGCTCTCGAGAGGTGGAGCCACTAAGCCTCCTGAACCATCAGGGCCGCTGGTACCTTGTAGCCTGGTGCCGTCTACGGTCGGATTACCGGGATTTTCGGCTCGACCGCATTCGTGAGATGACGGTTCTGGATCAGTGCTTCGTGCCGCGAGAGGATTTCGATCTGAATGATTATCTGAGTCATGCTTTCGGAATGCACCGCGGCGAGCGTGCTTACGCAGTCCGAATCCGCTTCTCGGAATATCAGGCGAGATGGATTAAAGAAGAGCAGTGGCACACCTCCCAGATGATGCTCCGACGACCCGACGGAAGCCTCGACCTGATGTTTGAGTCCGCGGGTCTCAGTGACCTCACCCGATGGGTGTTACAGTACGGCGCTGAAGCCGAGGTAATCTCCCCGCCCGTGCTACGCCGCCGCGTGGCGGCCGAGGCTAGGCGGATGGCGGAGATGTACAGCGATGTCCCGCCGCATACCAGACGGTGCGATTGAGCATGATTGATCACCTCTAACTTCAGCTTTCAATACCGATGGTGCGATTGAGCATGTCGCCACGTGCGGCCGCCAGAGTGGCTGCCAATTTAGACCCCTTTTCTAGTCATCGGGTGCCGGCCAGTCGAATTGCGTTTGACCGAACAAGAGCGCACGCGGTTATGACTGCGACGCAGAACGCCGGGGATATCGATCAGGTCCAACCTGGACAAAGGCCGGCCCATTCCTCGACCAATTTCGGTTCGACTTCAGGACGACTCGAACATGAATCTTATTTGGCGCTTGACAGGCTCGTCGAATCATATCTAATTTCAGCGGCACTTAGTTCTATATCTGAAACTGATCGATGCGTCTTACCCTTCGCCTGAGCCCCAACACAAGGCACGTGCCTTTCGATCACCTGCACCAGCTAATCGGCCGGATCCACGCCTGGCTCGGCAGGAACGAGCTTCATGACGGCACCAGCCTGTACTCGTTCTCATGGCTCTCGGGAGCGAAGCCACAAAAGGATGGACTGATGTTCCCGGGTGGCGCGGAATGGTCCGTTGGCTTTTTTGATATCGATGCTGCCAAGCGGCTTCTGGAGGGCGTCCGGTCCGATCCGGAGGTGGCCTATGGTATGCGCGTCTACGAGGTGCAGGTGCAGGCCCCGCCGCCCGCCTCTGCGCGCGCCTCATTTCTCGTTTCCGGTCCGGTTGTGCTGCGCGCGAAGCGCGAGGATGGATCAGATGAGTATATCCTCTGGGACGACGATCGAGCCGACGATGCGCTGACGCGGATCTTTCGGTGGAAGATGAGCCTCGCCGGTATGGCCGGTGAGCACCTCGCATCCACCATGCGTTTCGATCGGACATACTTGCGACCGCGCTCAAAGCTCGTCACTATCAAGGACATCAAGCATCGAGGCAGCGAGTGCCCGGTCATCGTCGAAGGAACGCCGGAAGCGCTTCGATTCGCCTGGCTAGTGGGTGCGGGGGAACTGACTGGGAGTGGATGCGGGGGGCTGCGTTAAAACGAGAACACCTATGACTTACCACGTCGTCACTTATACCGGTCCTTTCGGCTTCATCAAACCCTGGACAGCCGTCCGCGACGGCGAAACGTTCAGCCAACCCTTTCTCACGCCAAGTATTGTTGAGGGAATGCGCGAGAAGCTAGGCGTTTCGGAGATCCTCCGTCACCGTCTCGCTCATGGCGGCATCAGCAAGCAGCAGGAGGCGATTCAGTCTGCAGGGTTTAAGAAGAACACTCGTGCAAGAACATTGTCCCGCGGTACAGGCATCCTCACGCGCGGCGTGATGCTCGACCCCGTGCTGCACCTGGCGTTCCCTTCCGCCGAAGACGCCGCCAGAGCCGCTAAGCAGCACCTCTGCCTGTGTCGCAATGAGGACCTGGTCTATCCCGCTGGCGAACCTCGCGAGCTGAGTGAAGCGGCATTCGATGGACTGGAGGGCTTCGAGCTGCGCTTCGCCGACGCCGAAGCGCCGGGCTCCTTCCTCGTCGGCTACAATCGCTTCGCCGACGGCGCACCGATGTACGGGCGCCTCGAGGTGGTCGGTAACCCCGCCACGGCCGAGCCGCTCGACCTATGACGCTGCTCGCAAAAAGCCCCGAACGCGGCGGCCTGACGCTGCGTGAGCATACGGAGCATGTCGTAGCCGCCGCCGTACGGATGGCCCGCTCGCACGGACTCGACGAGCGTCTCGCCCGGTGCGGCGCCGTCCTCCACGACCTCGGCAAGGCGCACCCGTTCTTCCAGTCCGTCCTACGCGGAGAGATCACGCCGGACGACCGGATGCGCAAGGCGCCCCACCGGCACGAGCTCTCGTCCATTTTACTGCTGCCTCTATTCGACGAGACAGACTGGCCAGCCCTCATCGAGATGGTCGTCGGGCACCACAAGTCCGTCCGGGGAGACCGCTCCGAGCGTGGCCTGATGGACCTACTCCATGTCCATTACCACAGCGCCGACCATCTTTTCGAGCGCCACACCGAGGGCTGGGACGACTGGATGCCGCAGGCCGTCGCACTGGCCCACTCTTTCAGGGTGACCGAGAGCGATGGTGTTTCGCTCGACATGGCGCGGTGTGCGCTCGACACCTGCATTGCCTATTGCCGGAGGCCCGAAAAGGGGTGGTCGGAATGGCGGGGGCTCTTGATGGCCGCGGACCACTTCGCCTCGGGATACCAGCACGAAACCGACGACCGCCTCGGCAGCCTCTACCACGTTCCCGACGTGGAAGCCGCCTACGGCCCTGCCTCTCGCTTCGGGACGTCGGCGCTCTACCCGCTTTCCCTGCGCGAAGACGCCGTACGCGACGAGCGGCCTCACACGCTCGTCATTGCGCCTACTGGCGCGGGCAAGACCAACTTCCTGCTCCGCCGCTGCCGCAACCGGGTGTTCTACACACTCCCGTACCAGGCGTCCATCAATGCCATGTATCGGCGTTTGAGGGATGATCTGCGCCCTGTCGACCCTGCCGCCGACGTTCGCCGCCTCCACGCCGCCTCGCGCGTACCTCTACGTGAGTTCCGATCCGGCGACCTGGACCACTGGGACCTGCGGGAGGACGCCGACCTCCAGCAGCACCCCGGCGCCAGCGTCAAGGTGACGACGCCTCACCAGCTGGCCGGCCTCGTCCTGGGCACCGCGGGCCACGAGATCACCGCACTCGACGTGCGCGGCCAGGACGTGATCCTGGACGAGATCCACACCTACGACGGTGCCACACGAAGCCTCGTCCTGGAGATGGTCCGCGCCCTCGCCGCACTCGGCTGCCGCGTCCATGTCGGCACCGCCACGATCCCCGACGCCCTCGCCCGGCTGCTACTCGACGCCCTCGGTGGTGCCGAGCAGGTCTGCACGGTCACGCTCTCCGAGGACGAGCTACGCTCCTTCAACCGGCATGAGGTGGTCAAGCTCGCAGACGATAACGCTGCTGCCGCCACGCTCCACCGCCTCGTGGCCGCTGGAAAGCGCGTGCTGATCGTGACCAACCGCGTCGCGCGGGCTCAGGCGCAGTTCGATGCGCTGAAAGACGATTCGGCTTTCCGAGACGTGCCTGTCCTCCTCCTTCATAGCCGCTTCCGCCGAGCTGACCGGGCGGCATTGGAGCACGAGCTGATGGCGCTCGAGCTGAGGTGCGCTGCCGAGAAGCGCCCGTGCGTTGCCATTGCCACCCAGGTGGTGGAGGTCAGTCTCGACCTCTCGTTCGACGCGATGATCACGGATGCGGCACCTCTGGACGCGCTCGTCCAGCGCTTCGGGCGCGTCAACCGACGCCGCCATGCCGAGACGGCCGGCCGCGTGTTCAAGCCAGTCTACGTCCTTACACCGCCCGACGGTGAGCGCGCGGCGCGGCCCTACGACGCGGGCATCATCCAGGCCAGCTTCGAGCAGCTTCCCGGCACCATCGGCGGTCCAGCGGTGCTGCTCGAGGAAACGACGTTGACGCAGCGGATCAGCAACGTCTATCCGACGGTCCAGCCGCCACCAATCGATTTGCACCTATCGGTCCAAGAGGGACGCTACCGTATCCGAAAGCTGCACCACATGGCTCGCTCGGTGTTGATCGACCTGCTGGAGATCGACAGCGAAACGGGCGTGCGGGAACAAGACGTGGCCGATTACAAAGCTGCACCGTGGGATGAGAAGGCCGAGTGGGAAATCCCGCTCCCACAGCACGTCCGCCGCCACGGCTGGCGACGCCTCGACGTGGGAAGCTACCCCCTAGTCGTACCCGACGACGCCTACGACCCGACCCGCGGCTACGACGATGCCCGCGTCAGTGACGGCCCCCCGCCTGCCCCCGAACCAAGCGCATTCATTCTGTAAAGAGACCGCCCATGTATACCGCTCACGTGGGCCGAAGAGCCCTCGCGCGCTACAACGCGCGCCACGACACGGCCCACACACCGCGCACCTTCTTCGACGAGGTGTTCTTCTCACTCTTCTTCGACGACCCGCGCTACCTGATGTGGGTCAACAATGCCCCCTTCGACCAGATCTCGAAGCAAAAGAAGGCAGGCGACCCTAGCGAGCGCCGAGACGCACTCAAAAAGCTGCACGCAGGTGCCGAAGCGCTCACCGAACCGCTGGGGCATCTTGTCCTCGGGGGCAAGGCCGCAGACCTCGACGCGAGCACCTCGGGACAGGTCACCGACCTGGTCCTCCCGGCCACCGCCGACGAGGCATATGCCTCTTGGATCGGCACAGCCTGCGGCATCGGTGTGGCGGGCGGTCTGTCGCTATTGATCGACCATGACGCCGTGTTAGACACCCTCTTGGACGGCTGGCACGCTTATCGGGAATGGCTCAAACAAACGCCGGACTTCCAGCCCAGCCAGATGGACTCGTGGAACGGCTGGTGGCTCATTCACCGCTTCTCGGATGCTTTCGATGAAGATGATCCAACAGCCGGTTTTCTGCCTAGTACGAAGAAGGGCACCGGCCCGTATCGGCTCAGATTGGACACTCCGCCGTGGAGCCGCGTCCTCTTTGCGCTAGCCTTCGGCACGGGGGGCGCTCGTCAGACGGCGTACGTCTACTCGCTCGGCAACACCAACAAGACTTTCGGCTTTCTCCAGATCGACCTCCCGGAGGTCTATGGCCTGCCTGCCCTTTATCGACACCTCTTCGCAGGCCAGGATGCTCTGACCACCGAGGCGATTGCCACGCTGTGGCAGACAGAGTTCGGCTTCGAGCGCGCATGTCAGCAGGGCGTGCTCGGCACACGCTCGCTGGAGCCGAAGCACCTCCGCAAATACATGCCCACGCGCCGGGATGCCGGGTCCCTGCCGAGTGCCCCACGCAAAGAATCCGATCACGTTACGTTCCGCATTTACCAGACCTGGATCATCGCCATGCTCAGCAACAACGAAGAGCTCCTCGCCTTTGCAGAGGAGAGCGCTCACGCGCTACATGAAGCCGCCCGCCCCTCTGGGTCCAAGACGACCAACCAGCGCCAAGTCGACGAAGTTCTCAAGGCCGGCTCTCGTAAGCCTTTCGTGGACGCGCTCACGGCTGTCGTAGAGCGAGACGGCACACATGCCGAGGCACTCAACCGGCTCGTCCGTGCATTGATGACGATGCCGGCCACGGACGTGCCGCTATTCCTCTCGCTCCTCCGCTTCAAGTACGCCTACCTCAACACCAAATAATCCCTGCACCCCCATGTCTCAGACGATCTATCTCCGAGGTCTCCGCCAAGCTGACCATACCGTCTTCTGCGTCGCCGACGGCCAGAAGTTTTACTACGACCCACAGTTCGGGCAGCGTATGCCGTTCTCGAGCGGCCAGCAAGTCAAGCGGTCCATTATGGACGCACTGGTTGAATCACTTGGCGAGCCTCGCGCGCCGATTACCTTCAACTACGAGATCACCGCCAAAAAGGGCGAGGAAACGCTCGAGAACAAGGAGCCCTGGTCACCCTGCGATCCGCGCTACGCAGACCAACTCATTGGTGGGTGGATGCGGGCGCGTCCGAAAACCGTCACACTTAAGCGGCGCAGTCCTCTTTCGATTTCTGCCATGCGCCCTTTGCACCCGCTCCTGGCTAGCATGTCGAAGGAAAACCTCACCTTCGACCGCAGCGAGCATCCCGAGCAGCACCCCGTCCGCGTGCTCAACGCCGATGGTGAAGAGATGGCCACCGACGCGATCGATGCCTGGCTTGCGTCGCATGACCGGGCGCTACCTCGCCGGCATTGGATTCCTGATAACACACGCACATCGGGGCTCTTCGTTTACGACGTCGCCATCGACCTCGGACGCCTCTTTAAGGTCTCTACCAATCGCCACGATCCGGAGCTCGATCCTGAGCAGGTGGAGCGCCTCCAGGCGGAGGGTTGGGCGTTGACGGCCGATGGAGAGCACCTCGTGTGCCCGAAGGAACGCCGAAATGCTCTCATCCCGGCGCTCGTGGAGGCGCTCGTGAACTGGCGTGTCACTAGCAACCAGGCACGCACATTCAGTCCCCAGGCGACTCTCGCTGTGGCTCTTTCTAACAATGCCAACCGAATCACAGGGGCTATCCGAGCCGATCTGGATGAGGAGCGGCCTGACCGGGTCGCCCATCCTGTGATCGACACAATACCTGGCGTCGATACATTCGTCAACCTCCCCGCAAAGGGATACATTCCTGGTGTAACCGCTGCTGCAGATGCATTAGACGACGCGACAGCGGCGTTAACCGCTCGGATAGCAGAGTATGATTTCGACAATTGAAAATGCTGGAGGATCACCAGTAGAACCTGTGCCCATGTCATATCTGCCGAGAACCGGCATCGACAGATGATCATGGGAAGTACCTCCCCCCGCATCGGTGGCATGATCGTCGGCTACTATGTCGTATGCCCACGGAAGGCATGGCTGTCGATGCGGGGGTTGTGGATGGAGCAGGAGAACGAAAATGTGCAGCTTGGGCGGCTGATCGACGAGTCGACCTATACGCGAGCCCGCAAAGCCATCGACCTGAGCGCGGAGGCGCCTTCGGGAATACGCCTGGTTGGCAAGGTGGACGTCGTCAACCTGCGGGAAGGGGTTCTCCACGAGGTCAAGAAAAGCAAGGCGGTGGAGGAGGCGCACGTGTGGCAACTCCGCTTCTACCTGTGGCTCCTGCGGCTGAACGGCGTCACTCGGGCCGATGGGTCTCCCTTCACCGGACAACTGGATTATCCCAAGTTGAGGCGCTCCGATCGCGTCGAGCTCTCGGATGAAGATGTCAGCCGTCTGGAAGAAATCGTTGACGCCGTCGCCAAGGCGTACGCGCAACCACCTCCCGAGAGACATCCGCGCCGCTCTTTCTGCCGCAAGTGTGCATTCGAAGAGTTGTGTTATGGGTGATGCGTCATGAAGCGGCCGTATTACATATTCTCCAGCGGACGTCTTGGACGCCGTCAGAATACGCTGTTGCTCGAGCGGAAAACCGAAACACAGGCGCCGTCCGCAGATCCGGTCGCGCCTGTTGCCGAGCCTAAGGTCGAACGCCTCCCCTTTCCCGTCGAGCAGGTGGAGAGCCTATACGTCTTCGGCGAAGTTGACATCAACACGAAGCTCATCACGTTTCTCGCCCAAAACGCGATTCCGGTCTTCTTTTTTGACTACTACGGCAACTATACCGCCACACTTTATCCCCGCGAGCCAATTCTCTCAGGCAGGCTTCGCGTCGAGCAGGTCCGGCACTATCTAAACAAGAAATGCCGGCTAATCATCGCGCGTGCGTTTGTCGATGCCGCAGTCTTCAATATCCTGCGCGTGCTGAAGTACTACGCGACCCGAACATCCGGCTTGGCCGAAGAAGGTATCCTGGCGGCCATCGAGGGAATCGAGTCTGAACGTTCCACACTGGCCGATGCACGCGATGTTCCCACGTTGATGGGCGCCGAGGGCCGCAGCCGCGACCTGTACTACCGCGCATGGCCCCACATCCTCGGAAGCGAAGCAGCTGCTTTTCCCTTCGATAAACGCGAGCGGCGGCCACCATCCAATGAGATCAATGCGCTGATTTCGTTCGGCAATGCTCTCTGCTATTCCGGCGTGTTACGGCAGATCTATCGCACCGCTCTGGATCCTACGGTATCATACCTGCATGAGCCGGGCGATCGCCGATTTTCGCTTGCGCTCGATGTGAGTGAGGTGTTCAAGCCGCTTCTCGTTGATCGCGGCATCTTCCGCCTGATCAAGAACCGCGAAATTACACCGCGCCATTTCGAGGAGAGACTTGGCGGCGTTTATCTGAATGAGAGCGGACGAAGACGATTTGTGGAGCACTGGGACGAGCGGATGAAAGCAACGATCAAGCACCGGCGCCTGGGGCGGAACGTCAGTTACGAACGGCTGATCCGGCTGGAGTGCTACCGGCTCGTGCGGCATCTCAGTGACCCGAAGAACGACCCATACAAGCCCTTCAAGATGTGGTGGTAAGGGATGCCGTATTACATCGCGGTGTATGATTTCCACGAGACGCGCCTACCGCGGGCGCTGAAGCTGTTCCGAAAGTACCTGAACTGGGTGCAGAATTCGGTATTTGAGGGCGAACTGACGAAGGCGCAGTTTGCGGAGCTGAAGTGGAAGGCCGACCAGCTCGCCGATCCGGATTGGGATAGCGTCATCTTCTACGAACTGCGCGATGAACGGTACGCCGGCCGTACGGTCGTCGGGCTCGACAAGGGGGAGCGCGGCCGATTCTTGTAGTCGTCGTCTCCGTGCCGACGGGCGTCTCCCCGGCGTCGAATATGAAGTACGATATCCGCATTTATTCCAATCGAGCGGATTTGAGACGGATAGACGAGTCGTCGTCTCCCCGGGCAAAATACGCTACCGCAACGCGACGCCAAATGATGAGTATGAGACCGTTCAATAATGCCGGTTTCTGCCCCTGTAGTAGAGGCCGCGCCCTCCTATCACGGGGGGATTCAATCGCACCTATTGGTATTGAAAGGTTCAAAAGGAAAACTGAGCGCGTCAGTTAACTTCGATTCAATCGCACCTATTGGTATTGAAAGACGACCCGACCGGGCCGCGACCCCACACGAGCCAGGATTCAATCGCACCTATTGGTATTGAAAGCGAGATTCGCGCAATATGGCACCGCCTCGCAGATCCGATTCAATCGCACCTATTGGTATTGAAAGGCCAAAAGCATTGAAGGGGTTCCCTCCCGCGTAAAGATTCAATCGCACCTATTGGTATTGAAAGTTCCGTCCCGCCAATCCCTGAGAGGTACGCGCAATGATTCAATCGCACCTATTGGTATTGAAAGTTGATTACACCATCGCGGGCGATAACGTGGAGGTGAGATTCAATCGCACCTATTGGTATTGAAAGACAGGATGGCGGCCGTGATGTGTCGCGCGATCGCTTTGATTCAATCGCACCTATTGGTATTGAAAGAAGGGCTCAGGATAGAGATAGACCCACCTGAGACGCGATTCAATCGCACCTATTGGTATTGAAAGTGGCAAAGGATCGGCGGAAGGCACGCTCTCGCGGACGATTCAATCGCACCTATTGGTATTGAAAGGTTAGCCGAAGCATCCAGGCTGCGAAGGCCACCGCCGATTCAATCGCACCTATTGGTATTGAAAGGAGTTTACTTATATCGCAACTTTGAAACCGTCCGCGATTCAATCGCACCTATTGGTATTGAAAGTCTGACACGGCGCGCTGGGAAAGGATCTTCGACGCGATTCAATCGCACCTATTGGTATTGAAAGGTGACATTGTTCGTCCTGATCTGACGAGACTCGTCAGATTCAATCGCACCTATTGGTATTGAAAGGCGTTGGGGCACATCAACGGATCTCCCTACTAATGGATTCAATCGCACCTATTGGTATTGAAAGTACGGCTCACCGTGACCGGCTCGGCGCCCGTACCCAGATTCAATCGCACCTATTGGTATTGAAAGAGGATCGCGCGGACAACGTCGCCGCGGCTATGTGTCGATTCAATCGCACCTATTGGTATTGAAAGGCGTCGGGCGTGCCTCCACGCATATTACTCCCCACGATTCAATCGCACCTATTGGTATTGAAAGGTGACATTGTTCGTCCTGATCTGACGAGACTCGTCAGATTCAATCGCACCTATTGGTATTGAAAGACAATGTGCTTCGCCACCCCCGCCTCTGTGCCCCAGATTCAATCGCACCTATTGGTATTGAAAGGATCGAGCGCGGACCTCGATTCGACCGCCTTCTACGGATTCAATCGCACCTATTGGTATTGAAAGCCGTAGACGACTGCGCGGGCGGGATGACGTACTCAGATTCAATCGCACCTATTGGTATTGAAAGTACGGCTCACCGTGACCGGCTCGGCGCCCGTACCCAGATTCAATCGCACCTATTGGTATTGAAAGGTGACATTGTTCGTCCTGATCTGACGAGACTCGTCAGATTCAATCGCACCTATTGGTATTGAAAGTCCAGTATCGCCTGAACCATTTCGCCTGAAAACAGGATTCAATCGCACCTATTGGTATTGAAAGTACGACGTCGGTGGCACGGCGGTCGCGCTGCAAAAGATTCAATCGCACCTATTGGTATTGAAAGCGGCGCGCATCCTCGCGGATGATGTGTCGATGGCGGGATTCAATCGCACCTATTGGTATTGAAAGGACTACGTGACCGTGACCGGCGATGCGCTCGAGTCTGATTCAATCGCACCTATTGGTATTGAAAGGCACCTACAGCAACAGCCACGCGCTGGTATCCATAGGATTCAATCGCACCTATTGGTATTGAAAGTCTGACACGGCGCGCTGGGAAAGGATCTTCGACGCGATTCAATCGCACCTATTGGTATTGAAAGGGAAATATCTCGTCCATGTAGACCGTGCGACTCGAGATTCAATCGCACCTATTGGTATTGAAAGAGGTGTCGCACGACTACCAGCCGAGGCCGGAGGAAAGCGATTCAATCGCACCTATTGGTATTGAAAGGTAGCCCCTTCAGGGGCGCCGGGCGCCCCCCGGAGAGATTCAATCGCACCTATTGGTATTGAAAGCGCGCAGTTTGCGCGGGAGGGAGCCCCTTCAATGCGATTCAATCGCACCTATTGGTATTGAAAGCTGCCCCGACGCTCGCGATGTCACACGCTTGTCACATGATTCAATCGCACCTATTGGTATTGAAAGTATTTACGCATCCTCCTGGTCGGAGGCAGACAGCCTGATTCAATCGCACCTATTGGTATTGAAAGTCTGCACGTGTTGCCGAGTCTTGCACCTCTGCGAGATTCAATCGCACCTATTGGTATTGAAAGATGGTAGTCCAGGCGATCGTCAAGCGTCAAAGCGCTGGATTCAATCGCACCTATTGGTATTGAAAGGACAAAACGGCGATCGAGAAGGCGCTGAAAGACGAGGATTCAATCGCACCTATTGGTATTGAAAGCGCGCAGTTTGCGCGGGAGGGAGCCCCTTCAATGCGATTCAATCGCACCTATTGGTATTGAAAGATCATATACTTTTGCTTTTTCGTTAGCGAAAACGGGATTCAATCGCACCTATTGGTATTGAAAGTCTTCGTGCTCGAAGAAACCGGTGAGGCGCCGATCCGATTCAATCGCACCTATTGGTATTGAAAGATGGTAGTCCAGGCGATCGTCAAGCGTCAAAGCGCTGGATTCAATCGCACCTATTGGTATTGAAAGGTGATAGGTGTTGCTCATCCAACTGTTAGCAACATAGATTCAATCGCACCTATTGGTATTGAAAGTTCGGCGGTGCGCGCGGTCGAGGATCGTGCGGAGCGGATTCAATCGCACCTATTGGTATTGAAAGATCATATACTTTTGCTTTTTCGTTAGCGAAAACGGGATTCAATCGCACCTATTGGTATTGAAAGTCTTCGTGCTCGAAGAAACCGGTGAGGCGCCGATCCGATTCAATCGCACCTATTGGTATTGAAAGAGGCGTTCGCGCTGCTGAAGACGGCGGCGGCCGGCGGATTCAATCGCACCTATTGGTATTGAAAGGCAGCCACGCCCTTCGCGCCGACCGCACGCTGAGGGATTCAATCGCACCTATTGGTATTGAAAGGATACCGTGACGGACGTGCTCGACGCGTCTATAATTGATTCAATCGCACCTATTGGTATTGAAAGTACTGACTGAGCGCAACGACCGGCACGCCAAACCGGATTCAATCGCACCTATTGGTATTGAAAGCCGAGCCAACGCCTTTGGCGGCCGATCCGATAGCAGATTCAATCGCACCTATTGGTATTGAAAGGCCGTAATCCAGTCTGCGCTAATGCCTACCGCCTCGATTCAATCGCACCTATTGGTATTGAAAGTAGGATATTTCGTCTTGTATCTCTTCTTCTGCTGCGATTCAATCGCACCTATTGGTATTGAAAGCATCAAGACCTCCGTGACAGCAGATATCCCAGCCAGGATTCAATCGCGACTTTCTGTTCCGCACGGGCAAAGATCTGATGTACCTCATAAGTCAGCTGTACCCATTGAACACAGCAACGCCCCGGGCGGAGCGTTCCACCCGAGGCGTTATTACCGAATGACTCCGCAACGGAATCAGCGGTCTGTACAAAGCACCCGCGAGTTTACGCCGATCCCATCACCATGAAGCCGAATCGACTCGATTCGGTCAGGTCGCGATCGCAAGCTCGGCGTCGGGCTCCTCCTTCTGGCGCTCGGCGCATCGTGGTTGGGGTGGTGGTCTGGAATGCTGCGTCAAAGGCAAACGCGGCGTAACCGCCGTCAGCCCAGCAGCGACCGGGCCCGTGCGGTCACCTCGGCCAGTGTCCGGTGCGTCGCCTCGAGGTCGGCCACGGGGAGGTCCCCCCAGAGTGCTTCGGTCACCTTTTCGACCGCCTCACTAATGTCGGCGAAGACGCGTCGGCCCTGCTCGGTCTGACTGAGTCGTGCGTCGGTGTCCCGGGCCAGTAGACCGGCGCGAATGAGGGCAGCGACCGCCTCATGCGCCTCGGAGGCGTCCGCGACGACATATCCAGCAAGCTGACGACGCGCAATCTCGTCACTCGTGAGCGGCGAGGATCGGGTAAAGACGAGCGCGGTCCACTCCGGAAACGAAAGCCGTTCACGCGCGAGTTCGCGGTCCAGGAGCGCGCGCAGTGCGCGCTCGGCGGGGCCCAGGGTGCGGCTGAGGGGTGGGGTCGTCATGGTTCACGTCCTCTCGGTTCGGGGTCTGCGGGGCGTACACCGTCCCTGCGCCCTTTTATAGTACGATTCGTACTTTTAGATTCGCAAGCCATGAGAAAGAAATCAACTGAGCGGACGACGCTCGAGTACGCGCTGCTGGGCCTCATCTGCGAGGTCCCGCGCAGCGGATACGAACTCCGAAAGGTCTTTGTCGAGACGGCGATGGCGGGGTACAGCGGGAGCCCGGGCGCGATTTACCCGGCGCTCCGGCGGCTGGAGGCGGGTGGCCTGGTCGCCGGGAGGGCACGGCACGGCGGCCCCGGGCGGCCTGGGCGGGAGTTCCGGCTCACACCCGCGGGCGAGGCCGTGCTTCAGGCGTGGCTGGCACGTCCCGTCACGCGTGATGATGTGGCGCTCAGGCTCGACGCGCTGATGCTGCGCTTTGCCTTCCTCGGGTTCGCCGACTCACCGGTTCGGTCGCAGGAGTTCCTCGAAAGCATGGAGGCGGAGCTGGAGGGTTTCCACACCGAGTTGGAGGATCAGCTCGAGACGATCCGGTCGGCTCCCGTGCACGCCCGCCTCGCCCTGGAGGCGGGGATCTCCTCAATCGCGGACCGCCTCCGCTGGGCACGGACCGTCCGCGCACGACTCAATGACCTCGGAGAAGAGAAATAAGTACGACCATAGCGGTATCGATCCGGACTGCCCGGTCTGGATTGCCGTACGGTCCATCATCGGCGTGCCGGTTAGACCTCCGAGGTTTTAGAGCGGTTGTGCCTGGACGATCGGCCGGCTTTCATAAACCTCGGAGGTCTGGTACGGGCGGCTGCGGTTGGCCCGTGAATCGTCCATCGTCGTGGCGCTTAGACCTCCGAGGTTTTCGAGCGGCCTCGGTTAGACAACCGGCCGGCTTTCATAAACCTCGGAGGTCTGGTCTGGACGGCTGCGGTTGGCCCCGGCATCGTCCATCGGCGTGCCGGTTAGACCTCCGAGGTTTTAGAGCGGTTGTGCCTGGACGATCGGCCGGCTTTCATAAACCTCGGAGGTCTGGTACGGGCGGAATCGTTTGGCCCCGGCATCGTCCATCGGCGTGCCGGTTTGACCTCACCGCCTCAACTCGTCCGATTTCTACGGCTGATGCCGGCCGACTGTGAATCCGGCAGCGGGTCGACATCCAGATCGATCTCCGGGCGGAGGTCGGCTTGCGGGGGAGCCTCCTGCTGAGCCGCCGGCGGCAGCACGCGCAGGTGCCCGTTGATCATCTCGGAGAGATCCGCGAACTCCTCCTCACGCTTCGCGAGCGTCCGCTTCCCAAGGAGGTTGAAGGCGGGGATCATGGCGACAAGCAGGACCGCGAACACGGCGAGTGCGATCAGGAAAGAACCCGAAACAGGCCCGGCGAAGAAGGCCCCGAAAAACGCAATCATCAGTGCCCACGTTGTGCCGTGCGTGGCGTCCATCCCCCAGACGTTTTTCTTGCTCAGGCGCACGCGTGTGCCGTCCGGCCTGGGTTGAAGCAGAACGCGCGTCTCGTTGCCCGTCATCGGGTCGGTCTGCCGCCACTCCACGCTCCGACCGATGGTTTCGGTGCGGCCGCGGCCGTAATTGGCCATGCCGTACCACTCACCCGCCTGGCTATCGTACCGGTGCTTGAGTTCGGCGATGATGTCCTCGACGGCCAGGTCATCCAGTCGTCCCGCGAACGAGTACTCGGCGTAGGATTCGGAGCCGGATTTCCCCTTGCGCATCGTCCGCGCTCCGCGCTTGGCGTCCATCTCCTGCGCGGCGTGGCGCAGTAGCTGAGGATCAAGACCGGAGTCGGCCGCGATGCGCGCCAACTCGTCGAATGACAGTCCGGTGGAGCCGGTCGGACGCCGTCCGCGCTCCACCTGCAACTCGGCCGCGCGCTGGAAAAGCGCCGCGACTTCCTCTTCTGTGTACGTGCGGTCCGGCATCGTTAGGTCTCGAATTCAGATAACAGTCGGTGGCACGAAAGAGGCGTCGG
>Ga0209487_1002022_pt1 | contig 16724 bp, 12 predicted proteins | sample Poulit2012_FD_187524 | JGI IMG/M metagenome (GOLD analysis project Ga0209487, IMG submission 187524) | Agricultural soil microbial communities from Georgia to study Nitrogen management - Poultry litter 2012 (SPAdes) (version 2) | ecosystem: Environmental > Terrestrial > Soil > Agricultural land...
CCTTCCTTTGCTTAACGCTACAGCTTGTCGCTTAAAAGCTGCATCATAGATTTTTCTTTTTTGTGTCATAGTGCAAAAATAAGATTTTTGTACTTAACTTGTACTGCAGGCTAAGTTAGCACATCCAGCTAATTCGGTAGTTGAAATTTCTTTTTGTTGATTAACATCAAAAGTCATTAAAACTTTTCCTGTTATATCCAAGAGTGAAAAAGAAGAATACTTCTCTGTTGTTATAATCAGCTTATCGGTAGTAGGGTTTGGATAAGCTTTAAACTTAACTAACTCTTGGTGTTTGTCAATGGATAAAGAAGGATCAGTTAGCTTATACAACTCTTGTCCTACGCTGGTAAAATTGGCTGTGAAACACAAGCCATTGTCTATTTCAAAAAAAAACCTTCCCATTATGGGTAGATTAAAGTTTAAAGGATCATGGTTAGGTGCAATATCTGGCGCAATTACTCTGGTTCCTTCTTCTGTACCATCCGTTTCATATAATTCTTTTCCTGCTATATCATCTGTTTTTGCTACAAAGTATAGTTTTCCACCGTATTCTTTAAAATATCTAGGATTACTACCCCCTGTGGGATTGATTATTTTTGTGAGTTTTGTACCTTTTTCTGTTCCATCGGTTTCCCAAAGCTGCCGATCATTTGTTCCATCATCAGCGCTGAAATATAATTTTCCATTAAGTTCGACAAATCCTGATGGACTACTATACCCTATAGGGTTGATAATTTTAACTAATTGAGTACCATCGGCAGTCCCGTCTGATCGCCATAATTGCCTATCATTGATGCCATCATCAGCAAAGAACATAACCCCCCAATCGAGCTCAGCGAATTCGTTTGGTCTTGCGTCTCCAGTTGGATTAATATCTTTCACCAATTCCACTGAAACTTGTGAGAAGGTGTTTAAAGCAAAAAACTAATTGCACTAATTAAAAGTAGAATTTTTTTCATAGTAATTGAATTTAAATTGTTAGTTAATTGTAATCATAGATAATTATTATGATAAAATAAAGTTTTTCCTATTAAAAACAGGACAAATAAGAAATTAAAAAGATATTACATATAATCTGATGTGGATCAGCACAAGGTTTTTTAAAATATTAAGAGAAAGTATAGCTTTAAAATTTAACTGTTTGTAATATTTTTAGATAAAGTATAATTTGAAATTCGGAATGGTGCTATTCGAAGTCCACATATGAAGGATAAACGTCAGCTGGGTAAATTAAAAGCAGAGCTGTTTTACTAAGTTAGATAAGTTTAATAATGCACAGCTATGGCTTAGGTGTAATCTAATCATAGAATTCCCCAGGCTCTGCCTCGGGTGTTACGTAGAGATGTGTAGACTTGTGTTATGAGTGAGTATATTCATAAGAGCATAATGAATTTTTATTTACCACTTTGATCCTTTTATTAAGTATAGGATAGAATTGCTTAGTGCTGCAAAGGTAAAGACTTTTAAAGAATAGAGTCGTGATGTGGAATTCGCTTTTTAGAGATTGGACCTAATGGGAACCATGTTCATTTTTTGGTACAGAGTGTGCCGATGAGTTCGCCGAAGAAAATTTTCAATACAGTGAAAGGTATAATTGCAAAAGAAATTTTCTGACTTCACCAAGAAGTCAAACTAACGCTTTGGAGCGGTAAGTTTTGGACAAGCGGATATTATGTGAACATGGTAGGGCAGTATGCAAATGAAGAGGTTATAAAGAAATACATTCAAAATCAAGGAGAATCAAAATACAAACAGTTGCACAAAAGTCAATTGCGATTGTTTTGATACCCCGACGGCTCTGCCTCGGGGATAGTTCATTATAAAAACCCAATTGAAGTCCTACAAAATAAATACTTCGCATTTATGGGTTGAACACAACTATGGTTTCCTATAACTACGCAGGCTAAAATGCTTTAATCGGATTCTCATTTTTAATTTTCGAACAAGATTTATCGGTTTCTTTTTTAGATGACTTTTATCTGCTTTTAAAAAATCAATTGTTGCATCTACAACGCGTTTGCTAGATAGCCCATCGCAATATGGATGTAGTTCCTTATTAAAATTAGCAAGTTTATCCAATATTTTATCAGGACGACTAATCGCTCTTTCCAGTGCATCTTCTAACTCATCAATAGTTGTAATATTGATAAGCCATGGCTTTGGAATATGGTGATTGAAAGTAACAATAGGTTTTCCCTGAAGTCCAAACTCCTGGATAGCAGAAGTTGTATCAGAAAGCATGACATCTGATTTTTTAAAGAGCGGAATTAGATTTGTAGTATCATAGAATTGAAAATATTGGTTTTCTAGAGCTTTCCACTTCTCTCGAATACTATCTGAAAGCTTTGGATGTAATACCATTAGGAAACGATATTTTCCTGTATCAGAAAGTTGTTTTATTTTTTGATAAACATCTTCTCTTAAAGCTAAACTTAAGCGTTCCGTAAAGGTTGATGCTATAAATATAACAGGAGGTTTATTTATTTTATTCTTCTCAATTGGAAATAAAGGGTCCATTTTTGACCATCCAGTTTCTATAACCTCAAAGTGTGGATCTTGTTTTTGTAATTTTTTGAATATTTTTGTTGTAGAAGGACCTTGAGTGCAGTATAAATCATATAATCCACGAATACGAAAATGGCCTTTTTTAAAACTCCGTTTTTCAGCATTAAATCCATGAAAAATTTGAACTTTTATTCCGTTAATAAAGTCAGGCACTGAATCTGTAATGCTCAAAACAATCTGCGGTTCGTATTGTATTACTTCTTTAATAGTACTAAAGGTGTTGGATTTATTTTGCAACGCCTGCATACCGTTTTTACGGTCGCTAAACCAATATACTTTATGATTCTGTTTCAATATTTCTTTCTCTAAAGGGTTTCCAATAGGGATAGAATAACTGTACGATATGTATATTAAAAATCTATAACAAGGCATGAGATAAAGTGGAAGATTATACTAGAATTTACTTTAGTGAATCCACAAAATATATTGGTATATTACTTTTAATAATCGCGAATATCTTTTATCTGCTCAAGCTTTCCTTTCCAAACTTTTAGTTTTTCTTTCTGCGCGTTGACATTCTCTACTACTTCACGGTATAGTGGGTTATCCTCATCTGCATTTTGGAAGAACCCTAAGTTGTTTTCTAACTGACGAATAGCATCTTTTGTTTCGTCTATTTTCTTCGAGATATAGAAATGCTCATTCTTTAATTTCTCTTTTCTATCTTGTGCAGCTAATGAATGTAGTCTGTTGTTATACTTTAGAAGCTCTGCATCGGTCTTCGACACTTTTATACTTTTAAATACTTGGTCTAAAGCTTGATTAAACTTTTTATCGATTCGCATTTTATTTCTAGGAACTCTGCCTATTTCATGCCAGGTATCCATATAACCCGTTAGCTGTTCCATATCTTTTTCTTTATCTCCAGTTGGTGTAAATTCTTTTACTGTCGATAATAAAGTCTCCTTCTTCTTAAAGTTTTCAAGCTCACTTTCGCTTTGTTTATCTCTATCGGCGAATAAACGGTTGAAGTAATGATTACAAGCATCTTTAAACTCTTTCCATATTTTATCGCTATGCCTACGTGGTACATGCCCAATCTTTTTCCAATCGGCCTGAATACGCTTCATCAATGGGGTTACTGTATCGAAATCCTCGCTATCCTTATGTTCTTCGGCGATTCGAAGCAATTCGCGTTTTTTCTCTAGATTTCTAATTTGCTCTTTCTTTTGTTCTTTGTAGAACGAATTTTTGGTTCGATTAAAGGTACGAGTGACATCTTTGAAAGCATCCCAGGTTTCACGGTTCTTAGCTCGTGGCACCCTCCCGATTTCAAAAAACTTATCTCGCTGCTCCTGCACCTTTTTTATAGCTTGTTGCCATGCATTATGGTTAGGCTTGGTGTTTTCTGTAAGATTTTGAATCGCTTCTATTATTACAATCTTTTGCTCGTAATTTGCTTCAAGGATTTTCTCTTCATCTTTCAAATATTCTTGTCGATTCTGATGAATTTTCTTAGTAGCTTCACTAAACTTCTCCCAGATGTCATCTCGATATTCTTTGGCAACTGGGCCTACATCTTCTTTCCACATTTTGTGTAGCATTTGTAGTTCTCTAAATATTTTATGAGAATATTCTTGTTGCGCTAACTCCTCGGCCCTGGCTATTATTTTTAATTTTTGATCTAAATTGTGTTTGAAATCTAAATCTCTAAACTCTCTATTTAAATGCAAAAAGTCATAAAAATTCTCTACATGGTGTCGGTAAGTGTTCCAAGTTAGATTGTAAGCATCTCGAGGTATTGGTCCGGCTGTGTGCCATTGTTCTTGTAACTTCTTGAAATGTTGGTACGTGGTGTTAATGTTTTCCTCAACATTTAGAAGTCCTTTTAACTCTTCGATTATTTCTTCTCGCTTTTTTAAATTAGCTTGTAAATCTCGTTTTAGGTTTCTATAATATTTGTTTCGCTTTTCACGATAATCAAATAAGATACTATTGAATTCCTTTTTTGAAGGAGTAGTGTATTGAAAGTCTATGATATTACCCCCATCTGCCAAGAAAGCTTCCTTCTGCTCTTCTAAGTCTTCATCAAATCGCTTATTGAACTCAACTCGCAAAGCATGAACAGCGTCTCTTATGCTAGGAATTTCTTTGGTATTTACCAGATTTCGAAATGTACTTAAAAGTTGTTTTTCGCTTAAATCGCTATAATCGTATTCTTTTTCTACTTTATCTTCTTCCTCATCGTCTTTCTCTTCTATATCGTCTGAAGACTGTACTTCCTCTTCCTCTTCTTCATGATGAGCTTCTTCGTGTTTCCCTTTAAATTTTTCCTTTATTGTATCAGAATCATTTTCCACATCATTAGATGTTTCTATGATATTTTCCTCTCTTTCGGTAGTCATCTCTTTGTTTAAATTAGATTCAGACTCCTCGTGCTGCTTGTTAGTTGGTGTGTTGTCAGACATATTTTTCAATGTTAAAAGGTCTTGTGTTACTGTTAAAAAACTGATGTCATGTCAGTATAAAAAACAATATACAATTAATTATTAAATTCATTACTCCTATCCCCCCAAATATCCCATGCTTTCTCAGCTTGTTCTATCAACATTTTATGACCATTTATAGTTTTTGCGCCCTGAGCTTTTGCTTTTTGCATGAAAACCGTAATACTTGGATTGTAGGTTAAGTCATACAATAAGTGACTTGGTGTTAGTAGAGAGTAGGGGATGTTCGGGTAGCTTTCTATGTTAGGATACGTACCTAGTGGTGTTGTATTTACTATAATATGGTGTGTTTGTAGAATTTCTTTATTTAAATCGTCGTAACTAAGTACGTTTTCTTTTGCATTTCGTGAAACAAATTGTGTAGCGATTCCCCATTGTTTTAATGCAAATGCAATGGCTTTAGAAGCCCCTCCAGTGCCTAAAATTAATGCGGCATTGTGCTGTTTATCTAACATCGGTTTTATAGATTTTTGGAATCCATAATAATCGGTGTTGTAGCCAATAAGTTTGCCATTGGTTAGAAGTTTTATGGTGTTTACAGCACCTATAGATTTTGCTTCCGGACTTAGTTGATCCAAGTAGGGAATAATAGACTCTTTGTATGGAATGGTCACGTTTAAACCAATTAGTTCTGGATTTTCTTTTAAGATTGAAGGAAATTGGGAAACCGAATCTATGTCAAAATTCACATAAGAATAGGCAAGTCCTTTTTTCTCGAATTTATCTTTAAAATATCCTCTAGAAAAGGAGTAGTCTATATTTTTTCCGATTAATCCAAATTCAGGCATTTTTAGACTTTTTATAATTTCCATATTTTTCCAAAGCGATTACCGAAGCAATTCCAAGAAGGATTAAACCTATTGTTAAAAGATTTTCTGTAGTCCATTCATTTGGTAAATAGCGTTCCACATTTGTAATCACAGGAATTTCTCCGTGATCTAGATGTGCCAATCCTGTTTCGCTTCGATCATAAATTGGTCTTTTCCAAGGCCATACCAATCCAAGTGACCCAGTAATAAAACCGATAATTACAGCGAAAGTAGCTTTCTTATAACGATTGATTATATAAGTTAATAAGTGCGACAAACTGACTAAACCTACCAAAGAGCCAAGTGTAAAAACTGCTAATACTTGAAGTAGTTGAATTCGCGGTTCATTTGTTAAAAAACTAAAATTTCCAATTATTATTTCAGAGATGGTGTCAAATAGGGCATTTACGGAATCAACCAGAAGCAATACGTAATTTCCCATTAGCATGATAAGAAAAGATCCTGAAAGTCCAGGAAGAGTCATTCCAGATACGCTGATAATACCACAAAAAAACACAAAGAGTAGGTTGCTGTTTTCTTTCGCTGGACTTAAGAAGCTGAGTCCACTACCAACAACAATTCCGATGAGCAAATAGGGGAGGTACTTCTTTTTTTCTGAGCCAAAATTCACTGCTAAATAAAAGATTGAACCGATTATTAATCCAAAAAAATAGCCCCAAACATAGAGTTCGTAGTGTACTAGCAAGTAGTCTAGAATTTTGGAAATACTGAAATAGCTAATAACGATTCCTAGAAGTAGAAGGCTTAGAAATGTTCCATTTATATATCTAAAAAAACTTTTCCAACGTCCGTTCAAAAAGAGCATCAAAGCTTTTTTATTGACTTTTTGGAGTGAATATATAAACTCTTCGTAAAAACCTGCTACAAATGCGACTACGCCACCCGATACGCCTGGAACTTTATTGGCAGCTCCCATTCCTATTCCTTTTAGGACCAACCAAATTTTATCCGATAGCGTTCGTGTGCTTTGCATTTACCTAGTGTTTTTTAAAGTAGCTGATTTTTCTAGAATAAATATAATTAAAAAACCAGCAACTAAACAGATAATGGCAGAAGTAAGCTGTGGATCATTTTCGAAGTTACCTGGTAGAACACTTTTTTCAATAAATGGAACTTCAATCCCTTTACTGTTTAAGCGTGTTTCTAAAACCTCTTTCCAAGGCCATATTTTATTGAGCGCACCTATCATAAAGCCAGTAAGTATGGCCAAAGTAATGTTCTTATGATGGTGGAACATCCAGGTTAACGTTCTAGAGAATGATTTTAAACCAATAGCGGCTCCTAGTAGAAATACACTTATTTTTCCAATGCTTTCCATGAGCAAGCTAAAATTTCCTTGTGCTATTCCTTCGTTTAACTGATTAAGCAATCCGATGACTGGTTGGTATGCACCGAGTAGGAGAAGGATAAACGCACCAGATATTCCTGGTAAAATCATGGCTATTATGGCAATGAATCCAGCGAAAAACAGAAACCAAACAGAGTTTGTTTCAGCTAATGGATTCAAGGTGCTAATACCAAATGCTAGTAGGCTGGCAAGAATTATACTTAAAACAACCGCTGCATTCCATCGTTCAAGTTGCTTAATGATATATACAATACTGGCTAAAACTAACCCAAAGAAAAATGACCATACGAGTATGGGATGAGATTCCAATAGATTTTCAATTACTTTAGCCAATAGTAATATACTGGTTGCAACCCCAAGTCCTAATGCTAGTAAAAAAGATAAATTGTACTCTTTCCAAGTTTTTAGAAAACCATTTTCTCGCCATTTTTTAAAGAACTTAAAATCGAGTCGATCTATGGTTTCTATAAGCTCTTCATAAAAACCTGCAATAAGTGCGATTGTACCACCAGATACTCCAGGAACTATGTCGGCGGCACCCATTGCCAAACCTTTTAAAGATATGATGAGGTATTGAAGTAAGCTTCTTTTGGGCATGTGTATTTCTGAATAATCTAAACCTTTTCAGGTTTTAATGAATTATATTTTGCTTCTATATTTAGAGATGATATTCTGTACGTCTTGATTAAAATATACAAAAGGAAAGGTTTCCTTTAAAATTTCAACAGAATCAGGAGCTTGACGTAAGGCGCTTGAAAGGTAAAATTCTCCTTTCTCTAGATCTAGCGTTTTGTAATAGATGCCCGCTAATCTATAATTTAGCTCTTTTTCATCATAGAAGAATTCTGTCGCATTTTCCAGCACTTTTTTAGCATCTTGCCACTTGGCTATTTTTAATAAGGTATCAGCTAAATTAAGCCAATAACTTAAATTATTATCCGCCAATTCAACACATTTTGTATAACCTATTGCTGCGCTATTAAAATCTCGCAATTTTTGATTAATAGAGGCATAAAGTTTCCAGTACTTTATATTTGTATTATCAATTTTAATTGCTTTTTCAATATATGATAGGGCAGCTTTATAATTTTTTTGACGTTTATATAATCGGATAATAGCCAACCAGCCTTTATCTAAGAGCATATCATGGTCAATACATTGACGATAAAACTTTTTCGCCAATTTAAATTTACCAAGTTTCTCGTAACATTTTCCAGCTCGTAACAATGCGAAAGTACTCGGATCTTCAATTCTTAAAGTTAAAATATAACATTCTATAGCTTGTTCATAATGTCCGAGTTTCTCTAAAACTTTACCCTTTTCCAAGTAGGCACCTACAAAAGCATCATCACTTATAATTGCAAAATCATATGCTTCGAGTGCTTTTTGGTAGTTTTTTAAAGTGTAATATTGTTTTCCAATATTCTGCCAAGCAATTTCACTATAAGGTCGTTTTTCGACGTAGTCTAATAAGTAATCAATAGCTTCTTGATGTTGTTCAAGATAATCATAGCAATACACCACATTATGTAATGCCGATCCATTTTCAGGATCTTCTTTTACACAGGAAATAAAATTCTGCAAAGCATTGTGAAAATCTTCTAAGTACAGATACTCCATTCCTAGTTGGGAATAGATTTCGGCTTTATCGAAACTTAAATCTAAGGCAGCTTCTAACTGAAAGATGGCCTGAGCATGCTCATTTCTTCGAGAATGGATATTGGCTTTCTGAATATAAACTTCCTCATTTGATTTTTCTATATCATAAATCTCGTCTATGAGCATTTCGGCTTTATCGAGCTTATTTTCTATCACATGAATTTCTACTAAGTATAGTTTTAAGCTACTTGACGTTGGATGTTGTTCTAGTCCAATACGTATTGCCTTTTTTGCCATGGACATTTTACCATTATCTAAATAGTAATTAATGATAATTTCAAATTCATCGGAGTCAAAAAACAAAACATTGTTTGTTTTAAGCATAGACTTAAAACGAATTAAGGTAAGTTTTTCTGATTCATCGGGTCCAAACTTCATATGCAAAATATTGAGTTTAAGTACTAATAGCTTACGCTTGTAATGTTATAAGCAAAATTAAAGCAAAATAGGGCAATTAAGTCAGTTTTAATGAAATAGTTATCCACAAAAACCGCTAAAACCCATGATAGGTCTACGTTTTATGTCCTTTTTTCTAAAATTTCATCTAGAACGTTGAGAAAAATGTCACATCCTTCTTTTATTTCCTTCTTAGAAATAGTAAGTGGAGGGGTTATGCGAATAGCGCGTTCTTCAAATAGTAACCAAAATAAAATAAGACCTCGGTCTTTACATTTTAGGATGGCTTCGTTAGCTATTTCTTTACTTTCCATTATCGGTGCTAACATAAGACCTTTTCCACGAACTTCTTTAATAAGAGGATGAACCAATAAGGATCTAAACAGCTTTTCTTTTTCAAGGGTTTGTGGAATTAAATTGGTTTCCACCAACTCTTCAAGTGTAGCTAATGCTGCCGCTGCAATAACTGGATTACCACCAAAAGTAGTAATGTGTCCTTGTTTAGGATTATCTTTTAGCAAAGACATGTGTTCGTGCGAAGCGGTAAATGCGCCTATAGGCAATCCACCTCCCATGCCTTTACCCATGACCACGATGTCGGGAACGACCTCATAGTTCTCAAAGCCAAAAAGTTTTCCGGTTCTTCCAAAACCTGGCTGAATCTCATCTAAAATTAAGAGTGCGCCAACCTCTTGGCAGCGTTCTTTTACTTTCCTTAAAAACCCATTTTCTGGCTGATGAAAACCAGCGCCTCCTTGAATGGTTTCAAAAATAACTCCAGCGGTTTTCTCGGTAATCTTATGAATATCCTCTTCTTTGTTAAATCTAATAGGAATACAGTCTGGTATAAGTGGTTCAAACGGTGCCCGCCTTTCTTTGCTTCCCATTATGCTCATAGACCCCATAGTGTTGCCGTGATATGCATTGGCACCATATATTATTTCGGTGCGGCCAGTAGCTCTTCTTGCCAGTTTAAGCGAGCCTTCTATAGCTTCGGTACCACTATTTACTAAATATGTAGTTTCTAACGGATCGGGTAAGTGTTGTGCAAGTAATTTGGTTAAGTTAAGTGCTGGCTCTTGAATATATTCTCCGTAAACCATTACGTGCAAATAGGTGTCTATTTGTTTTTTGGTGGCTTCTACTACTCGTGGATGGCAGTGACCTAAAGTACAGGCAGATACACCAGCAACAAAGTCTAAATGCTTATTACCTTCTGCATCATAAATATAACTTCCTTTTGCATGCGATATAGTCATTGCTAGGGGATGCGGTGAGGTTTGTGCTTGATAGGTGAAAAAATCTTTTTTCATGAATAATAATCTTAATTGATATGAGAGTTAATGCAAGAAGTTTAATCTAATACATCGTTATTATTTTCAGGGATTATACCATCTAAGTTAATATTGTTAGCAAAAGAGGGGTCGTCTTCAGATTTTCTAGTTTCTTCATTAAAAAATGCCTCAGGAACTTCTGGTAGTTCGATTCCTTGAATTTTCGGTAAACTTATTTTAGGCTTTCCTTTAAGTAAATCGCTTAATTCTTTGATACGCTCTTCGCCACGCCAATTAAATCCTGGTAGAAGTCTAGCATTTTTTGGTAGCATAGATTCTGGATAGAGTTTTCCTTCGGCATTTCGAATAAATCTTACACCTCGAATATCATTATCTTCTATATACATTTCAATATTACTACTTAAGGTTTTGTCGATACCTATAAGCTCGTCTTTTTCATCGCGTGTATAAAATAAAACTTCTGTATTTCGATTTATTTTAACCGTATCAAGCTTATTGTCTGTAAATAATCCTAAGAGATACTGCCCCTTAATTTGATTAAAACCACCGCTTAGTGTATCAGGTTGAATAATGAAGGCATTGTTATGAACAAGTAAAGTATCCATTTCCTTAGCGGTATTATCATAAAACATCTGAATAGTATCGCCCGTCATTTGATTTTCACCGCTCCATACCACTGGTCTGCGCAACAATTTCATAATACCACTTTTCTCATCCACAAAAATTGAATCGGCTTTCCCGCTCATTGGCTCTTCAATTCCAGCGGTGTCTATTTTTATAAAACGGGCATCTGGATAAGCATTCATAATTCTATGCTGAGGTTTGCCAGTAATCACAATTTTATTTGCGTTCACATAAAGCGTGTCAGCTTGCTGTTTAGATGCAACTATCGGGTTTTTAGTAATAATAACGGAATCTTTGTCTCTGTATACCTCTGCATAATGTCCTATAACTTTACTTCCGTTTATACTGTCGTATACTCGAATGTTGTTTGTAGCCGATGCGAAATTGTCATTTCTATTAAAATATATACTATCGCCATAAAGTACACGGTCATCGTAGTCTACACGAGCATTTTTAACAAAGTATCCGTGGCTTTGTCTGGTTTGAAAAAAGCCTCTTTCGGAATACACCTGGCTATTCTCACCGGTGATAGTCGATGGGCCATATAGATATGCATCACCAGATTCGGAATAATAATCTACATGTTCTGAATCTAAAATATAATCGGGGTTTACTATATGAACCTTGTCTAAAAATTGATACATTTTAGTCGCAGTGTAGTACCTTCCTATAGTACTATTTAAAACGCTCGAAGAATCGCGAACAACTCCGCCAGTGTCGTAGTAAGCTTGTTGTCGGATACGATCAAAATAAAGCACTTCGCTTTCTAGAGTAGTTTGTGGCTCTCTAAGTAGAACATCGCCCCGAGCGAATGCTAATTGTGTATTTCCATTGTATTCAGTGTAGTTACTTCGTAGACTTATGGTGTCGCCTTGGGTCATGTAGACATTACCATAGGCTCGAACAAAATTTTCTTGTGGATATAAATAAGCTTGATCACACCACATGTTTACCCCTTCATGAGTAATAAGTACTTGTCCAGATGCATCTTTGGTATAGATAATAGCATCTGGTAATTCTGGGCGTTTCTCTGTATAGCCTGAGCGGATTTCTACTTTTTGTGGTTCTTGGGTATAAGCAGTACCTATTCCAATAAAAAGTAAAATAATCTGGATTATGTAGTGTTTGCGAAACAAATATTCAAATTTAAATTACGTATAAAATTTCAAAACGAGTTTTCCGTAAATAAAGATACGGAAATACTCGTTTTTAAAACTTGCTATGTGAAGAAAATCTACCTATGAATGGTTTGTGTACGGTCTGGTCCTACAGAAACAATAGTCACTGGCACGTTCACTTCTTTTTCTATAAAAGCGATATAATCTTTTAATGCTTTTGGTAGTGCTTCTACCTTATTTACTTTAGTTATATCTTCTTTCCAGCCCTTAAACTCTTGGTAAATTGGCTTTACATACTCCTCTTCAATAGAGTAGGGTAGGTGATCAATTTTCTCTCCTTGATATTCATATGCCGTACAAACTTTAATTTTATCCATACCGCTTAATACATCAGCTTTCATCATGAAAAGTTCGGTAACTCCGTTTATCTCTACAGCATACTTCAATGCAACTAGGTCTAACCAGCCACAACGACGTGCACGTCCAGTTGTAGCACCAAACTCTTTTCCAACACGAGCTAGGGTTTCGCCGTCTTCGTCGAATAATTCGGTAGGGAACGGTCCGCTTCCTACACGAGTGGTATAAGCTTTAAACACCCCGTATACTTTCCCAATGCTAGAAGGTGATACGCCCAACCCAGTACAAGCTCCTGCTGCAGTGGTGTTGGAAGAGGTTACAAATGGATAGGTTCCAAAATCGATGTCGAGTAATGAACCCTGTGCTCCTTCTGCAAGAATGGTTTTTTTATCTTTTTGTGCTGTATTCAAATAGTGTTCACTATCGATAAAAGTAAGCTCTTTTAAAACTTTTATTGCAGCAAAGAATTCTTCTTCTAACTCTGCAAGGTTGTATTCTACTTTTACGCCAAAAGATTGAATCATCCCTTCGTGCTTATCGGCTAGTTGACGGTATTTTTCTTTCCAGGTTGGTAAGTCTAAATCGCCAACACGAATTCCATTTCTACCAGTTTTATCCATATACGTCGGTCCAATCCCTTTTAAGGTTGAGCCGATTTTCGCTTTTCCTTTCGAAGCTTCGCTTGCTGCATCTAGCAAACGATGGGTAGGCAAAATAAGATGTGCTTTTCTAGATATTAATAACTTGGATTTTATATCCAAATTGAATTTTTTTAGGTTGTCCAGTTCTTTTTTAAAGATTACCGGATCGATTACCACCCCGTTTCCGACTACATTTATTGCGTTGTCGTGAAAGATACCGCTAGGTATGGTGTGTAAAACGTGTTTCATACCATCGAATTCCAAAGTATGCCCAGCATTTGGACCGCCTTGAAAACGTGCTATGATGTTGTAGTTTTTGGTAAGGACATCTACAATTTTTCCTTTCCCTTCGTCTCCCCATTGGAGCCCAAGTAGTAAGTCTACCGCCATAATATATTAGTTGGTTTTATTTCTTTTTCCGTAGAAATATAACGAGTGATTTGAAATTTCAACATCAAAAACCTCTTCTATCGTTTTTTTGATAGAATGTATCCTCGGATCACAGAATTCTATTACCTCACCATCGTCTAAAATAACGTGATCATGTTGCTTGTCGAAATATGATTTTTCGTAATGCGCTTGGTTTTGTCCAAATTGGTGTTTACGGACTAATCCAGATTCTAACAAGAGCTCGATAGTGTTGTATAAGGTTGCACGGCTAACACGATAATTCTTGTTTTTCATATTGATATATAAAGACTCAATATCAAAGTGTTCCGTATAATCGTATATCTCCTGTAGAATCGCGTAGCGTTCCGGTGTTTTTCTGTGTCCTTTCTCTTCTAAGAATGCTGTAAAAACATCCTTAACAATTGCTTGATTAGATAATTGTTTTTCTTTCTCCATAATTCAGCGTCAAATATACCTAAATTTAAGTTCGGGTAACTTTTTCAATCCCATTTATTTTTTTCAAATCTTCAATAAGTCTATCTAAGGTTGTTTTATTGCGAACGGATAAGGCTATTTTACCATTAAATATACCATCATAGCTATCAAAGTTTAGATTGTGCATGTTGATATTGTGGTATTTAGAAATGACTTTGGTTACTTGATTCACTAGTCCAAACTGATCAATCCCGTTTATTGTAATAACAGCTTTAAAATCATGTTGTGTGGAGTCGATCCACTTTGCTTTTAAAATTCTATACGCAAAATTACTATGTAATTGTAAGGCATTCGGGCAATCTTTTCTATGAATTTTAATTCCTTCATTTATCGTTAAGAATCCAAACACATCATCTCCAGGTAATGCATTGCAACATGCTGCCATTTTGTAATCTAACTTCTCTTCATCATTTCCAAAAACTAACTGATCATAATTCTCGGTAACCTCTGATTTTTGTTTTTTGGGTGAAGGACTAGGTCGTCGTACTCTATTTTTGAAGAAGTTAAATAATGCGTTATTACGACTAGCAGCGTAGTCTTTAAGCTGCGGGTTATCAATAATTTCTGCGCCAACTCTATAAAATAAATCCTGACTGGTTTTTAATTTAAAGAATCGCACCATTTCGTTGGTCGTACGCTCGTCTAAGGTAATTCGTAACGAACGCAATTTTCTTGTGAGTATTTCCTTTCCAACTGCTGCAATTTCTCGCTTTTCTTCTCTAAGCGAAGCCCTAATTTTGTTTCTTGCTTTTGCGGTAGTAACATAATCCAACCAGTTTGCTGATGGTGTTTGGTTTTTAGAAGTAATAATCTCTACTTGATTTCCACTCTTTAAAACATGGCTTAGGGGGACTAGTTTTCCATTTACCCTTGCACCCCGGGTACTTAATCCGATTTCGGTATGGATTTGAAAAGCAAAGTCTAATGCAGTTGCACCTTTGGGTAAAGGATATAAATCCCCTTTGGGTGAGAAAACAAATATTTCTTTAGCATAAAGGTTAAGTTTAAATTCTTCTACGAAATCGACTGCGTTCATATCTGGGTTTTCTAAACTATCTTGAAGCTTATTTAACCACAAATCCAAACCTACATCCTCTTTATCTTCTTTGTTTTTATATTTATAATGCGCAGCATATCCTTTCTCTGCAATTTCATTCATCCTTTCACTGCGAATTTGCACTTCTACCCATCTACCTTTTGGCCCCATAACCGTAATGTGTAAGGCTTCATATCCGGTTGATTTTGGAGCTGAAATCCAATCACGTAAACGGGTTGGATTAGGCCGGAAGTGATCGGTTACTATAGAGTATATTTTCCAAGCTAGGAACTTTTCCTCTTCCGGTTCTGAATCGTATACAATCCGAATGGCAAACTTATCATATACCTCGTTATAGGTTATGTTTTGTGCCTTCATTTTCTTTCGAATAGAATAAATGGATTTAGGTCGACCCTTAATGGAATAGGTAAGGTTCTCTAAGTCTAAGGATTCTTTAATAATTGCAGAAAAGTCCTCAATATAAGCGTCTTGCTCTTCCTTGCTATCTTTAACTTGGTTTAAAATGTCTTGGTAAACTTCGGGTTCTGTATACTTTAAAGCTAAATCTTCTAGTTCTATTTTAATATTATACATACCAATTCTATGGGCTAGTGGAGCATAGATGTATAAAGTTTCCGAAGCTATTTTTTCTTGTTTATACTTCTTCATTGCATCCATTGTCTGCATATTGTGCAGTCTGTCGGCTATCTTGATAATAATAACACGAATATCCTCATTGAGGGTAAGAAGCATCTTACGGAAGTTTTCGGCTTGTAGCGAAACATCCGTATCGATAGGCATATTGGCTATTTTTGTTAGACCATCTACTATTTTCGCAACATTTTCCCCAAAGAGCTCTCGCATGTCTTCTAGGGTATACTCTGTATCTTCTACTACATCATGTAAGAGTGCTGCGGCGATACTAGTGGCATCTAAACCGATTTCGGACGCTACTATCCGAGCTACAGCGATAGGATGAAAAATATAAGCTTCGCCAGATTTCCTGCGTTGGTCTTTGTGCGCATCTACCGCCACATCGAATGCTTTCCGAATTAGTTTTTTATCATCATCGGTTAAACTCTGGTAACTGATTTTTAATAGTTCTTTGTATTGCCGAGCAATTGCTTTGTTTTCTTTTTCAATATCTATTTCTGTCATAGGTCTTAAAAATATGTAGTTATATATGCCGTAGCAGATCGATTTACTTTCATAGCAATATACAAATAAAGTTGGATAGAATAAATCGAATACACACTCAAATTATGAGCCGGAATATAAGCGATAAACCTCTATGACTAGACCATTTAATTTATCGAGAATGATGAAGAGAAAAATCTGAGTGAATCGTACGCAACATGTGGTAAACAGTCGTACGATTAAACCATTTATTTTAATCATTACAATGAGATATGTAATGAAAAAGATAAACTTATAATATTACTTTATGAGATACGTTTATAATAAGACTGGTTTGTGTTTTGTTATAGTTTGAGATGAGTAGGTTATGCAAACCGTAATATTTG
>Ga0209487_1002023_pt1 | contig 16723 bp, 15 predicted proteins | sample Poulit2012_FD_187524 | JGI IMG/M metagenome (GOLD analysis project Ga0209487, IMG submission 187524) | Agricultural soil microbial communities from Georgia to study Nitrogen management - Poultry litter 2012 (SPAdes) (version 2) | ecosystem: Environmental > Terrestrial > Soil > Agricultural land...
AGTTATTTTAATGAATGAAATGAAACGGGTGAGAATATGAAGCAACCATCAATTTTGATTGTCGAAGACGAACAAAAGTTAAGCCGGGTATTACAATTGGAGCTTAATTATGAAAAATATGAGACGGAGATAGCGAGGGATGGAAGAATAGCCCTTGAATTATTGGAAGAAAAAGAGTGGGATTTAGTTTTACTTGATATTATGTTACCTGAATTAAGTGGTCTAGAAGTATTGAGACGGGTTCGACGGATAGATAAAACAACGCCGATTATCTTATTAACGGCACAAGATCAGGTTCATGATAAAGTAAGTGGTTTGGACTTAGGTGCAAATGATTATATAACAAAACCATTCCAAATCGAAGAATTGCTTGCACGAATTCGGGTTCATCTACGGAAGTCATCCACTGGGATCCAAGCAACCAAACAACTAACCGTAGGCGATTTAACGGTTGATGTCAATAAGCATGAGGTGGAGCGTCTCCAGACAAAGATCAAATTAACACCACGGGAATTTGATCTACTCGTCTGTTTGTTGCAACATAAAAACAATGTTCTAAGAAGGGAACAATTAATCGAACATGTATGGGGGTATGATTATGTAGGCGAAACGAATGTAGTTGATGTCTACATTCGGTATTTACGACAAAAGATCGATCAGGGATTTGATGTTCCATACATTCAAACAGTCCGTGGGGTCGGTTATACGATCAAGGATGCTGAATAAATGCGCCTCAAGACGAAAATTCAACTGTTCACAAGTCTCTTTATGCTCTTATTGATTCTACTTATTAATGCCTCCGTTTATTATACGTTTAATAAAATATCTACGAATAGTGAGCTTGATCAACTAAGCGTACAAGTCAATACATTAATCGAGACATTGAATTCAAATCCAGAGATACCAAAAGGTGATTTATTAGAGGCGTTTTTACCTGGAAATGGAATGATTCGGATTTATCAAGAGGATAAGAAACAACCGACTACTGTTTTTACGAAGCAAACGGAATATCAAGATTTATTTGGTGAGTTTACAACAAAGGAATCGAGAGAAATTATAAAACGGGAAAATGAAGCAAACTTCGCTGTGATATCCAAACCGATTATTTGGAGTAATGGTGAGGTTGTGACATTGCAGGTATCTGAACAGCTGGATTTATTAGAGAATACAATGACAACGTTGGCGTATGTTTTAATCGTAGCTTCTGTCATCATGTTAGTCCCAACAATAATCGCTGGCATCGTTTTGAGTCGATTTTTATTACGTCCGATTCGGAAATTAACACAAACGATGAAGGAGAATACGCGGCAAGGCAACTGGAATAAAATCAACCTACAAAACGAATCACGAGATGAACTTTATGAAATGGAAAAGACATTTAACGAGATGATTGATCAGTTAAAAGACAGCTTTGAAAAACAGGCGATCTTCGTATCTAATGCATCCCATGAACTCAAAACACCGATTGCAATCGTGAAGAGCTATGCACAATTAGTCCAGCGACAAGGTGATGAACATCCAGAAGTCATTGAGGAGTCCATTGAAACCATTGATTTAGAAGCAGACCGAATGCAGAAATTGGTGGAGCAAATGTTGACACTCGCTGAAAGTAAAGATACACAAATGGAACAAGAGATTGAATTGAATCAACTAAGTGCAGCTACTGTGAAAACATTTAAGGGGGCCTATGAGCGAGAGGTGTTGCTGGAATATCAAGTAAATCCGATCTATGTAAAAGGGAATGAAGCACAAATCGAACAAATTATTTATATTTTAATTGATAATGCGATAAAATATAGTGATGATCAAATTGAAGTGATAACGTATACGAATAAGGAAAATGCGGTACTTCAAGTGATTGATAGAGGGAACGGAATTTCCAAAGAGGAGCAAAAACATATCTTCTCCCGCTTTTATCGAATTGATAAAGCAAGAGGTAGAGATACTGGTGGAACGGGTCTCGGGTTAGCCATTGCACAGACTATTGCTCGTGCTCATCAAGGTGATTTGACCGTTATGAGTAAGCAGGGAGAAGGATCACACTTTATATTAAAACTGCCACTTTTTATAAATGGAGAGTAAGGGTCTCATCGAATTCTAATCTCGTTCACATGGAATATTCACCTAGCAACGTTATCCTTTACTATATAACAAGGAGGGCTAAGGATGAAAAAAGTAGGAATTATATTAGGAGTTATGATCTCAGCAATTGTGTTGGGGTTCGGTATCAATCATTCAAATGCGTCACAGGCAGAACCACAGTTATCTAGCGAGGAGATTAAGGAAATCGTTTCAAATGAATACCCAGGGGAAATAATCGATCTAACCTTGAGTGAAAAAGAAAATGAAGCGGTTTATACGGTTAATGTTGACGCAAATGAAACGGTATATGAGTTGGAAATGGATGGTAATACAGGCGAGGTTCTGGAGTTAAGAGAAACACCAATAACAAATAAAGATCAATTTGTGATCGATGAAGACAAAGAAAAAGGCCAAAATAAGGATGAAAATAAAAATAAAACCAAAGCCGAAGAAAAAGAGAAGAAAAAAACGTCAGATCGACAGAAACCTGCCGCAAAAGAAACAGAGTCAAAGAAACCCTCTAAACAAAAAACGGTGAAAAAGGAGCAGGAGCGAAAGGAGACGGAAGAAAAAAGCACAGCGATTTCTATCGATGAGGCAGTGGATATTGCCTTGAGCAAGTTTACAGGTCAGGTAACTGAAGTTGAAGTAGAAGAGGAAGATGGGCGGCTGATTTATGAAGTTGAAATCGAGTCTGGAGAGGAAGAAGCAGAAATAGAAATTGATGCCCATACAGGCGAGGTCATTGTAATTGAAATCGATAGAGATTAAAGGCGTGCTACTAGAATACCTAGTAGCATGTTTTATTTTTTCGTGCTAAAATTAACATATCATTAACCATACTTAAAATTGTAGTTCAGGTCTTGGAAAGTGATGGCATTGGCTTTAAATCACGGGTCATGTATAATCTAGTAGCATTAATCGATCATTGCTTATAGGAACTTGGGGCAGGCGCAAATGAATGTGCTTTATATGTGATCAGTTCACTAGATTATCGTATTGTATTTAAAGGGGGTGACTATTATTTTGGGGATTTGACCGAAGATTTGATGAAATAATCTTTTTTCAACCCCCTGTAATCGCTTACGTATTGTAATACATCGTGAAGAGCATGCCCCACATAAAATGAATTGGTTTTATATTCACGAGTGGAATGTTCATTATAATAGGAGGGTCAATATGAAAAAGATGTTGAGGTTGTTCGTAGCATTTGGTCTCGTACTTGTACTTGCCGCATGTGGTAGTTCAGATGATAAAGAGGAAACAACAGCTGATGATGAAAATAAGGAAGCGGAAGTTCCTGATACACTTGTTGTTGGATTTGTCCCATCACAAGAATCGGATACAATTGCTGACACGGTGGAACCGTTAACAGATCGTTTAAGTGAAGAATTAGGAATAGAAGTAAAAGGGCAAGTTATGACAAGTTATAATGCGCTTGTTGAAGCGATGGGTGCCAATCAAGTACAACTCGGATTTATTCCTGCTTTTGGATATGTTCTAGCAAATGAGCAATATGAAGTTGAAGTTATCTTAAAATCAATTCGTCATGGAGCTGGAAGTTATAAAGCTCAGTATGTCGTACGTACAGATTCAGGCATTGAGACATTAGCTGATTTAGAAGGAAAGATTTGGGCGTATGCTGATAAAGGATCAACAGCTGGTTATTTATTCCCGGCAAGCGACCTGATGGAGGAGTTTGATTACGCGAATGCTCCTGAACTTGAAAGTGACTTCTTTAGTAACACGGTTGCAGTAGGTGGACATGATACAGCTGCCATTACCGTTTATGAAGGAGACGCAGATGTGGCGACAACTTTTGATGATGTTCGTACAGAATTAGAAGACGAATATCCAGACATTATGGATGAATTAACCGTTATTGATTATACGGACGAAATTCCAAATGATACGATTTCGGTCACGAAAGATCTAAATAAAGAGCTAGTTGAGGAAATTAAAGAAGTATTCCTTTCCTTTAACGATGATGATGAAATGATTAAAATCATGAATGATGTATACAATTGGGATGCAATTGATGAAGCATCAGACGATGAATATGAAGTCGTTAAAGAAACATACCAAGAATTTAAAGATGATATTGAGCTATAAGTATTCGATATAATCATCAATCAGTAAGTTTAGTGAATTTCATAATACCGTTTTAGAGCCACACTGATACGACATATCGTTTTGTTGAACCACTCTTAACTACATGTCGCATCGGTGTGGAAGGTTTTAATAATTATGAAACTCATTCAGTCACTAGAAGAAAGGGAGGTCGTTTATCTCCCTTTCTTCTAGTCTCTAATACAACTTGTGTTTTTTAGGGAGGAATGAAAGTCTGTGATAGAATTTAAAAATGTCAGTCTTGTCTATCCAAATGGTGTAGAAGGATTAAAGGATATAAATATTACGATAAATGATGGAGAGTTTGTTGTTATTGTTGGTTTATCTGGTGCTGGGAAATCAACATTTATTCGTAGTGTCAATCGCTTAGTCACACCAACTTCAGGAGAGTTAGTTGTCGATGGGTCTGATGTACTTACATATAATGGTAGAGAGTTAAGAGAGTTACGCACAAAAGTAGGGATGATCTTCCAGAATTATAACCTTGTTAACCGTTCCAGCGTGTTAAAGAACGTACTTGCTGGCCGTCTTGGTCATACAGGAACATTCCGATCGATATTAAATATGTACAAAAAAGAAGATATTGGCAGAGCCTATGAAAGTTTAGAGCGTGTAAATATAGCAGATAAACTTTATAATCGAGCTGATGAATTAAGTGGTGGTCAACAACAACGAGTCAGTATTGCTCGTGTGCTGACACAAGAGCCAAAATACATTTTGGCAGATGAGCCTGTCGCATCACTTGATCCGCCTACATCACATCAAGTGATGACATACTTAAGAAAAGTAAATAAAGAAGATAAGATTACAACGATTGTTAACTTGCATTTTATTGATATGGCAATGGAATATGCTGATCGTATTATTGGCATGCGTGCAGGAGAAGTTGTTTTCGATGGTCCGGTATCTGAAGTGACGGAAGAAACTTTTGAGGAGATCTATGGACGTACAATCCGTGAGGAAGATAAGATTGGAGGGCCAGAAGAGTCGTGACAAAACAAAATGAATCACTACAAGATCAGACTGTACCTTCACTTTATCCAGTAAAAACAAAATTGCAAATTACCGTTATCTTTTTACTTGTTATCGGTTTCTATCTATTTAGTATGTTTTGGACACAAAAGGAAATGGTTGGTGGATTTGGAAATGCTTTAAGTAATATGAAGGTTGTTGCCGTCAAATTCTTCCCACCTAATTTAAGTGTTATTCCTGCCATCTGGCCAGCCATGGCGCAAACGATTCAAATGGCTATTATTGCGACAACAATATCAGCGTTATTAACAATTCCACTTGCATTAATGTCTGCTAGAAATATTGCAACATTTAAACCGATTTACTATGTAACGAGAACGTGTTTAAATATTTTACGAACGATTCCTGACCTCGTCTTAGCTGTCATCTTTGTTGGGTTATTTGGGGTCGGTGTGTTATCAGGTATTTTTGCACTTATTATATTTTCACTAGGCATTTTAGCGAAACTTATAGGGGAAACCGTTGAGGCGGTTGATATGGATCCATTAGAAGCGATGCGGGCATCTGGCGGGAATACATTACAAGTCATCTTCTTTGGCCTTGTGCCGCAAATGCTTCCCCAATTTACGGCTTTTGTTTTATACGTATTCGAAATTAATATTCGTGCATCTGTCGTTCTTGGTCTTGTGGGGGCCGGGGGAATCGGTCTTGTGCTTGATCAACAATTAGGCTTTTATAACTATCCGAACGTATTATCAATTATTATTGTCATCTTTGTTGTTGTTCTGATTATTGAATTCATTAGTAATAAGATAAGGGAGGCACTTATATAATGAGTACATATCATTTACCTCCGAAGCCACAACGTTCACTGTGGAGTAAGGCAAAGCGATTATTAATCGCAGCCATTGTGATCGCTATCTATGTGTGGACATTTCTTGGCATCAATATTGACTGGATGCGTGCCATTGAGAGAGCGATTAAAAACATTACGGTTGTCATCCCGAAGTTATTTAGCCCAAACTGGGAAGCATCAGGGGAAGTCACATTAAAAATAATCGAAACGATTTTTATCGCCTTTGCAGGATCACTAATGGCAGCGATTATCGCGATACCACTTGGGTTTTTAGCAGCCAGAAATATGACGAGACTAAGAATTATTTCTTCAACGGGAAAATGGATTTTATCTGGGATTCGTGCTTTTCCAGATATTATTTTAGCCATTTTATTCGTTGTTGCGGTAGGACCGAACGCATTCGCAGGCGTATTAGCAATTTCAATTGGTTCGACAGGAATGTTAGGCAAATTATATTCAGAAGTTATTGAATCAATTGATTCAGATGTTATTGAGGCCATTGAAGCAAGTGGGGGAAATAAAATACAAGTTCTCTTCTATGGCGTTATTCCACAAGTTATACCTGAGTTTCTATCATATGCGATTTACCGATTTGAAATTGATATCCGTGCCTCTTCGATCTTAGGTATTGTTGGTGCTGGAGGAATTGGAACGATGATAATCTTCGCCGCAAATAACCGTAACTGGAATGAAATGGGCTTAATCTTATTAGCTATTATTATTGTCGTGACGATTATTGATACCATTTCGACTCGAATTAGAAGAAAGCTTGTGTAATAAGGTTATTTAGCCTTTTATCTCGAGAGGAGTATCACATTGGAAAAACAAATACATACCGTTAAAATAGTATATACAAGTGATGTACATGGAAATGCCTCACCCATATCATATGGGACGAATGAACCGGCTGATAGTGGATTAGCAAAGTATGCGACAGTCGTAAAACAGGCAAAAAAGGATGATGAAAATATAATCATTATTGATAATGGTGATTTAATTCAAGGAACGCCATTAATGACCCATTATGTAAAAGAGCATGCGAATCAAATCAATCCGATGATTGGTCTAATGAATAAGATCGGAATTGATGCTGGAGTTATTGGGAATCACGAATTTAACTTTGGCAAGCAAATTTTAAATCAGGCTGTAGAACAATCTGATTTTCCTTGGTTATCAGCGAACAGTCTTGATGAACAAACGATGGAGCCTTATTTTGGAAAACCTTATATTATGAAGGAGTTGCCGAATGGATTGCACGTAGCAATTGTTGGGGTGACGACCCATTATATACCGAATTGGGAGTCACCTGAACATATTAAAGGCATCCATTTTGCAGATGCCTTTCTAACATTGAAAAAATGGGTAGCCTATATCCATCAACATGAAAAGCCAGATGTCTTAATTGCTTCTTATCATGGAGGTTTTGAGCGTGATCTCGATACAGGAGAACGAACAGAGCCTTTAACAGGAGAAAATCAAGGATATAAAATGTGTACGGAAATTGAAGGAATTGATGTTTTATTAACGGGCCACCAACACCGAAAATTAACGAGTGACATCAATGGAGTACTTGTTATCCAACCAGGTAATAATGGAGAGATGTATGGGGAAGTAGCCATTGAATTGCAAGTCGATACAGATGGTTGGATCATCACGGATAAACATGCTTCACTGCAATCTTTAGCAGAAGTTGAAGCCGATCCAGAATCCCTCCGATTTTTGAGCGGGCTTGAACGTTCGACACAAAGTTGGCTTGATGAACCGATCGGACATATTGATGGGGACATGACGATTGAGGATCCCTTTCAAGCACGCTTGAAAAAACATCCATTTGTTGAATTTATTCAAAAGGTTCAAATGGAAGCGGGTGGTGTTGATATCGCCATAACATCATTATTTAATAACTTGATCGATGGATTTTCACCTGTTGTAACAATGCGGGATGTTGTCGCCAATTATATGTTCCCGAATACATTAACTGTCCTCGAATTAACAGGAAAAGATATCATCGCCGCAATGGAGAAAAGTGCCAATTACTTTATCATCGATAAAGAGGGTCAAATTGGGGTGAATCCAATGTATATCTCACCAAAGCCACAACATTATAATTATGATATGTGGGAAGGGATTAACTATACAATCAACGTAGCAAATCCAGTTGGTGAACGGATTGAAGAGATTAGATATCATGGAAAACCACTTGATAAAAATGGTCGATACCATGTTGCCATGAATAATTACCGAGCAAATGGTGGCGGGGATTTTACAATGTTTAAAGATAAGCCCATCATCAAAGACCTCCAAATTGATATGGTTGAATTAATCCGTGCTTATTTTGAAAAGCATAAAACAGTCCAAGCTACTGTTACAGACAATTTTAAGGTTACACGCTCGTAGAGAATAAGGGTGATCAAAACTATCAAATGAATTCATTTGATAGTTTTTTAATGACAAAAGCAATTTCCGATTACAAGGTGTTTAGGTGCATGAAATGAATGACTTATAGAACTTAGCTTTTCTTTAACTAGGATAATTGGTTCAAAAGGCTCATTGTACCCATTCTATTTTGACGTATAATTTAAATCGTATCAACGTACTACATGATCATATAATTGTGAAGGAAGGAGCATCGTAATGGATTGATCTGTAGTAGACTCAAAGCAATTATGATAGATGGCCAATTTGCTGAATTTTATAATACCGGTTTAGTGCCACACCGATACAACATATAGTTTCGTTGAACCTTTCTTAACTACATACCGTATCGATGTTGCTGTTTTTGGCGATTATGAAATTCATTCAATTGTTTTATAAAACAAGATCGAAGGGGGATTTGAATGAAAAAGGTAAATAAGCTGGGTATGAAGTCATGGGTAAGTTTCATCGTATTTGTTCTCGTTTTAGTTGTCAGTTTACTAGGGGGTTCAACGACAATTGGAGCAGAAGCATCTGATAAAACAGAGCTTCGAATCGTTCATACGAATGATATACACGCACAAATTGAAGAATTTGGAAAGCTCGCGGATTATGTATCGACCAATCGGGAGCAATCCGATATCTTCCTGTATTTGGATGGCGGGGATATTTCAAGTGGTAATCCTGCAGTCGATCTTCCAAAAGGGAAACCAATGATTGAACTATTAAATGAAATCGGTTTAGATGCTTTAGGTATAGGAAACCATGAGTTTGATTATGGAGTGGAATCTTTTAATGCAAACTATGATCTTGCTGAATTTGATTGGCTGAGTGCGAATATGGAAGTACAGGACTCGGAGATCGTTCAACCCGAACCATATAAAGTATTCGAAAAAGATGGTATTAAAATAGGAGTGATCTCATTAACGCAAGCGCCGCCAGCAACAGCGCCGAAGAATATTGCGGGGGTTGAGTTTCATGAATATCATGAAACCATTAGGAATCACGAAGCCCTTCGAGATGAAGTCGATGTATTAATTGGACTAAATCATATTGGATATGGAGAAGACCAAGCATTGGCTAGGGAATTTGATATGTTTGATGCGATTATCGGAGGGCATTCACATACAAAAGTGAATCAACCGGCGATGATCAATGGCACGCCAGTAGTTCAAACAGGTTCACATCTTAATTGGATTGGAAATTTAACATTAGACATTGATAATGAAAGTAAAGAAGTGACATATGTTAATTGGGAAATTGACTCAGTTGAATCATTGACTAAGGTAGATGGGCATGTACAAGAAATGGTTGAGGGATATTTAGCCGATGTAGAGGAAAAAATGAGTGAAGTGATTGGTGAAACAACCGGCCTATCGAGTTCCGGTAAAAATAACAGAGATGTTCCTCTCGGTAATTTTTGGACGGATGCCATGAAAAATATGGTTGGAGCAGATATGGCGTTTACGAATGGCGGGGGAATTCGAACAAGTATTGATGCCGGACCTTTAACCGTACGAGATATTTATGAAGTTGAACCCTTCGGTAATCAGGTGATGGAAATTGATATGACGGGACAAGCCATTAAGGATGTTCTTGAGTTTTCTTACACCCGGGATGGAAGAAACCAGATCGACCTGCAAGTGTCAGGCTTACATTATAAAATTTTGACGAATTCAAGTGGGAATTATGTCGATGTGGAATTAATGTTAAATGGTGAACCTCTTGATCTTGATAAAACATATAATGTAGCAGTACCTGATTATATCGGTAGTGGGGGATCAGGCTATAACTTTGTCGGTGATGTCATCACAAATAATGCAGGTGTGATGACAGAAGCAATGATCGAGTATGCGAAAAAGCTGATGAAAGACAATGATGTGATTGATTATGAAAGTGAAGGACGTATTCAGATCGGTAAAGCAGAAGATGGGGAACAAGTAGAAACCAAGTCTGTTTCCGAAGCGATTGCCAATAATGAAGGGGCAGCACGTGTTGAAGGTTACATTGTAGGTCATGTCGTCAGCACGAACAATTACAGTTTCGAAGCACCTTTTATGAATGATCATAACCTTCTTGTCGCAGATGATCCAAACGAACAAGATGCAGAAAATATGCTACCTGTACAAATAACATCTCAATTTCGAGATGATTTTGGGTTAGAAACGAATCCCGATTTAATCGGAAAACTTGTTAGGATTGAAGGAGATTTAGAGACCTATTTCACAGTTCCAGGATTAAAAGACCCGACAACAATGGATTCGATTGATATCTTACCCATTTCTGAAGTAAGAGATCAACAGGTAGATCAAGAAATAATGACGGAAGGTACGGTGGCATCCATTCCTGGCGCTTGGGGAGGGTCGAGTTTTTATCTTTACGATCAGACAGGTGGAATTCTAGTGTATGACTATGATCTTGATGTTGAACAAGGTGATTATATTCGTCTTACTGGTAAACTAGGTGAATTCAATGGAGAAATTCAATTTGATCAAGTTACCAATATTGCTATCCTGAAGCAAGATCAACCTTTGCCAGAACCTGATGTGGTGACACCTGACCAGGCTTCTGAGAATAACATCGGAAGACTCATAAGTTTACAAAGTGTCACGATATCAGAACTGAAGGAGCAAGATTTTGGTACATTTGAATTTATAGCGACACATGAAGGTGAAAGTGTTTCGATTCGCGTTGATAGCCGGACAGGATTAACATACGAAGATTTTGCCTTTGAAGATGGTGATGTCATTGATATAGTAGGATTTGTCGGGATTTATCAAGGAACATATCAAGTGAAACCACGTTATGCCGAGGATATTAAAGAATCGACTGGACAGAGCGGATCACTTGAAAGCCACATTGATAAACTATCCGGGCAATTGGAAGAACAGATTGAATCGAATGGAGTTAGAGGTCCATTAAAGAAACAACTTGGTAATCGCTTAGAGCAGGCGATAGATCATGTAAGTAAAGGCTCAGAACAAAAGGCGGTCGACTTTTTGGAGAAATTTCAAAAGCACTTAAATAACAAAGGTATGCAAAAGTTTATTTCTCCAGAAGCAAAGGAAGCATTAATCACGGAATCTGATAACATCATCAACCAATGGAAAGAGTAACGGATTAAAATTGAATTATAAATCATTTATTTTAAAAGACAATGTGAAAAAGTGGCCTGTCGACTCTTTGAGTAAAGTCGATTCGTCGCTTTTTTCCACTTCATGATAGACTATAAAGTACGTAAGGTTGTCGGGAAAAATCTATGAATGGGGCGTTCACCTATGTCTAAAAAGATAAAGACCTATATAAATGACCAGGAAATTGAATTGTTTTGGGGGGCTACATTGAAGAATGCTCTCTTAAAGGTGAATGAGGAATACTATCGTCTAGTTTTGAGTAATCAGGCAGAAATTAGAGATCATGAAGGAAATCATGTTGGTTTAACTGGCAGTATTGACCGAAACTTTAAATATTATATTATTCAAAAGGATGCTAGTAATGGGCTGATTAAATGAGGCATCGTAAATAGTCGTATATAGGACACATGTGAAATTGGATTGAAGTCATGAATAGGAACAAGCTTTATATGGAAATATAAGACCAACTCTTGATCATTGTTTGGTTATCAAGCATTACCCAAGAATAACACTATGTGGTCCCGCTCCATGCGTGGTCAAGTATCCATTTCAATTCATGGGAGAATAAAAGAGACTCCAGTCAATAACAGTCATCACATAGATGCCGTTTCGTTTATACCTTTTTAGGGCTACGTTATACCTATATGAATTTCATTAACCTATGTTTACTTTAAAATAAACATGGGTAAATAGTAGGTGAGCTAAAGAATTGTATAGACGCGAACATCTAGGAGGAGTCAGCTATGAGCCAAAAGACAGTTGTTACTTATATTAGTAATAACTCCTTACAGTGTGAAGAGTTATTAAGACAATTAGATGAATGGGAAATTGACTATGAACTGAAGAACGTATCAGAGGAACGCAGTTATTTACAAGAGCTCCAAAAAGCGAATGTTTTTGGAACACCTGCGACATTTGTTAAAAAAGCGAATCAAGTTATTCTGGGGTTTTCCAAAGGAGAACTACGGCATGCATTGGGTATACACCAAACAAAATATGATTATTGATCCTAAGATATATGAATAGATATGATGAAATAACACACGGAACAGCCTGTATTTGCATAAACTGTTTATAAATTCATTATGCAAAAGAGGTGTATCATTATGAATAGACAACGTCCGTATCACAGGGCACCCAATCCGTATGAACAACAGTACACACCGTATCAGACATTTCAGAAAAACTGGCACCCAGAGGGTCCTTATCAACACCAAGTAAAACAACCGTTAACCCCATTCGAATATTATTCAAAACCGATTCAGCCTCCAATTTGGCCTAATGATGGCCAGCAAAACATGCCAAGTCAACCCTCACCTAGTTTCCTAGCTCAGTACCAGGATGCAAATGGGCAAATGGATGTTGAAAAGGTGTTATCAACGGTTGGACAATTTGCAAATACGGTGCAACAAATATCACCAGTCATCCAACAAGTAGGTTCCTTAATTAAAACGTTTCGATAAAAAGGTTATCTAAATTAATGAAATTCATTCAAATAGATAGGTTGATCAAAGAGGCTGATAATGTACAGGTTGTTCTATTCAGCTTCTTTTTTAATGGAGCGAATAATGTTCACAGTGTAGGGGAGGAGGAATCTTTATGAAGGTAGGTTGCCTAATTATTCATGGTTATACGGGAAGTCCATATGAAGTTGCACCGATAGCAGACTACTTAAGAGAGAAAACAGATTGGCATATCGTTGTGCCGACTCTGCCGGGGCATGGGGATGAGTTAGACTTAGAAGATGTGGTATATGAGGAATGGTTGGAGGCAGCTGAAGAATCATTGCAACAACTGAAGGCAGCGTATGATGTAATTTACTTGATAGGTTTCTCAATGGGTGGAATGATTGCTGCTTATTTGGCAGGAAAGTTTGACATACAGAAGCTTGTATTACTAGCAACGGCCGGTAAAATATTTTCATTCAAGCAGATGACACTTGATGTCGGTGAAGCGGTTGCTGATCATTTGAAAGGTGATCTAAGTGTCAATGAAAACTTCACTCGTTATAGTAAAAAGGTTAAGGAAGTACCATTTCGAGCAAATATTGAGTTTTTAAAACTCGTTAAATACACACGAAGTTATTTAAAGGAGATTGAATCTCCTGTTTTTATTGCACAAGGGCGCCAGGATGAGCTTGTCCCACATCGGACGGCCCATTATTTAGATAAGGAAATCGGTTCCAAAGAAAAGGATATCGTTTTATTTGAGCAGTCTAAACATTTAATTTGTTGGGGTGAGGATAAAGATGTATTGAATTCGATGGTTTATAACTTTCTAACCTCACCAAATTTACATAAGTGAATGAATTTCATTAAAGTAAAGCCACAGACTCATTTCGAAGAGATCGTTACCTTCCGTTTACGTGATGTACTCAATATGAATAAAACCAATCCAAATATCACGATCGTTCCGCCTAACCACTGGGTTGCCGTTACCTTTTCACCTAGGATAAAATAAGCGAGCGCAGTAGCACCAATTGGTTCGAAGACGATACCCATTGATATTGTAGCTGTACTAAGCCATCTTAAAGCCCAGTTCAATAATGAGTGGCCTAAAAAGGTAGGGAAAATGGCTAAAGCGATAAAAATCCACCAATGATCAGCTGGATATCCGATAAATGAATGTTGTGTTACGATGTTGTATAAGGTGAGCGTAATCGCCCCTATTCCATACACAATAAACGTGTAGGTCATGAGGGATAATCGCTTTCTTACCTTTTGTCCAAATAAAAAGTATACCGTTATCGTAACTGCACCGAGCAATGCAAGGATATCACCGAACAATGCCATCCCACTTAATTGGAAGTCCCCCCAGCTAATAATGAAACTCCCAAATAAGGTGATCAGCATACTAATGATGGCACCAGATGAAAAGCGTTCATTAAAAAATAAATAGGTACCGATAAATGCAAAAATTGGTTGCAATGTAACGAGAACGACTGAACTAGCGACAGATGTATAATTTAAGGACTCAAACCAAAGAATAAAATGAGCCGCTAAAAACAGACCTGAAAATAGGGCGAGAATCCAATCCTTGCTATTAATAACGCGAAATTCATGTCGATACTTCAATAAAATAATGGGTGTCATTAAAATGACCGCAAATAATAAACGGTAATTCGCAATAATTGAGGCGGGAGCTTGATCTGCCAGTTTAACGAGAACGGCAGAAGTGGAAATTGAAATCACACCAATAACAACCGCTATATAAGGGTTGAACGGAGGTAGCCGCATTATAATCCTCCTATAAATTCAAGTATTCCGAGCAAATGAGTGAGTTGTCCAGTGTTTTTCCGAAAAAGTAAGTGTACTTCAAAAGCAACATCATTTGATCATTTAAATATTACCATGTCTGGAAGGAAAAAAACATAAAAGCAATTAGTAGATATTCATTGATTGCATATGGTATACTGTTAAGACTGTTATTTATTGTATGGGCTCCTCAAAGATTGTGAGCTCATTCCAGGCGGAAGCCTTTTTTTATACTTTACGATAGATCGTATATCGTAAGAATTAGATGAGTAAACATAGGGTGATTGTGACCCTCTTTTATTTTGATTATATAACTTTTTCAATAGTAGAGGTAGGATAAGCGCCTACCCAAATATAAGATGATAAATTCAAAAAAAGTATAAAAAAAAATATAAAGGCTTTCCCAAAGTACCTAGTGATTCACTAGGTTATAAATTTAAAAGCAGATAAAAGGAGTAGAATAACAAGTTGACAACATTTAAAGAGCTAGGTGTATCAGAACCAATTCTAAAAGCATTAGAGAGAATGGGTTTTGAAGAAGCGACACCAATTCAAGAGGAAACGATTCCATTAGCTATGGATGGTAAGGACGTTATCGGACAAGCACAGACAGGAACTGGAAAGACAGCAGCATTTGGTATTCCAATGATCGAGGAATTTGATCGGAGCCTTCGTAAGATCCAAGGATTAGTCGTAGCACCGACTAGAGAGTTAGCGATTCAGGTTGCGGAGGAAATTAATCGATTAGCTAAAGTTAAAGGAATCCGTGTCATGCCAGTCTACGGTGGACAACATATGCAAAGACAAATCCGTTCATTGAAAGATGGCCCGCAAATTGTAGTAGCGACACCGGGAAGATTATTGGACCATATGCGCAGAAGAACAATTAATATTGAAAATGTTAAAACGGTTGTTTTAGATGAAGCAGATGAAATGTTAAACATGGGGTTTATTGATGATATCCGTAATATTTTAAAAGGGATACCTGAAGATAGACAAACACTTCTATTCTCAGCAACAATGCCTAAAGAAATTCGCGATATTGCGACAAACTTAATGAAGAGCCCGAAGGTCATTAAAGTGAAAGCAACTGAAATGACAGTTGAAAACATCGAACAGTTCTTTATAGAAGTACCAGAAAGAAGCAAATTCGACACATTGACGAATCACTTAGATGTTCATGAGCCAACTTTAGCAATTGTATTTAGTCGAACGAAAAAACGTGTAGATGAAATTGCTGAAGGCTTGCAAGCAAGAGGATTCCGTTCTGAGGGAATTCATGGTGACCTAACACAAGGTAAGCGTATGTCGGTATTAAATAAATTTAAACACAGTCGCATCGAAGTATTAGTTGCTACGGATGTAGCAGCTCGTGGACTCGATATTTCTGGTGTAACACATGTTTATAATTTTGATATCCCACAGGATCCAGAAAGTTATGTCCACCGAATTGGACGTACAGGTAGGGCAGGTCGAACAGGTGAAGCATTATCATTTGTTACGCCAAGAGAAATGGGACATCTACAAGTAATCCAAAGAGTCACGAAAAGTAAAATAAAGCGCATGATGCCACCTACAAATAAAGAGGCGCAACATGGCCAACAGCAGTTGGTTGTTGACAAACTCCAAAAAGCGATGGCAGATAAGGACTTAAAAGAGTATCAAGAAACGGCGAATGAATTGTTACAAGATAATGATTCAATTACGGTTATTGCCGCAGCGTTAAGTCTGTTGACACAGGAACGTAAAGATGTACCTGTTAAACTTTCCTCCATGCAACCAATTAGTGTTAGAGGCAGAGGTGGACAAGGTGGCGGAAATCGCCGAAATAATCAACAGAGATATAAAGGTAAGTCTGGGCAAGGCGGGCGTAATCAAGG
>Ga0209487_1002024_pt1 | contig 16720 bp, 14 predicted proteins | sample Poulit2012_FD_187524 | JGI IMG/M metagenome (GOLD analysis project Ga0209487, IMG submission 187524) | Agricultural soil microbial communities from Georgia to study Nitrogen management - Poultry litter 2012 (SPAdes) (version 2) | ecosystem: Environmental > Terrestrial > Soil > Agricultural land...
CGATAAAATCAATTGAAAATGAAGACGGGAATGATAGCGATGGCTGAAGAATATATCTACGGTAAAAATCCAGTGTTAGAAGCATTGCAATCAGGCAGGATGGTAAAAGAAGTACTCGTCTCAAAACAGCTAAACAAACAGACAGAAAGAGAAATATTTCGTGCAGTAAAACGAGCGAAATCAGTTATGAAACACGTTCCAGTAGAACGATTGGATCGCCTCGTTAAGGGAAATCATCAAGGAATCGTTGCGGTCGTTGCATCTTATACGTACGTATCCGTACAACATCTTTTAAACGTGGCAAAGGAAAGAGATGAAAGACCTTTCCTACTCATTCTTGATGAATTGGAAGATCCACACAATTTAGGAGCCATTTTACGTACTGCCGACGCAGCCGGTGTACATGGTATTATCATTCCGAAACGACGTGCCGTCGGATTAACTGACACTGTTGCAAAAACGTCCGCTGGTGCGATCGAGCACGTTCCTGTCGCTCGCGTTACAAACATCGTTCAAACGATGAAACAGTTAAAAGAACAAGACTTATGGATCGTCGGTACCGATGGTGAAAGTACAGAAGATTACCGTCAACTTGACGGTGACATTGCGCTCGCAATCGTTATTGGTAATGAAGGACGCGGATTAAGTCGTTTGACGAAAGAAACGTGCGATTGGCTCGTACATATTCCGATGCTCGGTTCGATCACAAGCTTAAATGCCTCGGTCGCAGCAAGCATTCTAATGTATGAGGTGTTTCGCAAAAGAAATGTGTTAGGTGAATGAGAATGGATGTACTCGTTGTAGATGGATATAACATTATCGGAGATTGGGACGAGCTGAAAAAATTGAAACAACGCGATATTGGATTAGCGCGTGATCGGCTCATCGAAATATTAATTGAATATCGAGCTTATACGAAACGACGTGTCATTATCGTCTTCGACGCTTTATACGTAAAAGGAACAGAAAGCAAACAACGAATAAACGGTGTCGAAATAATTTTTACGAAAGAAAACGAAACTGCGGATGAATGTATTGAACGATTAATTAAATCATTAAAAAACGTTCGGAACCAAGTGTATGTTGCGACATCAGACTATTTAGAGCAACGGACTGTCTTTAGCCGAGGTGCATTGCGTATTTCCGCTCGTGAATTATTTATCGAAATTTCGACGATGGAAACATCTGTACGCGAACAATTAGACAATCAAATAAATCGGGAATTAACGTCAAAAATCGAGCTTAAGGAACATATTAGAGAAAAACTCGAAAAATGGCGACGCGGGGAAGTGTGAAAAAAACATCAAAAAAAGTGCTCCATTTTTACAGAATGATGTAAAAAAAAGCTGTTGACTGTTTACACTTCCTTGCTGTATACTCAACGTTAATACGATATATGTAAAATTCTAGGAAACAGGGGGCTTCATTCATGAATACGGTAGAACAACTAGAAGCAGACGCTATCTTGCACTCTTTAATTGACGAGGAAGTTTTGCAGAAAGTAAGAAACGGCTGTGAAACATCTATGGAATACTTGATGAAAAAGTATGAGGGCATCGTACTAAAGAAAGCGAATACATACTTTTTAATCGGCAGTGAGCATGATGACGTCGTGCAAGAAGGTTTTATCGGTCTTTATAAAGCTATTTGTGATTACGACCAGTCGAAACGGGCCTCATTTAGTTCATTTGCAGAATTATGTATAACACGGCAAATTATTACGTCGATTAAGTCAGCGACACGCCAAAAGCATATTCCACTAAACTCATACGTTTCACTGTACAAGCCGTTACATGATGATAGTTCCGAGCGAACGTTATTAGATACGCTCATGAGTCGCACTGAACGTGACCCACAAGATCATTTACTAAATCAAGAAAAAAGGGAACTTATTCATAACAAATTAATGAAAGCGTTAACAAAACTTGAGCGAGATGTGTTGACGTTATATTTAGAAGGCTGTTCATACATAGAAATTGCAACGAAATTAAAGAGACAGGAAAAGTCGATCGACAACGCCTTACAACGTATAAAGCGCAAAGTATCACGTTTAATGGATGCGCGTGAGTTGCTTTACGAATAATACATCATAAATGATGCATATTAGAATAATTGACAGCACTTAGAAAGAGTGCTAAATTTAGATAGGTATATTAGAACATTTTTTACGTGGAGAATGATCGTGAATAAAAAAATCACATTAGCTTGTTCTGTTTGCTTACAACGGAACTATTCAACAAATAAAAACCAATTGACTAGTCCTGATCGCTTAACAGTGAAAAAATTTTGTAAACATTGCAATAAACATACGGTTCATAAAGAAACGAAATAGAGTGAAGTTGGAGGATTATTGTAAATATGTTTAAGTTTTTGCAAGACGTTTCTCGTGAAATGCGTAAAGTAACTTGGCCAAGAGGAAAGGAACTCGTTAGCTATACGATTACAGTCGTTGCAACAGTGGCGTTCGTAGCCATTTTCTTTGCAGTGATCGATATTGGCATTACCCAAATATTAAACTATTTACCATTTTTGAATAATTAACTTTCGTTATGGTATAATACAGGTGAATACGTACGTTTTAAAAAACCCGCGTGAAGGGTTTTTTAATATTGTCTTTTTTATTAAAAATGAACGACTTCAACGCCGCACATAATAAAAATAAAGAGTGGAGGTGCAACATGGAAGTAAACTGGTATGTCATTCATACGTATGCAGGGTATGAGAATAAAGTGAAAATGAACTTAGAAAAACGTGTTGAAACGATGGGCATGGAAGATAAAATTTTCCGCGTCATCGTTCCAGAAGAAGAACAGACAGAAATAAAAGACGGTAAAAAGAAAGTTTCGATGAAAAAGTTTTTCCCAGGATATGTTTTAGCTGAAATGATTATGACTGATGATTCGTGGTACGTTGTTCGCAATACACCTGGTGTTACAGGGTTTGTCGGTTCAAGTGGTCAAGGTACAAAGCCGACTCCACTCTTACCTGAGGAAGTTGATACACTACTAAGACGCATCGGTATGAAAGATGAAACGGTAACGGTAGATTTTGAGATTAAAGAAAATGTCAAAGTGATTGATGGTCCATTTGCCGATATGATGGGAACGATCGAACATATTGATCTTGATAAACAGAAATTAAAAGTACACGTCAACATGTTCGGCCGCGATACTCCGGTAGAATTAGAGTTTACTCAAGTAGAAAAACTGTAAGTAGAAAAAGAAACACTGTCGTAAGTGTACGATAGTCGTTTCTTTTTTTATAAAAGAAAACTGAAAGTGAATGGTTGCTTTTTAAATTAGATCATGCTAATATATTTCTGTTGTGTATAGTTGTACACATGTAAAGTGGGAGGATAAATATAAATATCCGAAAAACCACATCACGGACGATAAGGAGGTGTGTCTCGTGGCTAAAAAAGTAATTGATATTGTAAAATTACAAATCCCAGCTGGAAAAGCGAACCCAGCACCACCAGTAGGTCCAGCACTTGGACAGGCAGGAATTAATATTATGGGTTTTTGTAAAGAGTTTAATGCACAAACACAAGACCAAGCAGGAATGATTATTCCAGTTGAAATAACAGTTTTTGAAGACAGATCATTTACGTTTATTACAAAAACTCCACCAGCGGCAATTTTATTAAAAGAAGCTGCAGGAATTCAGAAAGCTTCTGGTGAGCCGAATAAAAATAAAGTAGCTACAGTAAAGCGTGACAAAGTAAGGGAAATCGCTGAAACTAAAATGCAAGACCTAAACGCTGCAGATGTAGAAGCAGCGATGCGTATGGTCGAAGGTACAGCACGCAGTATGGGAATCGTTATCGAAGACTAACGAACCTTGGCTTGTACCGTTTAGTGGGAGGTATAGCCGTTACGACCACAATTAAGGAGGATTTAACGTGAAAAAAAGAGGAAAAAAATACGAGGCGGCGCAAAAGCTCGTCGATCGTACAAAATTGTACGACATTGCTGAAGCTGTAACTGTATTAAAAGAAGCAGCATCGGCAAACTTCGATGAAACTGTAGAAGTCGCATTCCGTTTAGGTGTCGATCCGAAGAAAGCGGACGAAAATATTCGTGGCGCTGTCGTTCTACCTCATGGTACAGGAAGAACACAACGTGTACTCGTGTTCGCTAAAGGCGATAAAGTAAAAGAAGCAGAAGCGGCAGGTGCCGATTATATTGGTGATGAAGAAACAATTGAAAAAATTAACGAAGGTTGGTTCGACTTTGATGTCGTCGTAGCTACACCAGATATGATGGCAGAAGTCGGTAAACTCGGACGCGTACTCGGGCCGAAAGGGTTAATGCCAAACCCAAAAACAGGTACAGTAACATTTGAAGTACAACAAGCAGTTGAGGATATTAAGGCGGGTAAAGTAGAGTACCGTGTCGATCCATCCTCGAACGTACACGTTCCGATCGGAAAAGTGTCCTTTGATGATGAAAAACTTATCGAGAACTTTGAAGCGATCGTCGAAACGATCGTTCGTGTAAAACCACAATCGTCTAAAGGAACGTATTTACGCAACATCGTTCTAACTTCAACGATGGGGCCTGGAATTAAAATTAATACAGCAAACTACAGCGTATAATGAACGTTGACAAACGACGCGAGCTATGCTAGTATTGTTACTGTTAAAAATGAATATGTTATACCGTAGACAGTAGGTGCATATTTGCTTAATTTCCTACCGAGGTGTTTATTACAATAATGATGAATGAATAATTGTCGTAATAGAATGCCTCCATGTCTAAATATGGAGGCTATTTTTATATTGGAAATAAACTATCATGGACGGTTAACAGGTGTAGGAGGTGGATCTATGGCAACATTAGAAGCGAAAAAGCAAGTTGTCGAAGAAATATCGGAAAAGTTTCAAGAAAGTCAAGCGACGATTTTAGTTGACTATCGTGGTTTAAACGTAGAACAAGTAACGGAACTTCGTAAACAATTACGCGAGAGCAACATTGACTATAAAGTTTACAAAAATACGTTAGCACGTCGCGCAGTTCAAGGTACAGATCTAGAACAATTAGAAGAATATTTAGTCGGTCCAACAGCAATTGCCTTTAGTAAAGAAGATGTAGTTGCCCCGGCGAAAGTGCTTCACGAATTTGCGAAAGATAATGAAGCACTCGAAATTAAAGGTGGCGTTATTGAGGGTGAAATAGCGACACTTGATCAATTAAAAGAATTATCGACATTACCGGATCATTCTGGTCTTGTTTCTATGTTACTCAGTGTTTTACAAGCGCCGATCCGTAACCTTGCTTATGCAACGAAAGCTGTTGCTGAGCAAAAAGAAGAAAACGGCGAAGGTGAAGAAGCATAACTGTTATATTCGAATATTAATTTGTAGGAGGAAAGTTCAATGACGAAAGAACAAATTATCGACGCGGTTAAAGAAATGTCCGTGTTAGAATTAAATGATTTAGTAAAAGCAATTGAGGAAGAGTTTGGCGTAACTGCAGCAGCTCCTGTAGCAGTGGCTGGTGGAGCAGCGGCAGGTGGCGATGCAGCTGCTGAACAATCAGAATTTGACGTCGTTTTAGCAGACGCAGGTGCATCTAAAATTAAAGTCGTTAAAGCTGTGCGTGATATTACAGGACTCGGCTTAAAAGACGCAAAAGATTTAGTAGACAATGCTCCAAAGCCAGTTAAAGAAGGCGTTGCAAAAGAAGAAGCAGAAGAGATTAAAGAAAAGCTAGAAGAAGCAGGTGCTTCTGTCGAATTAAAGTAAGCTATGTTGAATAAAAGCTCGTCATTTATTAGTGGCGAGCTTTTCACATACGTTCCCCATTTCAATATCTTTCCATAAAACAACGTTTGTAAGTAGGTGGCTCAAGACGATGCCTGATCATTATTACACGAAAAACCCACAATCTGAGGAAAAGCGAATGACAATTCAAGCGACATTAAACGGTCATTCGTTTACATTCCATACGAGTACAGGTGTCTTTTCCAAAAAATCAGTCGACTTTGGCACGAAAACACTTATAGAAAACTTCAAAGAACCAGAAATAGATGGAGACATCCTAGATTTAGGCTGCGGCTACGGACCGATCGGAATTGCGCTCGCACATAAGTATAGAACTAGACACATTACGATGGTCGATGTAAATGAACGCGCCATAAAGCTCGCGAAGGAAAACTGTGTTGAAAATAACGTTAAGAATGTAACGGTACTACAGAGTGATCGTTTTATACAGCTCGAAAACAAGCAATTTGCCGCAATCGTTACGAACCCACCCATTCGCGCTGGGAAAAAAGTCGTTTATGCGCTATTTGAAGAAAGTTTAGCCCATTTACTTCCGAGTGGTGAATTATGGATCGTCATTCAAAGAAAACAAGGTGCCCCATCAGCGATCTCATTTTTATCTTCCATGTTTACAGAGGTAGAAACGGTAACGAAGAAAAAAGGATATTTTATCGTTCGGGCGGTAAAGGGATAGAATTTGACTTGAAAAGTTTATTATGGTAATATATTGAAATGCAACAATGTACTTTTCCTGTCAAGAATATTTGACAAAATGTATACAATACACGTGCATTGGTCATAATGGGATAAATAATGCCATATGAACACTTTTTATGATGGAAGGTGTGAAGCGGTTTTTGTATATGTAAATAGGGAAGGTTTTTGAACGAAAACCTTTTTTTCTATTTATGTAAGGAAGTCCGTCCATGCACTTGTAGCGTAAGAGCATTTCATAAAACTAAATTTATAAAACTAAGCAAATAATAACTTAAAATCTTTCATAATACAAGTAATACATGCTCAGTTGCACTTTGAAGGAAAAATGTTTGATTTTAGGGGTGAAGTAGTTGACAAGTCAATCAGTTAAAGAGGGACGTTTTCAGGAACGCCGGAGTTATGCACGTATTAGTGAAGTATTGGATTTGCCGAATTTAATCGAAATCCAGACGAAATCGTACGAATGGTTTTTAGAAGAGGGTTTAAAAGAAATGTTTGCCGACATTTCCCCTATCGAAGACTTTGCTGGTAACTTATCGTTAGAATTTATCGATTATAATTTAGGTGATCCGAAGTATCCAGTCGAAGAATCGAAAGAAAGGGACGTCACATATAGCGCCCCTTTACGCGTGAAAGTACGCTTAATTAATAACCAGACGGGTGAAGTGAAAGAACAAGAAGTGTTCATGGGAGATTTCCCTCTCATGACAGAGACAGGAACATTCATTATTAACGGAGCCGAACGAGTCATCGTCTCCCAACTCGTGCGTTCACCAAGTGTGTATTACAACGATAAAGTCGATAAAAATGGTAAACGAGGATTGACTGCAACCGTCATTCCAAACCGCGGTGCATGGTTAGAATTTGAAACGGATGCAAGGGATGTCGTCTATGTTCGTATTGACAGAACACGTAAACTTCCTATTACCGTTTTGTTACGTGCGCTCGGAATTAGTTCAGACCAGGAGATTATTGAATTAATTGGCGATAATGACTATTTACGTAACACACTAGAGAAAGATAATGTTGAAACAACAGAAAAAGCATTATTAGAAATATATGAACGTCTCCGACCAGGAGAGCCACCGACGGTAGAAAATGCAAAAAGCCTACTCGTATCTCGCTTTTTCGACCCGAAACGATACGACTTAGCTCACGTCGGTCGCTATAAAATTAATAAAAAATTAAGTATTAAAAACCGCCTTTTTAATCAGACGTTAGCAGAGACACTCGTCGATGAAGAAACGGGTGAAGTGTTGGCGGAAAAAGGCGACAAAATTGATCGAAAACTACTGAATAAATTAATCCCGTATTTAGAACGAGATGAACATAAATTAGGTGCAGAAGAAATCGATTTACACGGCGGGATAGAAGATAAAGAAATAACGATACAATCCATTAAAATTTTCGATCCGACAGACTCAGAAGGCGAACGAATTTTACACGTTACTGGTAATGCAGATGTCCATAACGACACGAAACATATAACGCAAGCTGACATTTTAGCATCAATCAGTTACTTCTTTAACTTACTCTACACAGTCGGTGACACGGACGATATCGATCATTTAGGCAATCGACGTCTTCGCTCTGTAGGAGAATTGTTACAAAACCAATTCCGCATCGGTTTATCACGAATGGAACGTGTTGTTCGTGAGCGGATGTCGATTCAAGATACATCGAGCATTACACCACAGCAACTCATTAATATTCGCCCAGTAATTGCGTCAATTAAAGAGTTCTTTGGAAGCTCCCAATTGTCACAATTTATGGATCAAACGAACCCATTGGCAGAACTAACGCATAAACGCCGATTATCTGCTCTCGGACCAGGCGGACTAACTCGTGAACGAGCGGGAATGGAAGTGCGTGACGTACACTATTCTCACTACGGAAGAATGTGTCCGATTGAAACGCCAGAAGGGCCGAACATCGGCCTGATTAACTCTTTATCGACATTCGCTCGTGTAAATAAGTACGGCTTTATCGAGACACCGTACCGTCGGGTTGATGCTGAAAAAGGGATCGTTACAGCTGAAATTGATTTCTTAACAGCGGACGAAGAAGACAACTATGTCGTTGCACAAGCAAACGCAAGATTAGATGAAAACGGTGCTTTCGTAGATGAAGAAGTAATCGCCCGTTTTCGTGGTGAAAACACCATTGTCTCCCGTGACCAAATAGATTATATGGACGTTTCACCGAAGCAAGTCGTTTCCGCAGCGACCGCTTGTATTCCATTTTTAGAAAATGACGACTCAAACCGTGCATTAATGGGAGCGAACATGCAACGTCAAGCAGTTCCACTCTTAAAGCCACAAGCACCTATTGTCGGTACAGGAATGGAGTACGTTACTGGTAGAGATTCAGGTGCAGCGATTATTTGTCGTCATGATGGAATCGTAGAAAGCGTCGAGGCGAAAGAAATTGTCGTTCGTAGAGTGTCTGAAGTAGACGGAAAAGAAGTATTAGGTGATATCGATCGCTACCGATTACAAAAATATATCCGTTCAAACCAAGGAACTTGCTATAACCAGCGTCCGATCGTTAAACAAGGTGACCGTGTAATAGAGGGTGAAGTAATCGCCGATGGACCATCGATGGAAAATGGTGAGCTCGCACTCGGCCGTAACGTCCTCGTCGCATTTATGACGTGGGAAGGTTACAACTATGAGGACGCGATTATTATGAGTGAAAAACTCGTAAAAGACGACGACTTCACGTCGATTCATATAGAAGAATACGAAGCGGAAGCTCGTGATACGAAGCTTGGGCCGGAAGAAATTACGCGTGATATTCCAAACGTTGGGGAAGATGCTCTAAAAAATCTCGACGAAGACGGAATTATTCGCATCGGTGCAGAAGTAAAAGACGGCGATATACTAGTTGGAAAAGTGACGCCAAAAGGTGTAACAGAATTATCTGCTGAAGAGCGTTTATTACACGCTATATTCGGTGAAAAAGCACGGGAAGTCCGCGATACATCCTTACGTGTTCCACACGGAGCAGGTGGGATCATATTAGACGTAAAAGTGTTTAGTAGGGAAGCTGGCGATGAATTAAAACCGGGTGTCAATCAGCTCATCCGTGTTTATATCGTACAGAAGCGGAAAATTTCCGAAGGGGATAAAATGGCAGGTCGTCACGGAAACAAAGGGGTTATTTCTAAACTACTCCCAGAAGAAGATATGCCATTTTTACCTGATGGAACACCGATCGACATTATGTTAAATCCACTCGGAGTTCCATCACGAATGAATATCGGACAAGTGTTTGAACTCCATTTAGGAATGGCGGCGGAAAAACTCGGAATCCGAGTCTCCTCACCAGTTTTCGATGGAGCAACGGAAGAAGACGTATGGAAAACGATCGATGAAGCAGGTATGCCTGAAGACGCGAAAACAATACTGTACGATGGGCGTACCGGCGAACCGTTCGACAACCGTGTTGCTGTTGGAATTTCTTACATGTTGAAACTATCGCACATGGTCGATGATAAACTACACGCTCGTTCTACGGGACCTTACTCACTTGTAACGCAGCAGCCACTCGGTGGAAAGGCGCAGTTTGGAGGACAGCGTTTCGGAGAGATGGAAGTTTGGGCGCTTGAAGCGTACGGTGCTGCATACACATTACAAGAGCTTCTTACAGTGAAGTCGGATGACATCGTCGGGCGTGTGAAAACGTATGAATCGATCGTTAAAGGCGAAAACGTTCCAGAGCCTGGAATTCCGGAGTCCTTTAAAGTACTCATTAAAGAATTGCAGAGCTTAGGAATGGATGTGAAGATGTTATCGAGTGATGAGGAGGAAATTGATCTTCGCACATTAGAAGAAGATGATTCCGACACAGAAGACTCGTTAAATTTAGAAGTAAAGCAAGATTAATGGATTGTAAGAGGTCATGAAAAACGTGACCTCTTATGAATCCACGTTCCTATTTTATAGTAAAGAAGAACGGATAAAAAATGGGAGGTAGAGCCCTTGCTAGATGTAAATAACTTTGAATTTATGAAAATTGGTTTAGCATCGTCAGAGAAAATTCGCTCTTGGTCCTACGGTGAAGTTAAAAAGCCAGAAACGATAAATTATCGTACATTGAAACCGGAAAAAGATGGTCTCTTTTGTGAACGTATATTCGGTCCACAAAAAGATTGGGAATGTCACTGCGGAAAGTATAAACGGGTACGTTATAAAGGGGTTGTCTGTGACCGTTGTGGAGTCGAAGTGACGAAGTCGAAAGTTCGTCGTGAGCGAATGGCTCACATCGAATTAGCGGCACCAGTTTCACACATTTGGTATTTTAAAGGCATCCCGAGTCGTATGGGGCTTATTTTAGATATGTCCCCAAGAGCACTTGAGGAAATTTTATATTTTGCCGCTTACGTTGTGACAGAATCGGGCGACACTCCGCTAGAGAAAAAGCAATTGTTGTCAGAAAAAGAATACCGCCAGTTTTATGAAAAATACGGAGCAGCTTTCCGTGCAGAGATGGGTGCTGAAGCTGTACGTAGATTACTTCAAGACATCGATCTTGATAAAGAAGTGCAAGAACTAAAAGAAGAATTAAAAACAGTTCAAGGACAGCGTAGAACACGTGCTATTAGACGCTTAGAAGTAATGGAAGCTTTCCGTAATTCAGGAAACAAGCCTGAATGGATGATCTTAGACGTTCTACCAGTTATTCCACCGGAAATCCGCCCGATGGTTCAACTTGACGGAGGACGTTTTGCAACATCAGATTTAAACGACTTATACCGTCGCGTTATTAACCGGAACAACCGTTTAAAGCGACTGTTAGATCTTGGTGCTCCAAGCATTATCGTCCAAAACGAAAAGCGTATGTTACAAGAAGCTGTCGATGCGTTAATTGATAACGGCCGACGCGGTCGACCAGTTACAGGTCCAGGTAACCGCCCATTAAAATCACTTTCCCACATGTTGAAAGGGAAGCAAGGCCGTTTCCGTCAAAACTTACTCGGAAAACGTGTTGATTACTCAGGGCGTTCGGTTATTATCGTCGGACCGAGCTTAAAGATGTATCAGTGTGGATTACCGAAAGAAATGGCTCTTGAATTATTTAAGCCATTTATTATGAAAGAGCTTGTCGGTCAAAAAATTGCTCACAATATTAAGTCAGCAAAACGAAAAATAGAACGGGTACATCCTGAAGTTTGGGATGTGTTAGAACAAGTAATTAAAGAGCATCCAGTTTTATTAAACCGTGCACCAACACTACACAGACTTGGTATTCAAGCGTTTGAACCAACACTCGTTGAAGGGCGTGCAATTCGTCTGCATCCACTCGTTTGTACAGCATATAACGCGGACTTTGACGGAGACCAAATGGCTGTTCACGTACCTTTATCTGCGGAAGCGCAAGCGGAAGCACGCATATTAATGTTAGCAGCACAAAACATCTTAAACCCGAAGGACGGAAAACCAGTTGTTACCCCATCGCAAGATATGGTGTTAGGAAACTACTACTTAACGATGGAACAAAAAGGGGCAATCGGTGAAGGGAAAGTCTTTAAAGACTCTGACGAAGCGTTAATTGCATACCAAAATGGATACGTCCACTTACATTCACGTATTGCGGTGCAAGCCGGAAGCTTAAACAATCCGACCTTTACAGAAGAACAGAACAGTAAATTACTCGTCACAACTGTCGGAAAAATAATATTCAATGAAATTATTCCAGAGTCGTTCCCATACATTAACGAACCGACTCGGTCCAACTTAGAAGTAGCAACACCTGAAAAATACTTCCTCGATAAAGGAGCAAATGTGAAAGAGGAGATTGAAAAACATGAACTTGTATCTCCCTTTAAAAAAGGCATCCTAGGCGACATTATCGCGGAAGTGTTTAAACGATATAAAATTAGCGAAACGTCGAAAATGCTCGACCGGATGAAAGATTTAGGGTTTGAATATTCGACAAAAGCGGGTATGACAGTCAGCGTAGCAGATATTATTAGTTTGAAAGAAAAACCAGAATTGCTCGACAAAGCACAGGAAAAAGTAGATACGGTATTGAAGCAATTTAGAAGAGGTCTTATTACAGATGAGGAACGATACAATAGTGTTATCTCTATCTGGTCTGACGTAAAAGATGATATCCAAGACCGTCTCATGGAAACACTTGATAATACGAACCCAATTTTCATGATGAGTGACTCAGGTGCACGTGGTAACCCGTCGAACGTGTCCCAGTTAGCGGGAATGCGTGGACTAATGGCAAACCCGGCGGGTAAGATTATCGAGTTACCGATCAAATCAAGCTTCCGAGAGGGTTTATCCGTACTTGAATACTTCATTTCAACACACGGTGCGCGTAAGGGACTAGCCGATACAGCGCTAAAAACGGCGGACTCTGGTTACTTAACGCGTAGACTCGTTGATGTTGCGCAAGATGTTATCGTTCGCGAAGCTGATTGCGGAACAGACCGGGGCTTGACAGTTTCTGAAATTGCCGTCGGTTCAGAAGTAATTGAACCGTTAATTGACCGACTTATTGGTCGTACCGCATTCGAAACAGTATATCACCCGGAAACGAAAGAAGTAATCGTCGAACAAGAGGAAATCATAAACGAAGACCAAGCTAAACAAATCGATGAAGCAGGAATTGAAGAAGTAGCGATTCGTTCCGTCTTCACATGTCACACGAAGCATGGCGTCTGTAAGAAATGTTATGGTCGCAACTTAGCGACGGGTGAAGATGTTGAAGTCGGCGAAGCAGTCGGAATTATCGCTGCACAATCGATCGGTGAACCTGGAACACAGTTAACGATGCGTACGTTCCACACTGGTGGAGTTGCGGGTGACGATATTACACAAGGTTTACCACGAATTCAAGAGCTATTTGAAGCACGTAACCCGAAAGGGCAAGCGACAATTAGTGAAATCGAAGGTACAGTTACAGATATTAAAGAGTCGAAAGATAAACGGGAAGTCGTCGTAGAGAGCGAAGTAGAAAGTGTTACGTATACAGTACCTTATAACGCACGGTTAAAAGTAGAAATCGGCGCTGAAGTAAAACCTGGTCAAGAAGTGACCGAAGGTTCAATTGATCCGAAAGAGTTGTTACGCGTAAAAGGTGTCGAGGGTGTTCAGTCGTATCTCTTACAAGAAGTACAACGAGTATACCGTATGCAAGGTGTTGAAATTGGCGATAAACATATCGAAGTAATGGTACGTCAAATGTTACGGAAAGTTAAAATACTCGAATCTGGTGATACAGACGTATTACCTGGATCACTTATCGATATTCACTACTTTAAAGAAGTAAACAATAAAGTATTGCAAGAAGGTAAAGAGCCAGCTGTCGGTGAACCAGTTTTACTCGGTATTACGAAAGCATCCCTTGAAACAGATTCGTTCTTATCTGCAGCTTCTTTCCAAGAGACGACTCGCGTCTTAACAGATGCAGCAATTAAAGGTAAAACAGACGAATTACTCGGCTTAAAAGAAAATGTCATTATCGGAAAACTCATTCCAGCCGGAACGGGAATGCAACGTTACCGTAAATTACAAGCTGAATTGGCTCAGCCTGAAGAAGTTGAGGAAGTAGAGGTACCATCCAATTAAATAAAATTCTTTCCGTGATGCACGTAGCATCACGGAAAGAATATGTAATAATGGAATAATTGAATAGTTATAAAGCAAAACATATAAAAGGTTGACACCGTATTAATATGATGATAGAATATTCGAGGTGTTCCCGGATAATAACTGTTCGTAATGGAGGATGACCCGAAAGTGTATGATAAGGTGACTCAGCTTCAATCACGACTAATTATCGGAACAAAGCAAACGTTAAAAGCGATTCGTAACGGTGAAGTAGCGCAAGTAATCCTTGCTAAAGATGCTGATGAACATATTACGAACAATGTCGTATCGGAAGCAGAGAAATATAACGTCCCTTATGACTATGTCGATTCAAAGGATAAGCTTGGTAAAGCATGTGATATCGATGTTGCTGCATCGACCGTTGCCATTAAAGTTGAATAAGCTTTTAACGTCATTCATTTTTTGTTAATATGAACCACCTGGACATGTGGGTATAGATGTAGCACATGAACAAAAACAGGTTGTAAAAGCAAAAGGAGGAAGGAGGAAAAACATGCCTACAATTAACCAATTAGTACGTAAAGGTCGAGTACGTAGACGTCATAAGTCTGACTCACCAGCGCTTAACCGTGGATATAACAGTTTTAAAAAGCAGTTTACAAACGTAAACTCACCGCAAAAACGTGGAGTATGTACACGTGTTGGAACATTAACTCCGAAGAAGCCGAACTCTGCATTACGTAAGTATGCACGTGTTCGCCTCTCAAATAACATGGAAGTAACTGCGTACATTCCGGGAATTGGTCACAACTTACAAGAACACAGTGTCGTTCTTTTACGTGGTGGTCGAGTAAAAGACTTACCGGGTGTTCGTTACCATGTCGTACGTGGAGCATTAGATACAGCAGGTGTTGAAGGGCGTAAGCAAGGGCGCTCAAAATACGGTGCGAAAAAAGACAAAAATTAATTCGTAGAAACGATAGAAAGGAGGAAGACATATGCCACGAAAAGGACCAGTACCAAAAAGAGATGTCTTACCAGATCCAATATATAATTCGAAGCTCGTTACACGTCTCATCAACCAAATTATGATTGACGGTAAGCGTGGGAAAGCACAGAAGATTTTATATAAAGCTTTTGAAATCATCGAGGAAAAAAGTGGTCAAAAATCAATGGACGTCTTTGAAGAAGCGATGAAAAACGTCATGCCAGTATTAGAAGTTAGAGCACGCCGAGTAGGTGGTTCCAACTATCAGGTGCCAATGGAAGTACGTCCAGAACGTCGTCAGGCATTAGGTCTTCGTTACATTGTAAATTACGCTCGCTTACGCGGAGAAAAAACAATGGAAGAGCGACTAGCAAACGAAATTCTTGATGCATCGAACAACACAGGTGCGGCAGTTAGAAAACGAGAAGATTTACACAAAATGGCGGAAGCAAACAAAGCATTTGCTCATTATCGCTGGTAAAGAAATACAACGGACAGAAAGGAAGGGAAAGAATACATGGCTAGGGAATTCTCCTTGGAAAAGACACGCAATATTGGAGTCATGGCACATATTGATGCAGGTAAAACGACAACAACTGAGCGTATTCTTTTCTATACAGGACGTATTCATAAAGTAGGAGAAACACACGAAGGTGCGTCCCAAATGGATTGGATGGAGCAGGAGCAAGAGCGTGGAATTACGATCACATCTGCTGCTACAACAGCCCAGTGGAAAGGCCATCGAATTAACATTATCGATACACCGGGACACGTAGACTTCACGGTAGAAGTTGAACGTTCACTACGTGTATTAGACGGTGCCATTACCGTTCTTGATGCGCAGTCGGGTGTTGAGCCGCAAACAGAAACAGTTTGGCGTCAAGCGACAACGTATGAAGTTCCACGTATCGTATTCATTAACAAAATGGATAAAATCGGCGCTGACTTTTTATATGCAACGGGAACGTTACGTGAACGTTTAGGTGCAAACGCACAACCGGTACAATATCCAATCGGTGCAGAAGATGAATTCGAAGGAATTATCGACCTAATTACGATGAAAGCTCATTACTATTTAGACGATTTAGGAACGGAAGCAGAAATCCGCGACATACCTGAAGACTATTTAGACCAAGCAGAAGAGCTACGTAATGAACTAATTGAAGCAGTTGCAGACTACGATGAAGATATTATGATGAAGTATTTAGAAGGGGAAGAGATTACGGAGGAAGAGCTGAAAAAAGCTATCCGTACAGCAACATTACAAGTTGAATTTTACCCAGTTTTTTGTGGATCTGCATTCAAAAACAGGGGAGTTCAACTCGTCTTAGACGGTGTAATTGATTATTTACCTGCCCCTACAGATATCGCTGCAATTAAAGGTATCGTACCTGATACGGGTGAAGAAACTGAACGTATTTCAGATGACAAAGAGCCTTTTGCAGCATTAGCATTTAAAGTAATGACAGACCCATTTGTTGGAAAGTTAACGTTCTTCCGAGTATATTCAGGGACGTTAAATGCAGGCTCTTACGTTTTAAACACAGTTAAAAACAAAAAAGAACGTATCGGGCGAATCCTTCAAATGCACGCGAACTCTCGTGAAGAGATTTCCGAAATACATTGCGGGGAAATTGCAGCAGCCGTAGGTTTACGAGATACAGCAACTGGGGATACATTATG
>Ga0209487_1002025_pt1 | contig 16720 bp, 9 predicted proteins | sample Poulit2012_FD_187524 | JGI IMG/M metagenome (GOLD analysis project Ga0209487, IMG submission 187524) | Agricultural soil microbial communities from Georgia to study Nitrogen management - Poultry litter 2012 (SPAdes) (version 2) | ecosystem: Environmental > Terrestrial > Soil > Agricultural land...
TGGAGCTAGAACCCGCCCGTTTTTACATCAAGCGGTATATCCGCTATAAATATGCCCCAAAAACCAAGGATTCTGGTGGCGGGGTGCTCATTGGCAGCCTTCCCGAGCGGGTGATCGATAAGGGCATTGCGGGAGCTGGCCTGTTGGCGAGCATTCTGGTAGACAAATACGTGGATCACCTTCCTTTATACCGCCAGCGTCAGCGGTTCCTGCGTGAAAACATCCCCATTGCCGCTTCCACCCTTGACGGGTGGGCAGCCGCAGCGATGGACCGGCTGGGAATTCTCTGGGAGCATCTGCTGACCGATACCAAGGTCCGGGGGTACCTGCAGGCCGACGAGACCCCGATCAAGGTTCTGGAAACCCGTAAGAAGGGCTCGACCCATCAGGGGTGGTATTGGGTGTATCATGACCCGATTGCCCGCACGGTGCTATTTGATTATCAGCCTACACGCCGGGGGTCCGCCGCCAAGGAGATATTGGATGATTTTAAAGGGTATCTGCAAACCGATGGCTATAGTGGTTATAAAAAAATCGGAGCTCGCCCGGGGGTAACCCATCTGGGATGCTGGGCGCATGCGCGGCGATACTTCCAGAAAGCCCTGGATAACGACAGCCAGCGGGCCGGGCAGGGATTACTCTATATTCAGGGGCTATATGAGGTGGAGCGGAAAGCCCGCCAGGGGAATCTGAGCCCACAGGATCGCAAGAAACTGCGTTTAGAGAAATCCCTGCCCCTGATCAACCAGATGGGCAAGTGGATTCACGCCCAGGCAAAGCAGGTGCTTCCCAAGAGTCCGATGGGAAAAGCGTTCTCTTACAGCGCCCAGCGCTGGGATGCCTTGAGCGCTTATCTGAAGGACGGCAGCCTGGAAATTGACAACAATCTGGTTGAAAACGCTATCCGCCCCGTGGCTCTTGGCCGGAAAAATTACTTGTTTGCCGGTTCCCATGAAGGTGCCCGGCGGGCGGCCATGGCGTACTCCTTTTTTGCCACCTGCAAAGCCCATCAGGTGAACCCTCACCAGTGGCTCAAACATGTTCTGGAAAATATTATGAGCACCAAATATAACAATGTAAGGGATCTATACCCTCAGTACTTCAAAACCAACATGTAGTTGGTCGGGTGGATACATTGCGGATGCAATTTTAGACCGTCTGGTTCATACCTCACACCGAATCGAATTAACCGGAGAAAGTCTGAAAAAAAACTGTAATATTGTCACACGGCTCCGTACACTGAAGCCAAACTCAGAGGGGGGGCAGTATCAACGGAATATTTAGCTGGAATTGCAACAAGAAAATGGGCAGTAGGTTAAGGGTGATCATACAACTTGTTTCGGTTTAAGATTTTTGTTCAAGTTGTGCAGGGTTCCGATAGTTTAGTGCCGAGTGCAAGCGTTCTCGATTGTATACGAGATCTATACCCTTAGAACTTTAAAGCCAACATGTAGTTGGTCGGGTGGATACTGCAATACAGTGAACATCTATGTACATATATTTCGGGAACATCATCTCAGCTTGTAATAGCTCGAATGACTTTTCGAGTACGAGTTGGCTGAGCTCTTCCCACGATTGGGCCGAATGAACCACGTGCTACGAGCAGCTGGCGAAGTATTTTCCCTGCTTCGCCAACGAAGTTACAAAAAAACCGGCAGCACCCTCCAAGTCCCGTGGAAGGAGTATCTGGAATACTCAGAGGGGCACCGCTATACACAGTTTGTGAACTGTTTCCGCCAGTGAGATAGCCATTCAGAGAAACCAAATAATCTATTGATATTGTTAATTTGTCTCGTGCCAAATTTAAACGGACATCAATGCTAAGCAAGATAAGTTTAATACCCTGTTTTTCTTTTCAATTTTTGCCAGTCGGTATGGAAGAACACACCACGCGGACTATCTGTTCTTTCATAACGATGTGAACCAAAAAAATCTCGCTGAGCTTGTAATAAATTAGCAGGGAGTTGTTCAGATCTGATACTATCATACTGATTTAGAGCTGCAGTTAAAACAGGCATTGGAATTCCAGCCTGAACAGATGTAGATATGGTTGTTCTCCATCCAGATTGTAGCTCTTTTAGTTTGTCTGAAAGTTCAGGAGCCAATAGAAGATGTTGGAGTTTGTTATTTTTGACAAAACATTCGGTAATTATGTTTAGAAGAGAGGATTGGATAATGCATCCCCCTTGCCATGTTTTAGAGACTAGTTCTGGTTTTATATCCCATTTCAATTTGTCACTTACATTTTTCATCAGAAAAAACCCTTCGGCCAGAGCCATGATTCTAGAAGCCAAGAGTGCTTGCTCCAATGCTTTTAGAATAAGGTTGGTATTTTTAGTAATTGAAAAGTTGGGGCCTTCGAGATTGTCCGAAGCTTCTTTTCGAAGCGATTTAAAACTAGAGACAAACCGGGCAAAAATAGCTTCTGAAATTACAGGTATCGGTATACCTTCCTCAAGAGCGTTAATTGCCATCCATTTGCCGGTACCTTTCTGTCCAGCTGAATCTAAGATATATTCGATCAAGTGAGTGCCATCATCTTCTTTTGTAGCGAGTATATCTACTGTAATGCTTAATAAATAACTATGTAGTGTTCCTTTATTCCATGTTTGAAATATATCCGATATTGCATCGGCGTTCATATCCAATCCTGATTTCATAAAATGATAGGCTTCTGCGATTAATTGCATATCAGCATATTCAATTCCATTGTGTATCATTTTCACAAAATGACCAGCACTATCATTGCCAATCCACTTACAACAAGGATCCCCATTCGGAGCTTTTGCGGCTATGGAGGTAAGTAGTGGTTTGATGCACTTCCATACAGTTGAATCACCTCCGGGCATTAAAGAAGGGCCGCAACGGGCTCCATGCTCGCCTCCCGAAATACCCATGCCAATAAAATGAATTCGTTTTAGTTTTAATTTTTCAATACGACGTGAAGTATCTGAAAAGTGAGAGTTCCCACCATCAATGAGTATGTCACCTTCATCCAAGTAAGTAGACAATTGATCTATTGCTTGATCGACTGGATCTCCGGACTTGATCATGATTAAAATTTTACGGGGCAATTGGATAGATTGCACAAATCTTTCTAGGGAAGTATAACCCTCGAACCCTCTTTTATTTCTATTTTTGTGAAAAAATGCATTGAGTAGGTTTTTTTGATCCGGTAAGGTGGGGTTATATAGAGAAACCCGGTATCCCTTTTCTTCAAAGTTCAAAGCAAGATTACTTCCCATAACACCTAACCCATAAATCCCAATATTTGTAAGTAGCATGTTCTGCTGGTCATTTTGGTTAGTTCTAATTTTTTCCAAAATATTCTTTAGGACTTCCGAAGGGTTTTTGTTTACTGTAATCGAAATAACATCTTTACTAGTTGGTTCTTCTAATGTCTCAAATTGAGAATCTAATAAACTTTTTGGCATATAATGTCCCTTTCGTTGTTCTAGTCTTTTAAAAGCAATAGTTTCTGGTACTTTAAGAAAAATGAACTGTACTGATGTGGAATACTTGCTCAATAATTCGCGATAATTTTTTTTAAGTGCTGAACATGCCAAAACAGCACCAGTCTCTATATTCCATTGCTGGATTTTAAGAGCCAATGTTTCGAGCCAGGGTATTCTATCATCATCATTCAGCGGTAAACCTGAACTCATTTTCTTAATATTAGATTCTGGGTGAAAGTCATCAGCATCGTGAAAAGGCAGCATTAATTCTTTGGCAAGAAGATTACCTATAAGTGTTTTTCCTGAGCCAGATACGCCAAACAGTATATAGACCATAGCAAAATATTCTAAGAAGTTAGGATTGATGTAATGGATAAAGCTACGCAAAAAGAGTGATTAAATGGGAACGATATTATATCAATATGTAAAAAAATATTAATTAATACTGAGTTTTTTGATCTAAATGGGCATTTTTTGGATTAATTTCATTAGAAGATGATTTTTTTTTGGATGATAAGGAAAGTTATTTATATTCGGATGGGATCGATCCCATTTTTTATTGTGTTTGTTTGTTGTCAGAATTTAAAAAGGGATACTAATTTTTAATCAAAATAGAGGATGGATAGTATGAGAATCGAAACGACACGAGCTGTTTATGCGAAGGGCTCAAGGGTTGTCGGTAAACTTGATCCGGGCAACTTGACCAGAATAATAATTACAGCATATAAGCATGTAGTGATTATGGCTTTTTTGGTGTTTACTGTATTTGCAAGTGTTGTTTATGGGCAAGGGTATACACATGAAGTGAATGGACAGGTAACCGATGAAACAGGTGCTCCTTTACCGGGGGCAACAGTGCTTGTTCAGAATACTGAGCATGGTACATCGACAGATATTGATGGTTACTACACTCTTTTTGTTGATGAAAACTCGATATTGATCGTTTCTTATATTGGCTATCAAACGCAAATAATAGATGTAGGTGGAAGGGAGAAAATTGATGTTGAGTTGGTTGTGGTAAGTGGATCGCTCGATGAGTTGGTAGTTATAGGGTATGGAGCTCAAAGGAGGGCTACTCTTACAGGTGCTGTTGCTGATGCACCGGGAGAAAAATTACGGCAGGTTCCAGTCCTAAATGTATCCAATTCTTTAGCGGGAAGAGTGCCGGGTTTGGTTACTATAACCCAGTCTGGTGAACCAGGTTTGGATAATTCTACTATTAGGGTCAGGGGAACTAATACATTAGGTAACAATAATCCTCTTATTGTAGTAGATGGCATATCCAATCGCAGTTTAAATCGATTGAATCCTGATGACATTGAAAGTATCACTGTATTAAAAGATGCTTCTGCTGCCATTTATGGTGCTCAAGCTGCGAATGGAGTTATTTTGGTTACTACAAAACGTGGTGATATGTCACCAGCCATGATAAATATTACATTGGATAGAGGGTGGGGGCAATTTACCAGACTTCCAGAAATGGCTGATGCACCAGCTTATGCGCGTGCATTGAATGAATTGCAGACCGGATCTGGGGGAACCCCAGTTTATACAGAACAACAGATTCAAAGATTTGCTGATGGATCAGATCCCTGGGCGTATCCGAATAATAATAACTTTGATCTTGTGTTGAGAAATTTTGCCCCGCAGTATCATTTGAATAGTTCAATATCAGGTGGAACTGAAAATTTATCATATTACTTTTCGGGTGGATATAGGTATCAGGATGCTATTTATAAAAACAGTTCTACCGATTTTTCGCAGGTTGATTTCAGGAGTAATGTCGACTATCAAATTACCGATAATTTTACGGTCAGTCTTGATCTTGCAGGGAGTCAACGAACCGAAAATCAGCCTAATGAAGAAAAGGACAGAGTGATGCAATTCCTTTATAGAGGTATTCCAACCTGGCCTACAGTCTGGCCAGATGGAAGCCCTGGTCCTGCTCAAGAATTTGGTTCAAATCCGGTCATTGTAACTACTGGTGAAAGTGGGTATAAAAGAGATACGAGGTATGAATTTCTTAGTAACCTGAGATTAAAAATGGAAATTCCTTGGGTAACAGGTTTGTCGATTACAGGGAATGCTTCCGTTGACAAATTTTTTACTGAAGGTACACATTGGAATCAACCCTGGACGCTTTACAATTGGGATGGCCAAACTTATAATGAACATGGAGAACCTGTTCTTGTGGCAGGGCAATATGCAGCCCGTGGACATGGGACGGATCCAAATTTACAAAAGATTAACAGATTAGGTGAGAGTGTAACTTTAAATGCATTGGTTAACTACGAACGTACTTTTCATAATAAACATAACATAGGGGTTCTACTTGGATCCGAGCGAAATACAGGAATCTCGAATGAGTTGATGGCATTTCGTAGATATTTTTCATCTTCTGTTCTTGACGAATTGTTTGCGGGTGGTGATGCAGAGAAAGATAATTTCGGAATGGCAAATGAGGAAGCTAGGCTTAATTTTTTTGGCAGAATAAATTATGATTATAATTGGAAGTATCTACTTGAATTGGTTTTCAGATATGACGGCTCTTATATTTTTCCAAAAGAAGGGCGTTTTGGTTTTTTTCCCGGTGTGTCATTAGGATGGAATATATCTGAGGAAGATTTCTGGAAAGATAACATTACATTCATCAATTATTTTAAGATCCGGGGATCAATTGGACAAACTGGTAATGACAGAATTGAGCCCTATCAGTATTTGGCAAGTTATGGGTTTGTTCGTACTACAGCCGGTGATGCTATGGGTGATACTTATATTTTTGGTGAAAATATTGAGAATAAAACTTTGGGAGAGCTTCGCATTCCTAATCCGAATGTAACTTGGGAAGTAGCAACGCAAAGCAACATCGGATTAGATGGTAGTATTTCGAACTTTAATTTTTCATTCGACTACTTTTATAACCTGCGTAGAGATATTTTGTTATTTAGAAGTGCCTCGGTTCCACAGTCAACAGGTTTAACACTTCCAAGGGAAAATATAGGGGAAGTCGTTAATCGGGGGATGGAAGCAGCAATTCGCTATGATAGTCACAGGCAAGGTGATTTCCTCTATTCCTTATCTTTTAACATGGGGTACCAAAAGAATTATGTTAAATTTATGGACGAGGAGCCTGGTGCTCCTGATTATCAACAAGCTACAGGCATGCCAATTGGTGCTCCATTATTATATGAGGTCATAGGCGTTTTCAGAGATGAAGAACATTTGAACTCATACCCGCATTGGGACGGTGCAAGACCAGGGGATCTTATATATAAAGATGTTAATGGGGACGGGGTTATTGACGGAGATGACCGGATAAGACAGGAAAAAACAAATATCCCGACTTTGACAGCAGGTCTATCTATTGATCTGGAATATAAGAATTTTTATACAACCGCACTTGTCCAAGGGGCAGCAGGGGCAGAGCGGACTCGTAGTCAACGCGTCGGATTTGCAGGTAATTACTACATGCAGGATTTAAGAGGGCGGTGGACGCCAGATAATCTGAATGCTACTAAACCGAGAGTATGGGATGAAGGTGTGTATTGGAATTCTGGTAATACTTATTGGCGCGAGAATAATGATTATCTGAGGTTAAAGAGTATCGAAATCGGATATACCATACATAATATTCCGGGTATGAATAGTATAAGGCTATATTTGAGTGGTTTAAATCTATTAACATTAACTAATCTTAGGGATTTTGATCCCGAGTCAGTCGGTGAGATTCATTATCCTCAAAACAGAATATATAATTTTGGAATATCATTAAATCTATAAAAATGGAAAAATTAATAACATACCTTAATATTATTATAATTTTATTATTTATTCTAACAATTTCTTCTTGTGTCGATATTCTTGAAACGAATCCTAAAACAGAATATTCCGATGCAGATGTATGGGGGGATCCCAACCTTGTAGAGACTTTTATCAATGAAATGTACAGGGCACTAGATGATCCTTTAACTCAGCGAGGGCCTGCTGTATTTTCTGACGAAGCTCATCGCAGAACAAACGGAGCTATACAAAACTTTAATGCATCATTAATGACATCAGATAATCTACAAGGGTGGGTAGGTGATAGAGCTCAGTACCGCTTAGTTTGGCATGAACTTTATAAAAACATCCGGGCCACTAATTTGTTTTTCGAAAATATAGACCGTGTTGATTTTGATGGTAATATGGACTTAAAAAATAGAATGATAGGTGAAGTCCATTTTTGCAGAGCTTGGTATTACTTTTTTTTAGCAAGGATGTATGGTGGTGTGCCGATTATTACACAAGCATATCAATTAGATGATGAGTTCGAGGTGCCTCGTGACAGTTTTGATGAAGTTATAGAATTCATAGTCGATGAGCTTGATAAGGCTGCAGAATTGTTGCCGGAATTCCATAGTTCACAAAATGATGGCCGCGCAACAAAAGGGGCTGCTATGGCGCTTAAATCCAGGGTGTTAGTAGCTGCAGCGAGTGATTTATATAATACAGATGTATTTCCTACTTATTCCAATCCAGAGTTGATAGGATATACTGATAAATCAAATGCCAGTAGAATGACACGTTGGCAAAGAGCAAAAGATGCAACTAAAGCAGTGATGGATTTGGGCTTGTACAATCTTTTTCAGGGAACAAATGATTCTACTGCACTAAATTTTGTTGATTATTTTACATCAGTCAGTTATCCGGGTGAAGATATTTTTGTTCGCTACATTACACCACAAAGAACAGGGGAGGTAAATATCGTTGGGCTTTCTAATACACCTGTGGGATGGCGAGGTCAAGGAAATACAGCGCCTATAGGCCAGATGGTTGACAGTTATGAAATGAGTGACGGAACTAAGTTCGACTGGAATAATCCGGAACACAAAGCAAATCCTTACAAAAATCGTGATCCTAGATTTTATGCAGACATCCTTTATGAAGGGGCTTATTGGCAACCGCGCCAGCCAGATTTTGCCGTTTTTGATCCAGAAGGCATTCTGCAGGTAGGTACTTGGGAAAGATGGGATCCTGTAAATAATGAAGCGTACCTTGAACATGGATTGGATGGTCGCAGAGGCAACGCTTCTCCTTTTGAAGCTAGTGAAACCAATTATTATGCTCGAAAATTTCTAGATCCTGCAATTTATCATGGTACTGAAATTCAGCCAATAACTTTTAGGTATATACGATATACAGAAATTCTTTTTAATTATGCAGAAGCATGCATCGAACTTGGACAGTATGATGAGGCTAAGATGTATTTAAATCAAATCCGTGCAAGAGCTGAAATGCCGGATCTAACTGAATCTGGCGAAGAATTGCGTGAGCGTTTTCGAAATGAAAAACGAGTGGAGATGTTTTTGGAAGACCAACGTTTTTGGGATATCCGTAGATGGGTTATAGGCCCTGAAACATATACGCCTGTTATGAAAGTAGAGTTTTATTATCCTCTGTTACCGGATAACTCAACATCTCCCAATCCAATTATTACCGTGGAAGAATTGGATGAAATCAAAAGAGCATGGAACGATAAGTCATATTTCTTCCCGATTTTAAGAGATGAAATGAACAGGAATTCAAAATTAATACAAAATCCAGGCTATTAAATAAATATCATTAAGATTTAAAAAAAAGTCTTGTTGGTCAACGAATTATAAATACAAATACAAAAATACTTATGACAAAATTCAAAAGTAAATCGGCAACTAAAGTATTAAACAAGGGCTGCGAATCAATAAATGAAAAAGTAATTGTTAAAAAGTTATTTGTGCTCACCGGATTACTGCTACTATTTCTAACTGTAACCGAGAATAGTTCTGGACAGGATAGTTCTATGGCTTTTAGTAGTTTTGAGAGAAACGGATTCAATCTTAATTTACCTGAAAGTCCTGTGTCCCGCCGGATTAGCAGACACTTCCAATTCAGTGGTCCTGAGCCGGTCGTACTTGCTGATATAGAAGGTCCTGGTAGTATTCGACATTTTTGGATAACCGGTCAAAACATTAGTCGTGACGTTATTCTGCGAATTTATTTTGATGGCGAAGAAGTACCCTATGTAGAAGCACCATTGAATGATTTTTTTGGGGCAATGCATAATCTAATGACACGGCCATACCCCAATGATCATACTAGAAAAGAGTTACCTGAGGATGCATATGTACTTAACACACCATTTTTGACGATTAAACCGAAAAATGGATTTACAGCTTATTTTACAATGCCTTTTGCCAGAAATGCACGTGTAGAAGTGACAGGAAGTGAGCAAGAAACAGGCTTATACTACATAATCGACTGGCATGAGTATAAAGGACAGGAGATGGAAGAGGAGATGCGTTTTGCTGCAAGATGGCGAAGAGAGTCTCCGGTTCGTGATTATGAAGATGATTTTATTATTCTGGATGCCGATGGTCCAGGTCAACTTATAGGTATTGTACACAGTATAGATATGTTACAGAGTAGACATGAAATGCGCTGGAGCCATGCGGGTGCTGATAACATTTATATAGATGGAAACAGTGAAAGTCCGGCATATTTACGAGGTATTGGCGGAGAAGATACGTTTGGCACGAGTTATGGTGGTGGCGATTATTTAGCCCAAACCTCTCTTTATTCAGACATGCCCTATTATGTTCAAAAAGATTTTGAAGGTAATAAACAAAAGCTTGTTGGGTACAGATTTTTTGCAAAAGATCCAATCTACTTCAACGAGTCCATTCATGTTCGTTTTGGGTCTCGTGCTCATGATATTGCTGCAATGGCCTATTGGTATACGGCAAAACCTGTGCGACCCTATTTTGAAATGCCACCGTTGGAAAAAAGATTGCCTGGCACAGAATTGCTTCGGGGAGAATACGACCTGCCATTTCCAGATACAGGGGCATGGTGGACTGCCGGTCCGTTTTCTCCGGGTTGGTTTGATTACGCTCTGTCTGATAAAGCTGATTTCGATCATGCAAACCCATTTCAAAATGATTCCTGGTTGAAGATTAACTCTGTAAGAGGCTTCGTAGAGTTTAATCATATTTATCGTCCAGATCCCTCCAACAGCAATTCAACCACTTTGGAAGGAGTTGCAATAGCTCGTACTATACTGGATTCACCTGACAACCTTTCTGCAAAAATAACTTTAGGTTATACTGATGATTTGGTTTTACAAATTAATGACGATGATCCAATAACATTGGAAAGACATTTGTATATGCAAAGTCAACAAATTGATGTTCAGCTGAATGAAGGTTCAAATATTGTCACCGTATGGCTTAACAATGAAAATCAGCAGGAGAGTTGGCATCGTGGTTCATGGAATTTCTCATTTCACGCAGTTACAGACAGGGGTGAAGTACTTTTGCCACAAATAAATAGACAGTAATATTACCTAAACAAAAACAATTAATATTATTGAATATCATCTTCTAAATTTAAAAACATGCGATAAAGTGGTTTATAATTACACAATTTATAAAGTGGAAGGTAATAATGATTAAAAAAAGAATATTCTATATCCGCCGTATAGCCATCTTGGTATATATTATAGCTATAATTTTGTTGCTATTAGGCTTTACGGATCGAATGTCTTTTAAACCGGGAGGTGTGTTATTGATGGCAGCCTTGTTTCCCATCGGGGTTATGTGTCATGAAAAATTACAAGGATATATATTCACAGCATGGGTACTGATGTGCGCAAGTGTGGCTATGTTCTATCCTCAAGCATTTATAGAGTGGGGGGGATTCAGACTCGAGTTGATGATTATTCCTCTTACCCAGATTATTATGTTCGGCATGGGTACTACACTGAATATTTCTGATTTTACCCGTATTGTGAAATCTCCGTTGCCTGTGTTTCTAGGGGTTTTAATGCAATTCTGTATGATGCCCATTATTGCGTATTTTGTTGGGGAATTATTCGGTTTTGATGGAGAAATAGCAGCAGGCATTATTCTGATTGGCTCGGTATCGGGGGGGGTTGCATCCAATGTGATGGTATACCTTGCAAAAGGGAATGTACCCCTTTCAGTTACGATGACATTTGCATCGACAATGGTTGCTCCCTTGACCACTCCTTTTCTAATGAGTTTTTTTGCGGGCACATATGTGGCTATTGACCCAGTACAAATGATGTTATCAATATTTAACATGATTATCGTTCCACTAGTAGCGGGATTAGTGGTTCATGAAATCCTCTACAGCAAAGAATCTTGGGCTCGAAGTAGTCATAAACTTATGCTGATAGCGGCAGGTTTTTCGGCACTTTTATTGTTACTTGTGTGGGTAGGTGGTGAAATGTTGGGGTCGATTCATGGAGGTGTAATATTAGGTAGTGGACTGATCGCGATTGTTACACTAACAAAACTAGTATTAAACAATTTATTTAAAATATCAAACAACTGGATGGATCGTCTGTTGCCCCTGATTTCTATGATAGCAATATGCACCATTATCACAGTTATCATTGCACAGACCCATGATGTTCTAATGTCAGTGGGAATCACACTCTTGCTGGCGGCTATTGTTCATAATGGATTAGGGTATTTTTTAGGTTTTTGGGGTAGTAGGTTTTTTGGCCGAGTATTTGGATCTCTCGCTTATCGATTTGGGCTGCGAGAAGAGAATGAATCAATGATCAATGAAGCAGAAAGCCGTACAATTGCCATCGAGGTTGGAATGCAGAATGGTGGAATGGCAACAGGTTTAGCTATCGATGTACTCCAAAGTCATGTAGCAGCACTTGCACCCAACCTATTCGGGACGTGGATGAATATATCTGGCTCAATGCTCGCAAACTATTGGGCACAGCGGCCGATAGAGTATTCTGAAGGTGAAGAAATTAAAGACAATGCTGTCATTTCAAGTGACAAAGTCGCTAAGGAAAAAATAATATAAATGTATTTAGAAAAAACCTTTTATACAAATCGAAGAATTTACCAAAGAAAGAATTTAATATAGGAATAACATTGTGAAAAATGCAAAAAAACCGATCGTTGTGATTGTAGATGAAGTTTATAAAAAAGGCAGAGATATTTTCGATTCAGTTGAAGAATTCGATATTGTTGTCGCATCCGCTGATGAATCGCTTCTTTCAAAAGTGATACGTGATGAAGAAGCATTTGCAGTAGTTTTAGGAACAGAAAAATACACAGAGGCATTATACCAAGCTTTGCAAAAATGTGGTGTTATAGCCCGGTTTGGAGTCGGGATGGATGGATTGAATTTCGAAAAAATACAGCAAAACCAACTTCTTGTAACAAATACTCCTGGAGTACTTGAACATACGGTAGCAGAATTGACAGTTTTTCTTGCTGGTGAAGTCATGCGGAAATCGGGAATATTAAGTGAAAAAATAAAAGAGGGCATTTGGCAACCAGAAGTCGGCACAGAATTAAAGAACAAGGTATGGGGAATTGTTGGTTTGGGTAATATAGGTAAGAAAGTAAGCAAAATACTTTCTTTTGGATTTGGAGCTAGAGTTTTTGCTTGTGATGTTAATAGTGTTGGTGAGGAAAAGGTTGGAGAAAAGTATGGAGTTGAAAAAATCTATACGGATTATGCAGAACTTGCACCGTTTGTTGATATTCTTTCATTACATCTGCCTGCTAATCATGGCACTTATCATTACTTAAATGAAGTTCGATTGAAACAGTTAAAGCCTGGTGCAATTGTTGTTAACACAGCAAGAGGTTCTCTGATTAATGAAAATGATCTTTATGATGCTCTGGAAAAAGGATACTTATCAGGAGCGGGACTAGATGTCTTCGAAAACGAACCATACATTCCGGTTGAACCGGGTAGAGATTTACGTGAATTATCAAATGTGGTTCTGACACCTCATATTGCAAGTTATACAGCAGAGTGTTCGCGGAGAATGGCTGAACGGGTCATAAAAAATATTCAACTTGCAATTACGGAAAATTATAAACAAATGGACATTGTTTCTTTTTGAGAATTTAATCATGAATTGAAACTGGAGACTTAACCAATTTGATTTGCATATAATTTATGATTTGATCAAAATTTATGATGTTGAATCATTCATTTTTGTGAATTGCAATATTGTTAAAATTAAACTAATTACTTATGAATCAAATAAAAAATGTTGTTTTAACATATAAAAAAAAAGGCGTTTCAAAGCTTGCAATTTTATTGATCATTCCATGGATTTTTGGTTGTAACACAAATTTTGAACAAGAAAACAGTGCTACAGCAGAAAAACCTAATATCATCGTGATGTATTCTGATGATCATGGGGCACAGTCGATCGGGGCTTATCGAGGAGCTTTAAATTATGGCTTTGAGCTGGATCATACCCCAACTCCACACATCGACCGACTTGCTGAAAGAGGGATGCGTTTCGATAATGCATTTGTGACTAATTCTATTTGCAAGCCATCGCGTGCTGTTTTATTGACTGGAGTACACAGCCACCAAAACGGTGTTAAGACCAATGATGATTCATTATCGATCAATCTTGAAACTTTCCCATTGCTACTTCAAAAACACGGATATCAGACCGCTATAATTGGCAAATGGCATCTCAAGACAGTGCCCCAGGGATTTGATTATTATGAGGTTCTTTATGGCCAAGGACCTTATTACAACCCCACAATGCGCACAACAAATGGGGATGTTGATCGCCATGGACATACTACTGAAGTTATTACAGAGAGTGCCCTTCAATGGTTGAAGTTGGATCGCAAAACTGATGAACCATTTATGTTGATTTACAATCAAAAAGCTCCGCATCGAGCATGGTGGCCAGGCCCTAAACACTTGGATGATTATCGCAATCGCGATCTTCCAGAACCTTCAACTTTGTTTTATGATTATTCCGGGCTGACAATGGCAGCAAGTGAACAAGATATGGAGATAGGGTCTACTATGACGTGGGGGAGAGATCTGAAATTTCCAATTAATCCCGAAACTGGAGAGATAAATGAAGATTATTATCGACTTATTAACGAAACTAATAGAATGACTGAAGATCAAATCAAGCGTTTTGAGGATGCTTATGCAGAAGAAAATGAATACATTTATCAGAATTATGATCAAATGTCAGAAGAAGAACGTGTAAGATGGAAATATCAACGATATATTAAAGACTATTTGCGTGTTGTACGTGGAGTCGATGATGGTGTGGGGGAATTGATGGCTTATCTTGAAAGAGAGAATTTGATTGACAATACAATTGTTATCTACGCTTCAGACCAAGGTTTTTTCCTGGGAGAAAATGGATGGTTTGATAAAAGATTTATATACGAACCGTCGTTGCGAATGCCTCTTATTATTCATTGGCCTGAGGGAGTTAAGCCGGGATCGGTTAACAAACAATTAGTACAGAATCTGGATTTGGCACCAACGGTTTTGGACTTGGCCGGGTTGGAAATTCCAGAACAGATGCAAGGAAAGTCTTTATTGCCTTTACTTAAAGGTGAACAGTATGATGACTGGCGTAATGCTGTATATTATCATTTTTATGAGGGGCCACCCAGGGTTCACCAAGTTGCACGCCATTATGGAGTACGTACAGAAAGATATACACTAGCACATTTTTATGATCATGATGAGTGGGAATTATTTGATTTGCAGGACGATCCTGAACAGCTACTCAGTGTTTATAAAGATCAAGAATATGCTGAAGTACGAAAACGCCTGAAGGAAATTTTGACTGATTTACAAATAAAATATGACGATAAAAATGCATATGAATAATGGAATAAAGATTTGCTTGTATTTGTATAATTCATTGCTCTATTGCAATAAAGTTCAAAACAGAGAATCTCAGATTAGAAAATGTTGCAAGTAACCAATTCATATGGATGTGGGAAAAATATGTCAAAATCGAATTCATATCTTGTTAGTTTTACTCATATGATAATTGGATAAGCTATATATCTGATTCTAATGTTGTGCTATAAACTTCTAAAATCATAAATAATGAAACATTCAAACATTATTCTTTGTGTTCTGATATTACTCTCAATTGGTTGTGAGAACTCAACCACAGAACCAGAAGTGGTATTAACTAAGGAGCAACAACGAGTGGAATTTCTTACTACTGGTCAATATGATAAATTATCTGAAATACTTTCATCAACGATGAGTTATACTCATTCTAGTGCTGTAATTGAAACGAAAGAAGAATTTCTTCATCAATTACAAAGTGGACAGGTCATTTATCGGAGTATGGTTCATGAAAACGTTAATGTACGCTTTATTTATTCAAATGTTGCCATTATGAATGGTATTACTGATGTAATAGTAACGGTTGGTGGCGAGGACTTAGAGGTTCCATTGAGATTTACACTTGTTTATGTGAAACGGGATGGCGAGTGGCTGTTTGAAGCTTGGCATTCTGTTCAAAGGCCTTAGATACGTTGAATTTATTTTCTAAAGATACTTATTTATCCAGATCAATAGTGTCCGTTTAATAGTTGAAATGTTCCAATTGGTTCGTTCTTTGGGTTATTAAAGTGATTAGATAACTGCAGATCACAAGTATCTACTAAAGGATTCAGCGCCAGTGTTGTAGAAAACTATCCACGGACCAACTACTGTAGTGGTAGGGTTTGTTAGGATAGTTTTTTGTGATTGTCCAGTTTGGTCCAATGTAATACTCCCCAAAAACTAGACCATCGGTTAAGTTTGTATATTAACCTAAAAACAGAACAAACCGATGAAACGAACCCGGCGAAAATTTTCTGCCAAATTCAAGGCTACAGTAGCCATTGAGGCTCTCAAGGAACAAAAGAGCCTGTCTGAACTGGCCACACATTTTGAAATCCATCCCAACCAAATCTCTAAATGGAAACGCGAATTTCTGGACAATGCCGAGCAGGCCTTTGACTCTTCACCCGCATCATCAGAGGAAACCGAGAAGATTGATGTGAAAGAACTGTACTCTCAGATCGGCCAGCTGAAAGTGGAGAATGACTTTTTAAAAAAAAGCTTAAAGAAAACCGGACTGTGAACGAGCGAAAAACCTATGTGGACCCATCGCAAGCATTGAGCATCCGCCGCCAGTGTGAACTGTTGGATGTGTCGCGAAGCAGTGTGTACTACAAGGGTGTGGGCGAGTCCAGGGAAAACCTGTGGTTGATGGCGGCCATGGACCGGCTGTTTACCGATGATCCAACCCTGGGTGTACTGGGTATGCAAGATGAGTTGCGGGAGATTGGAATGGACTATAATGTCAAGCGCATCCGGCGATTGTTGCGTAAAATGGGTGTGGAGCCCATTTATCCAAAGAAGAATCTCTCCAGGCTGGGTCATGCAAAGTACGTGCATCC
>Ga0209487_1002026_pt1 | contig 16710 bp, 35 predicted proteins | sample Poulit2012_FD_187524 | JGI IMG/M metagenome (GOLD analysis project Ga0209487, IMG submission 187524) | Agricultural soil microbial communities from Georgia to study Nitrogen management - Poultry litter 2012 (SPAdes) (version 2) | ecosystem: Environmental > Terrestrial > Soil > Agricultural land...
ACATCTACACCGAACCAATACTTAATTTCCTTTTTCGTATACTCAATCTGGTCTTTAACTAATTCAATTTCAATCATAAGGTCAGAATAACTATTCATGATTTGCATTGGATCACCCTTTACTTATTAATCTTCATCAACTGATTACTCAAATTCCACACATCATCATGTAGTGATTTATTTTCCTGCTGCAATGCTTCTATTTTGCTTTGTTGCTGTTCCATGATCCCCGTTACTTTATTATGTGTCGCATAAGTGGTTATGCCTGCGATAATAACGATAGCGATTAATGCTATCCAGAGTAGTTTGTCTTTCATAATAACCTCCTAGTAGCCTGTATTCTGTCTTTCGTGATTTATTTTGTTTTTATCAAGGTAAGCCTGTTCTATCTGATTCCAGGTGAATCCTAATTCTTTTCCTAATACGATGAAATCTTCTACTAAAAAAGTATATTTCTCTTCCGAATCGTAACTATTACCAAAATTGATCTCGTTGCACAGTTCGTTAACGGATTCAAATACCTCCAAAAAGCATTCAGTAACACTATCTTCGCAATGTAAATCTGAAAATTCATGTTCTTCTACAAAGATGTCATTACCAATACTCAATATAAAATGCAGACAATCGACGTATTCTTCTAGTAGTGGGTTTTTAGTGTAAGCAATACCTAAATCGCCATCTCCCTCGCATTCTTCGCAAGTAACAGTCTCTAATATTTCATCAGACTTACACTCATCTATTCCCGACCCTTCACATGCGCCGCATTCAAGATAAACATTTTTCTTTTTAGTTGGCTCTTGATCTTTACTCCAAAATTTCCAAGACCGTTGCTCATTAGCCAGCTCACCTAATTCAACCTGCAATGCTAGTATCTTCTTATCCAGCAAGTCCTGTCCTTCCAGTCCGTGTTCCTTTTCGATTCGTTCATCTAGTTTTGCTTGTATATTAAATAATTCATTTAGATTCATTTATTATCCCCCTTACATAAAACCATTCTGGTATCTTACTGACTCTAACTCCATTACTTTGTAAATAATCAATACCATTCGTTTTTCGGTATTCATTCGCATATAACACAAACATGACGCCATTTTCTAATAATATTTTTGCACATTCCATACAAGGTGAGTGTGACAATAACACAACTTGAGCCTCACCCATTATTTTTATTAACACTTGTTCAGCGTGCACACATCCGCAATTACCCTTTTCACCAGTACATCCTTCTTCGGTGTAATTACCATTAGTCGTGTGAGCCATACTTCCGTCTACATTCATCCCTATCGCGCTAACACGCAATCTTTTGCAAAGTGTTTTCATCCTTACCCCCCCTTACATTTGCTTACATCATTTATATCCACAGTTTGCATTAGCACATATCCTTGCTCTTGCAATTCTATTGATCTATCCATGTTATCTGTCATGACCTCTTGCTTGTCTTTACGTAGCATGTACCACATTAGTTATCGCTCCTTAGCATATGATTTAAAGCCTCGACAATTTCACTGAATAACTCATCATCCCGTTTATTAGCAGCTTCCCGGGCTTGTTGATTTAGTTGTGATAGATTCATAGTGTCATCCCTCCACCTTTACTATAAAAACGCTGTTCTTCGTATCTGCTTTCAACGATCTCGCATATCCAGTCTTAGTAGCGTAATAACTTATCGTGCGTTCTTTCATACCAGTAAATTCAGCGCACTCCCTAACCGTACCCATGCATATAAAATCATCTCCAAAATAAAGCGCATATTGTGCTTTTTGCCTAGTCAATTCCTTCCCTCCACCAGTAATAACTCCCGTTTATAACTCCATTGCTTATTTTCCAACTTAACTAATTCCTTGTTTTCATCTTCTTTATATATTTCAATGACCCGCAATATTTCATGATCATTGTTTGCGCGTTTTCTTTCGATCATCCAACGTGGAGACATTTGTATTACCTCCTGTGGTAATTCATAACTCTTCAATTGCGTTTATTACTGTTCTGACTGTAACTCTGTCATATTCTTTGATGTTTTCAGCTAAATCCTCATACGGATATAAATCCGCATGGCACTTGTCGCACCATTTGTAGAGCTTGCTATCAAAGTGTTCGGAGAAACGATCTTTTGCCCTCCACTCAGCCTGGTCGTAACTCCTTCGGTTATCACTCTTACACTCACTCGGAGAATGGAAACCTTGACTTCTTTTCTCTCTTTCCCAAGACTGGTGCACTTTTTCCGCTAAAACCTCAATTATTTTTTCTTTATCCATCCTCACTACCTCCAAATAAACAATTTAACCCACCCACAAGCGTTTTAAATCTCGCTGTATGTATTTAGTCTAGTTGTCTAGTTATTTATGTTTGTGAGCGGGTTGTGTTGCGATTAGAACCACGAACTGTGCGGACTGTCTATCTCCACATCCAATATCCTGTCAATCTCTGACTTCCGTTTATTAGTCGTTTGCGGAAACTTAGAGATAGCTTCTTCCTCCGACATGCCTTTAGATATCCTTTGCTGTATTGTAACGTAGGCGACTGGATTGCCACGCTCGCGTGCTTTCTTTAGTAGTTCGGTATAATATCCATTAAACAGTGGCTTAGTCGCTGCTTCCTCATGTGTATATCCATACATATATACACGATTATTAAATGTGCCTTCTTTGATTCCGTTTTTCTTAGCTACTTTAAGCCATTTAGCGCGTTTGCCGATTGTTGATTCTGTGATTGCGCGTTGTTTATCCCAACCTCGATCTATGCGACCTCTGAGCGTGCTGGGGTTGATTCCGTTCGATTCGGCCACTTCGTAATCTTCGTCAGTTAGGTAGATTCTCATTGGTATCACCGTCCAGGCGAGATTCTGCTGGGCAAACCATCCTCAGATGATTTCCGGGAATGATTGCATCTTCCCCAATTTCGTGCAACGGTCGGTACACTTCACCGCCAGCAGACATGTTCATGAAAATATCGCCTTTTTTCCATTCTCCGACTTTGCGATTTAACTTCTTCCACCATCTCCGATCTTTTTCTGCAGATATTTCTTCGGGTGTGGCGTGGCGAATTTGTCTAAACGTCCACCAACAATTGTTCACGCCTCCCAGTAGAGCGATCCCATCAGAGACCTTGGTAATCTTCGAGATTTTTCCAACATTAGCGAATTCATCTTTTACAACAACCCAATTTCCCACGCAGTATTCCGGCTCTACTTCATACCAGTCGCATAATATGAGCGCCATTTTATTAGGACCAAATTCCTCATAAATTCCGCCATCCAAAGACTCCTTAATAAGTTCCTTACTTCCGTATATCGCCACATCACCCTTAATATTTTTTACGTCATCTGCCGTAACCTTAACTTTTTTAGTCATTTCAGTTCCTCCTTGAGTGCATTTTCAGCAATATCTTTTATTTCCACTAAATCCTTATGCTTTTCCGCAATTGCTTTTATTTCTTCCAAAGCCTGTTTATAGCGATATGTTAATTCCTCATGATATCCAATAGTGTACAGTTGTCTTTTTGTTACCTGTTCCAATTCTTCCACACGTTGAATAAGCCATTTAACATCCCCTAAATCAAATGCAGATTTGTCTTTTATCTCTTCCAACTCACTCATCCTCATACCTCCTAAGCACGACACGCTGCCGTTGTATTTTCTTACGTAATTTCCGATTATCAGATTGAAGCATCTTGTTATGGTTTAACGTTGCACGAACCGCCTTATCTATTTTGGATATGCTGACTGTCTTCTGATTGGATAAGATATATTCAAGTGACTGCCGGGCTTGTTTTGGGTTCATGGATTGCCCACCTTACTCCTACAAGCAGCGCATACCTTTGTGCTTCTAGTTGACCAGTAGTACTTTCCGCAATATAAACATGTGCTCACAAACCCATTTTTTTCCGGATCACCATCAATCACTCTATTCAAATACCAGGCAGCCTTTTTCAAATCATCTGTACCACCTTTATTTTCGTGACGGAATATATACTTAATGACATTCCCAAGATTAAAAGCCTTCTTACCTTCCATACCTTCTGTGAGTTGTTCAATTATCTCAATCACTTCGACATCCCCAGAATTGTAATGACCAGGCGAATTAATGTTATCAGTCATAATTACCACCCCTTACCAATTTTTGAACATGCTATAGTAAATATTGTTCCAGTAGCTTGATAACCTCGGATTAAAATTATTGTTTGTGCTTCCTTTTCTATATTTACTGATACTAAATTTTATTTTCATGTTGCAACTCGCTTCCCGAATAAATTATATTTTTGTATTCGTTTGTGTACTGTTGTTTCCGGTATCTCCATTTCAATGCTAATTTCAAATACAGATTTACCTTGTCCCCACAATTTGATTAATTCCGGCAACATATCATCTTGCCATTTTCTTATTTGTAATTCGGATGCAGCTTCATATTTGTAATCAATGGAGCAATCTTCACGTAATGCTATTTGTAGTAATTGTTTTCGGCCGGCATCTTCCATATAAATCATTCTTTTTCCTCCACAATTCTTATTGCTTGTTCTGGGCTTCTAGCAACGCCTGCAATCGCTCCATTTTCCTGCATTTTATTTATGAAATGTCTTTGAACATCCCGTAGTTTTCCTTTTTCATTCTTAACTTCAATAAAGAATATCCGCCCATCCGATTTGCGGAATCCGAACAGATCGCAAAATCCTTTTGGTAATCCCGTATCGAAATAACGACCATCTTTCATTTTCACTTTTCCGACATTCGCACGGAAAACTATTGCATATGGATTTAATGCTAGTCTGATAGAGTTTTGTACGTCACTCTCTTTCATTATTATCACGACCATAAAACGTACTTAACGAACCTTTACCTCTTGATAACATTATGTTTTCCGACTGATTTCTAAACTTGTTTATTTGCGTAATTGTTCTAGTGATCGGTTCTGTATTTAGTTTTTCCTTTTTAGCTAGTTTCTTGATTTCATTTAAGTCATCATTAACTCTTTTCGAAAGAAACCCTATTCTTTCCCATCTTTTATCGATCATTTTATTTAAAGCCTCCATTTTAATGATTGGAAGGGTATTTGGAATGGTCTTAATCACCACCAAACCCTTACACAGCAAGGATTATTAATATTTTAATAGGGTTGGAAGGGTAACCCGTAAAACTCTTTCTATATTCCTTTATTTTATTTCCTATTTATATTTCTTTCTTTTTACCCTTCCAACCCTTCCAAAAAGAAAATATAATAGTAAAGAAGGTTGATATATCAATGTTTTTTTGGTTGGAAGGGTTTTAAGAAAACTATTCCGTAACCCTTCCTTAACCGTTCCTTTTTTGTTTTTATTGAAAAATCCTACTAGGTATAAAGTAACCCTTTCTGAATACTCTTAATTTAAAAGTACATTACTAGGATTAATTTAAGTTCAATCGTATTGCTCCATCATTAAATTCTTTCTTTAATTGGATCCCAATATAATGAACTCCATTACTCGTTATCTTTTGGAATTTATTACTCATTTCTTTACCGAATTTTGTACTATTCATTAAATATTGTCCGTTATCTTTAGCCCAAGATCTGTAAATCTGGTATAGCTCGGATGATTTCTCTCTCTCTCCATCTTTGCGGACACAGCATTCATCAATAAACAATTCAACCGGATCCATCTCATTTCGATAATCACCGCGCTGCCGCTTGATAACTTCCGGCTCCTTTAATCCAATACGCTGCCACTCCTGGTAACCCTCAACCGCCCAATTTAATATACCTTTCATTTCTCTGCGCAATTTATATTTAAGCTGCTTATCAACCTTATTTTCCGGTATTTGTACAGTAAATGGAATAACAGCTAACCTGCGCCAAATTCCATCGTCAGTACCTCTGATAATCGGCTTATGGTTTGTTGCCATCCACAACTTAAACTCCGGATCAAAGTCAAATTCATCACCATACAAGAATCTAGCTGTTACCCTATCGCCACCTGTAAGCTGCTTAACGAGACCTTCATCAAATCTCATGCCATCGTTAGGTTCTGTGGAAGTAACCAATCTAGCGCCTTGCAATCTAGCGATATCACTGTTCGCTCCACCAGATTGAGGCTTAACCATAATCGTTTGTGGCTGAATATTAACTGTATAACTACCTAGCATTTCGGTAATAATATCTAAGAATACCGACTTACCATTACGACCATTTCCGTGCAGGATAAATAACATTTGTTCTTGAATTGACCCGGATAAGGAATATCCTACTGCTCGTTGCATATAATTAATTAAGTCCTGATCTCCATCGAATATTTGATTTAGAAAATCCAACCACAATGGATAATCTATTTTGTCTGTATATTCGATGGATGATATTTTAGAAAAAAACTTACTTTTATCGTGATCATACAAATTACCTGTTTTAAGATCGATGTAGCCGTTTTGTACGTTTAGTAGATGTTTATCCCGATCGAATGCTTCCGGCGTAATAGGCAGTAGGTGCTGACTTTCTTTTAACATGTTTGTTTTACCATTACTGCCACGTGAATATTTAATGTGTTTTTGCAGGTTTTTTTGTGCATCTTCTTCATCTAAATCATCAGACGTGTAAACCGGCTCCTTCTTCATTTTTTCTAGTATTTCATCAACCAGGTTCCTAACTTTACCTTCCTGATCTAATTGCCAAGTTTTATCATTGTAGTAATACCAGTTTTTCCGTATGTAGCTGTAACGGACAACTTCGCCAAAATTATCCGTAAATCTTGATGCGTTACCGGTATCATCGTAGCTGTAGAATTTCTTTTTTATTTTTTTCGTATCAAACTCATTAACATATAGATTAAATTCGTCATCATTAGACTGCGGGTTAAAAGCTTCATTGCAATCTTGAATTGCTTTGTTTAAAGTTATTTCTGCATACGTTTGATCTCCACGTTTGCTATCCCATTTACCCCTGTAAAGAGATGAATTTCTAAAAATAGAATCCATTTTCTCGTAATCTCTGTTTGTCCAAAACGCAAGATCATTTGCAAAAGCCATATCTGCATGGGAATGTGATTCGTAAAACTGTTCCCAACCGCCACCCATAAATAATTTAAAACGCATACCATTTTTGCTATTTCCAGCTACCTTAATTACTTCTTCCTTAGAAAGTCCGTTGCCTTGACGGTCCGAAACATTTTTACGCGCCGCCGAAACATCATTGTTTGCGATATATTTATTGTGGAGATAGTTGATTTTACCCATTTCATCATCTGCGATTTCCGTATATCTGCCAATTTTATTTCCTGTCATTACAAAGAAGCGACCATTATTATAAATCTCTACATTTCCTTTACGGCTTCCCTCTCTCGGCAAGTCGCCTTTCGCAATTATGTGGACACCATTTCCAGATACAGACACTTCTGCATAACTTTCCATCAACTCAATAAATTCAGCAACTATATTATCTTCATCATTATTCTGTTTATAGCGATCAATTTCTGTCCTTACATCATCAAGATCAATTCCAAAATAAGGTGGCTTGAAATAAAAACCTATTCCATCACATTGGTATTTATTGATGGATGAGAGGGCGGTCTGAAAATCAGACCATGTACTCTCATCATTAGATTTACCAAAATTACCTGTATTGGCATCGATTGGTATTTTGGTGGTTTTTCCGTTACGTTCTTGTAATTTAAACCCACACCATTGTTTTAATTCTTTAAGTTCGTGAGGTATTTCTGAATACATGTAATTCACTCCTAAAATGGCAACATATCATCTGAAATATCCGGAGCATTATTCATAGGAGCCCCTCCCTGATCTTTACCTTTAAATTGATGCTGCACATTCGGGAATTTAGTTTGGTTCCACATCTTCACATTAAGGTTGTTATAAGTTTTTCCGTTGTATTCATTTTCTTCATTCTTCACGAAAACCAATACCGGTTTACCTTCAAAATCACCCAACAACTCTTCGAAACTATTGTATGTTTTTCCGTTTTGCAGCTGGCATGCTTTACCGATTGTGTTGAAAATCGTCATATTATATTTACCGGTAGCTTTTGCCTTGAAATTCTTTTCAAATATATGCATATTCTTACTTGGTTGATCTAAATCATTACGGATAACTAGATCAAACTCCGTGTATTCTGCACCGCTCGGAGTAGCATCTTCGTTACAACGATTAACTACAACCTCATACCAACCATCTTCGACCTGTCCGCCATTACCTTCATATACATCCTCAAAATCTAAATTAAATCCTGCCATTATTAATCATCCTTTTCGTTTTTTATTTAAAATTTTCTATAATTTGTTCAACTGTTTTTCCGTCATTAACATATGCTCGGAAAGTGTTGTAATTAATGCTGAATTTATTGCTTAACTCACGTGCTGAATATTCTATTCCTTTATAAATGTGTTTCCTGGAATTTCTTCGATTCAATGCCTGCTTTTCATTTGTTATCCAAGTGCAATTACTAGGCTCATAATTACCGTTAGTATTGATTCTTTCGATGGTGTAATGCTTTTGGTAACCATTCTGAATAGCCCAGTCATAAAATTCCTTTAAATCATGCTTCCATTCATCGCAAATAATTATTCCTCGTCCGCCATAGTCAGGATAATCTTTATTGTTTTTGTTGTAGCACCGCTGCTTCATTGATTGCCATATATCCGATAAAAGGGTGTTACTCACCCCATGCTTTCTAGCACGGTTACCAATCCCCTCCGACCTCTTACAACCACAACTAACAACCTTTCCATGCCTTAAATCAGAACTGCGGATATATTTTTTTGACCCACAGTCGCATTTACATAGCCACTTTTTGCTTTTGTTAGTAGCTTTTTCTTTTGATGGTTCCAAAGCAATCAGTCTGCCGAAACGCTCATCTGAAATATCTATTGTTCTACTCATCGCAACCACCCCCTAGCCTTCGCCTGGAAAAATACCCACCCCGGCTTAAAATTTTTGCGTTTAGCATAAGCATGTAATTCTTCCAAGCTTCCGCAGTCTTCCGGCCCATCAAAATCAAGTACAATTTTCTTAATTTCTTCTTCTTTCTTACGTTTTATTTCTTGTAACTTTATTTCTTTGATGTTTTCTAATTCTTGTTTTATTAACTCAACTTCATGGCCACACATTGGACAAATATTTTCTCCTGCTTCGAATACTGCAAAACAATTTGTGCATTCCTTAATTTTCAGCGTTCCATCTTCTTGGAATCGTTTAGGTTTTTCATATTTATCGCCCAAACTCCACTCTCGCTCATCATCTGGCAAGCCATGTCTCTCATAATTGTTTACATGATCCAAAATGATAGCTGTTTTTCCTTCGCGGTAACGCAATGCCCTACAAGCCTGTTGGATATATAAAGCTGTGGAATCAGTCGGCCTAAGCAATATGCAACAATCCACATCCGGACAATCAAACCCGACAGAAATTAAATCTACATTGCAAAGGATCGTTATTTTACCTTTTCTAAAATCCTTGATGATTTGTTTACGTTCTTTTTTAGGTGTTTCGCCATCAAAGTGAACTGCATTTATGCCTTGTTCTTGAAATTCCTTTGCCATCATTTCACTATGCTTAATTGTGGAACAGTAGCATATTGTTTGCTTCCCATTTGCATAGTTTTTATAGTGGTTAATTACATCGCCAAAAACTGCTTTAGTGGAAAGAATTTCTTCCGATTTTTCTTTGTCAAAGTCTCCTCTTTTCTTTTTAAGTGTGGAGAGATCAGCCACACTTGGCGCATAATATTTGTAAGGTGCTAAATGATCTTTATCAATAAGGTTTTTAATACTTTCACCCTCGACTAAATCATCATATATATCACCTAATGGCTTACCATCGAGCCTAGTGGGGGTTGCAGTTAGACCTGCTAACCTTGCATTTGGAAAAGAATCTATTATCTTTCGCCAAGTTTTAGCTGCAGAAAAATGACATTCATCAAATATGATAAAATCCGGTTCAGGATATTTTGATAGATTCCTAGAAACAGCACCAACCATTGCGATATGGATTGTTTTTCTGTCGATATTAAACCTGTCGAACGTATCAATGGTTTGATCCAATAACTCACGTCTATGAACCAAGAACCAAACTGTATTTCCCTTTTCCTGTGATTGTTGTGCCATGTAAGCAAATAGAACTGTCTTTCCACCACCACAACCAAGAACCACACAAGGCGCTCTACTTCCGTTTAAATAAGATTTTCTAACATCATCAATTAGCTCTTGTTGGTAATCTCTAAGTTGGATCATCCACATCACCAACTTTGAAAATATCTTCCTGCTTGCATCCAGTCCTGTTATCTAATTGATTTTTAACGAAATATTCATCGTTAGGCTTTAATAAAAACCCTCTATTCCCTGTCTTTTCATTAACTGTTAACCTACCCACTAAATCAGCCAACCCCATGAAGTTTGGTCTTATCTTATCTCTGATCATCGGATATGCTCTGTTGAATATTTGTCCACCTTGAGTTTGCCATTCGTCCGTATCTTCCCAAGCAAAGAAGATCAATCGTTTGCCTAACCCTTTCAAAAATCGGACACTGTCAATAATTACAAAATCAATTTGTTGGTAATTCATCATTGTAGGTACGCGATTATTCTTACCCTCTCTGCCCATACTACCGAGCATAGAGTGAGTTAATTCACTGACGTTATCGAATGCAATTGTGTTATATTTTGACAAGTCCATTTTTGATAGCTCTGCTAATAATTCTGCCCATTTCTCCCACGCATTGTGAGAATCAAATTTAAAAATATCAATATGTGATTCTCCTTTCAAAACGTGTGAAGTGTGGTCGATATCGATCAACAGAACATTACCTTCCAGGTACTTCAAAGTGGTTGTTTTTCCAATTCCGGGTGCTGCATAAAGCAAATATGTTGAGGTATCTTTGCTTACATCAGCAGCATTTGTGATATTTAAACTCATTAATCCGTCACCTCTACTTTAAAAGCATCCTCCCGATGTTCGACTGTCACACCTTCAACAATCTCACCAGTGTCAGGATTGACCACTTTATCCCCCGAAACGTTAAATGCTTTCTTTATTTCTGCTTTTTTGGGCGATTCTTTAACCTGTATAAAGTCATCTAATTTCGCTTGTTTTAAAGCTTGTACAACAGCTTCATCATCATAATTCCATTTAGGTTGTTGCTTACGGAATGATAGTTTGCCGTTTGGCAGTTTAAGAGTTTTAAATTTCGGGTCTTCCTCCTTCTTTTTGAGCGCATAATAAGACAACAAGCCTTGGAAATAATCAATGCTATCTTGTGATTTTTGATTTTCTTGTTTATTCCAAGCTTCAATTTTGTCAATTTCAGCGACAGCAAGAGCGTTATTATCTTCTATTTGTTTCTGCATCTGACCGATCTTTCTTAAAGCCCAGTTAGCCGCTTGATCATCTTGTATCGTGAATGCTTCACGTTCCACTTGTTCTTGCTCATCCAGGTAATTTTGTAAGCTTTGGTTTTCATTCATTTTCTTCATCCTCCAATTCTTCAAGCCTTTCTTCCGCTTGTTCTAATTCTTCGTATCTATCAGATTCAACTAATACCTCATCCGATAAATCTACTGTTATACGTGCATCACCATTAGTCGCTTCTTCGATGTCAAAGTCCTCGTATGAGTTTTCGCTATTTAAACTCAACTCGATTTCTATATCCGTATCCATTTCAAAATCTAATAGCAATTCAATTAACTCTTTTACTGTCACTTTTCATTTCCCCCTAAATAAAATCAGATAATTTATGTCCTGCTTCTTTCATCTTCATTTCATCTGTGCTCACACAACGTGGACGAGTAGGAAAATATTCTTCCATTCCTTCCATCAAATCCTCTTGAAAGAAGTCATATACAATGTTCAGATCATCTAATGTTCCGCCTTCTGCCACGAATGAAGCTGCCACACCTAGTGATTCATATTCCGTACTACCGGATTCACGTTCCTCTTTGTATTTTTCAAGGTATTTATTCATTGATAAATTCATCTACTTCTCGGTGCATTCTTTCGAGTGCAGCGATAGGTGATTCAAATTCCGTATGCCAACCTGCTGTGTATCCTTTCGAGATGTGAATAGGATAAAAATCCTCATCAAAAGTTAGAACTTCTAATATAAGAGTGTCATCTCGAACAATCTGGTGAACCCTAAAGTCCAATTTGTTTTTATGACATTTCCATGCCAATTCCTTAAATAATTTTTCCATGTTTAAAACCTCCGATTATGATAGACTAATAGTAATTAGTTATTTTTTAATGGATCCGTCTTGCCGGACGGGTCTTTTTGCTAGTTTCATAATTTCTGATGCAGGTATGTCTCGTTTGATCGCTTCTTGGACTAACGTTTGCCAGGTCATGGGATCACCTCCTTAAATCACCGCCGCATATCGGGCAAAAATTAATTTCTTTTCCAAACTTAAAACCGTTATTCCTCAAAACAAGCCCATCACCTGATAAATCTAAAGAGTGAAACCCAATAAAGTAACTTTTCTTTTTGTTGCGTTTGCGATAAATTCTTAAAACTTCCCTTTTCTTGCGTTCTAAGCTAAAACCACGTAAGGGGTATTCGTTTACTGCTAATGTCTTGCGTTTTCCTTGTTTATTTGGTGTACAGTAATTGCATGTCAATTGCTTCACTCTCCCTCATATAATCATCAAAATAATTAGAACAACGATTAATACAGTTCCTGCTATGTTCATTGGTAGATCGTATTTCAATCTCGGAAGACCTCCCTTCAAATGTTTATCAATCCGTGATGTAGAAAAACCAACATTCCTACAAACAAAGTTCCATACCAGACATCTAAATAGTTAATTCGTTTCATGTGCTTCCTCCTAAATACTCCATTAACTGCTTTCTTGATATGTGATATGTCCACGTGCTCGACATTTTTACCGCATATCCAAAATCAAAAACTTTTTGCTGCAATCCCAACCTTATAAATTGTGGAGACTTGTCCATTAATTCAGCAGCCTCTAAGATAGTTACGTTGGGATTAGTTGATGTTTGGCTTTCGCTCATTCCAATTCCTCCTCTTTTCCACTCACACCCCCTAATCAATATTCAAACGTCTTGGCAACTGTGGGCTATATGCTTGCGGCTCACTATCTCTAGTGGTAGGTCATGGCCTGCTGTGCTCGGTTTAATATATTGATTACGGGATGTGGTGGTTCTACTTTAATACCGTTAAACGGTACTGCATCTTAAATTTTTTTCTTCCTCATCGAACTCTCCATCTTTCACGTGCGGGAGACGAATGTTATCGGAAGAAATTTTATATAGCTTAGCTACTTTCAACAAAACGTGACCTGGTATTGCAGTTTTTCCTGACTCATAACTTCTCAATGTTTTAGCTGTAACACCAATTATTCCAGCTGCTTCTTCTTGTTTTAGCCCGGCATTAACTCTCGCGGCGGCTAAGGATATTTGTAACATTTTTTTCCTCCTTTCCTTTAACTGTGACTCTATCATAATACCGTTTAAAGGTATTGTCAATAGATTTTCAAAACTTTTTTTATCTTTTTTCGGTATAAACACTTGCTAAAACTACCGAAAAAGGGTACTATGAATATATAATATAAAGGAAGGAGTTGAAAAAACATGAGTAAAACAGTGAAGGAAATATTCGCTAGAAATTTAAATTATTACATTGAAAGTAGAGGCACTACGCAAACCGAATTATGTAATAAGTTAGATATACCGAAAATGACAATGTCGAATTGGGTAAAAGCTAACACTTATCCGCGTCCTGATAAAGTGCAGTTGCTAGCAGATCACTTTGGAATTAAGCGCTCTGATTTGACGGAAGAAAAAGGCGAAGAAAACATAATTAGATTGTCATCTGCCAATTATAATTATTTTCCGGTGTCAATATCTGCTGGTACACCATTTAATGTAGGTGCAACAAACGCCGAACAAATAACTATACCTGATGCAATCATGGGCAAGTGGGCCGGTCAATCAGATATAAATGTAATGAAGATTGATGGTCAATCAATGAACAAAGTAATTCCAGATCAATCTTTAATAGCCGTTAAGACTACAGATTTAACAAACCTAAAAGATAACGACATCGTGGTCTTTAGTGACGATAACGATTACTCGGTAAAGAGGTTTTATAACGACAAAGAAAACAAACGATTTGTGTTTTCCCCTGAATCTACCGACAGGAGATTCATAGATTACACAATACAATATGATCAGGCCAATAATTTGAAGATACACGGCAAGGTAGTTGTTTACATTGTGGAATTGGATTAATACCTAACGTTAGAGATTAATCACGGCGGGTAGCTCCCGCCTTCTTCATAAGGAGTTGATTATCATGAAGCATCCGAATGGATATGGATCCGTCTATAAACTTAGCGGAAAAAGAAGAAAGCCCTTTGGCGCAAGAGTAACAAAGGGATGGGAATTTAACGAAGAATCAGGTACAAAAAAACAACTATATACTAACATCGGGTATTATAAAACAAGGCAGGAAGCGATGATCGCTCTAGCAGAATATAATAAGGACCCGTATGATGTGGACGCTAAAAAAGTCACATTCGCCGAAGTATATGATATGTGGGCAAAAGAAAAGTTTAAAGACAAACCTGTAACAAGGGGTTATAAGGCGGCGTTTAATCTTTCTGGTGAATTACACAATATAAAACTCATTGATATTAGGAAAGCGCATATGCAGTCCGTTATTGATAACATGGATAAATCGCACAGCACAAAGTCGATTACAAAAACATTGTACAACCAGTTGTTTAAATTTGCGATTGAAAACGATGTTGCAGATAAAAATTATGCAGAGTTTGTAACCCTCCCTAAAGACACTGTTGAAAGTGACAGAGAGCCTTTTTCTGACCTTGAAATACAAACCCTATGGAATAACCTTCATAATAAGGAAAATACCGATATGGCGCTTGTAATGATTTATACAGGATTACGACCAAGTGAATTAATATCGATCGAAAATAAAGATATTCGCTTAGATGAAAGATATATGACTGGGGGATCTAAAACAACTGCGGGGAAAAATCGCATCATACCAATAAATAAGAAGATCCATCCGCTTATCGAAAAACGAATGGATGAAAACAACAAATATCTTTTTGTTAACACAAGAGGTAACAAGATGACGTATAACAGCTTTCGGAAAGATCGCTGGGTTCCTCTCATGGATTCATTAAACATGAATCACAAAGCGCATGATTGTCGCCACACTTTTGCAACATTAATGGATAATGTCGGTGCCAACAAACTATCTATTAAAAAAATCATGGGGCATGCTTCACAAGATATTACAGATAAAGTTTATACTCATAAAAACATCGATGAACTAGTAAAAGCGATTGATTTAATATAAAGTTCTTGTCTATTACCTGTCTATTACCAACAAAAATTGGTAGTATTTCAGAACAATTTTCGTTTTAATAAACGTTGATAAACCACTATTTACAGGCGCTATACCCTCAGCCGAGCGCTAACTTAACGTTAACCAAAACCCTTGTATGCCAAGGGGTTAGAGGGTGTTTTGTCTATTACCCGTCTATTACCTGTGTCTCTCCAAACTATTCCAGGACAAGTATACCATAGGTACACGTATAAAAATAACGATGAGAATTATCTAATAAACAAGAAATTTCACGCCTGCCTTAGTGCAGGCTTATTTTGATTTCTCTATTACACCATTATTATAAAGGTGCTCCCAATAATTAATCCATACTTCCTGCTCTTTAACTTTGTGATAGCTGTATTTCGGATTACCATCTTCAGTTTTTATTTTCAAGAAAGAAGATAAATTACTCTTAGATTCCGTATATGCCACCAATTTATTGGTTCTTATTTCATAAATCATATATGTCATACTTACCCCTCCTATATAATAACTATCAAAACACCATATCCCATTACACCAAACACACCCAAACTCGCAAGCCTTTTACTAAACATAGACAATAAAGCATACACACCAATTGACACTCCAAGCAATATTGGTAATGCCGATATATAATCTAATGCCATATCTGTTAATCCGCTTTTCATTTTATCGACCATCCAAGATGCTGGCGATTGCATTAAACCACACCCTTCATAGCCGAAACGAGTACATCAAAGATCATAGGCAATACTGTGATCAGCATATACCCCATGGCGGACTTGCTAATCATGTCAAAGCCTTTTTCCTTGTTACCGATTATCACAAACAAACCTCCTGCCAATATTACAGACAATGCTACTGGGTAAGCGATACCTTGAATCAATTGTAATAGTGGATCGAATGCACTCATCATTTTAGTTTGTATTGATGCTTCGGTAGCTGATTCAGCACTAACAACCACCCCAGACCATAAAGGCGCTGTTGCTACCGGGATTAAAGACATTATGGGCGGTTTAACTTCCTTTTTATGTTCGTTTCTCATAAATTTTCTAAAATCATACGTTTTTGTTTTCATGTAAACCCCTCCTTATTTTAATTTAATCCAACAACTACCGCAAATACCCGTTCCCACATCTAAAACAAATGTTAATTCCTTACCACAATCTTTACATTTTGGATTCATGTAAGCCCTCCTAATAGAAATCCGTATTTAAGAATACCTTTACATCCAACCCATCGCATAGCTCTAAAAGCTTTCTTTTCCTGTATTCAGTTGAAGTAACCCATATTAATTCTGGCATACCGCCAAAAGCATTACGTTCAATGAGCCTTCTGTAATTATCAATTTTTACACGGTTTTTATTCATCTTTTGAGTGTTGTCGATCTCAACAA
>Ga0209487_1002027_pt1 | contig 16710 bp, 11 predicted proteins | sample Poulit2012_FD_187524 | JGI IMG/M metagenome (GOLD analysis project Ga0209487, IMG submission 187524) | Agricultural soil microbial communities from Georgia to study Nitrogen management - Poultry litter 2012 (SPAdes) (version 2) | ecosystem: Environmental > Terrestrial > Soil > Agricultural land...
GTGCCTTGCGGGATTAATTCGATGCCTTTGACTTCGTTAACGGCTTTTTGTAATCCGGCGGTCAGTGTTTTGGCATGGGCTAGAAAGATCTCACCCGCACTGGTCAGCACGACGCCTTTATGTGTGCGCTCCAGCAGTTCGACCTCGAGGTAATCCTCGAGGTTTTTCATTTGCGAGCTCAATGCGGGCTGTGAAATATGACAAATTTCAGCGGCCTGACTGATGGAACCTGTGGTGGCCACGACTAAAAAATTTCGCAATACTCGGATATCAACATGATGTGCCATAGCTAATTCTTATCTCCCCCATATCAAATTCATATTACCTTTGATGCCCCAGTGCTGCCTACAATGAGCTCATGGAGGATAGCAAATTGAAATTCTTACCTTTGCAGGGCATTAAAGTTCTCGACCTGACCAAAGTACTGGCAGGACCCATTTGCAGTCAGTTTTTAGGTGATCTCGGGGCCGAAATTATCAAGGTAGAGGCCATGAATGGGGATGATACTCGCCATTGGATTCCTCAAACCGAGGGGGAATCGACCTTTTTTTTGGGCGTGAATTTTAATAAGCGCAGTATTGTTCTCGATTTAAAAAATGAGGCGGGTCAGAAAATCCTCAGGGAATTAGTCAGCGATAGTGACGTTGTTTTGCAGGGATATAAAAAATCAACGGCACACAAATTAAAAGTTAATTATGACACGCTGCGAGAAATTAATCCGCGTATCGTTTATTGTGAGATTTCTGGCTACGGACGTCAGGGTCCTATGGGTGAATATCCCGGCTATGACGTCATGCTACAGGCCTTTAGCGGGATGCTGAGCACCATGGGCCAAAAAGAAGGAGAGTACGCACGCGCTAGTTTCTCACCTGTGGATATCGGGACCGGTCAGAATGCCCTGAGCGGGGTATTAGCTGCCTTGATCGAGCGCGGTAAAACCGGCGAAAGCGTCTATGTTGAAGCCAGCTTACTGGATACGGCACTGACCTATATGGGGTATCTGGCGCAGTCCTATTGGGGCACTGGGCAAGATCCCAAGCCTTGGGGGACTGCGCATCCCAGCATGTGTCCTTATCAAGCTTTTAAAACCAAAGATAGCGCCATGGTGTTGGGGGCGGGTAATGACCGCCAGTGGGAAAAGTTTTGTCAGGTGGCCCGTTTAGAGCATTTACTCACTGATCCGGATCTGTTGACCAACGATTTGCGTGTACAAAACATGCAAAAAACAGTCGCCCTGGTCCAAGAGAGGCTGACACAAGAAACAACCGAGTACTGGTTGACCCGATTAGAGGCCGCCAGCGTACCCTGTGCACCGATTCATAAATTGTCCGAGGCGCTGTCCCATCCACAGGTACAGGCCCGTGACTCGGTCACCCAAATAGAACACCCCTCATTGGGTACCTTGAATAAGGTTTCTTTTCCTATTCAATTCAATGGTGCCGAACGCAGCCCCAGTAGCCCACCCCCTCTGTTAGGTGAGCATACTGCCGAAATCCTTAGCTCTTTGAGCTACAGCGATAACGAGATTAAAACGCTACATCAACAAGGAGTCATCTTTAGCCATGAGCACCGCACCCGTTAATTACAGAGTCGAGCAGAAAACTGCCATCATTTCATTTAATAACCCGCCGTTAAACGTGCTGACGCAGGACATGTTGGATGCCTATATCGGTTATCTAGAGCAGGCCCGTGACGATGATGCGGTGCGTAGCGTCATCATCACCAGTGATGTGCCCGGCCGATTTTGCGCAGGTCTGGACCTAAACGCACTATATCGCGGAGAGAAAACCGGCGGTGAATTGGTCGAGCGTCTCTATGTGCGTATTGCCGAGGCACAGTACCAGTTGGGCAAACCCTCTATTGCAGCGATTAATGGCACCGCCCGCGGCGGGGGCATGACCCTATCCATTGGCTGCGATGTGCTTTTATGTGCAGATACGGCCACCTTTGGTTATCCAGAGATATTCTCGGGTATTTTGCCCTCAATCCATTTCTATCATCTGCCCCCAATCGTCGGTAAGCATCGCGCTTTTGAGTTGCTGTTTTCCGGACGCAGTTTTGGCAGTGCAGAAGCTCAAGAACTGGGCTTAGTCTCAGGGGTGTATCCCGAATCTGAGCTGCTCGAACAGGCTTTGGCAGTAGCAGCTAGCTTTAATCGCCACAGCCCAGAAGTCGTTCGTTTTGGACGAACATCTTTCAAGCAGGCCTGCGAAAGCCGTTATTTAGCCGATGTACAAAACGCAGCCAATAATTTTTCGGCCATCAGTGCCACCCCCTATGCACGCGAAGGCATCAGTGCATTTATAGAAAAACGCGAGCCAAATTGGCGCGAGTAGATAGATTAAATAATTTTTGCCGAGAGGAAGACATGAGTAGTTTCAAAAAAATACCCGCATTATTTGCAGCTTTAGGGGCTGCCGCTTTTATAGCAGGCTGTAGTGGAGAGAGCTCTGATACAGCATCCGATCAACCCAAAAAAGAAAGAGTCAGCTTATCCGTTGGCACCACAAACACCAGCTCAAGCCTGTATGCGTATTATTCTGGGCTCAATAAAGCACTGAGTGAGTACGCCCCTGAAATTAGCCTGACCATCATTGAGACAGGCGCCACTATTGATAATATTACCCGCTTGGAGCGTGGTCAGATTGATATCGGTTTGGCGGTGATGGACGGTGCTTACGAGGCCTATGAGGGCAGTGGCAAGTGGGAAGATGACCCACAGAAAAACTTGCGCACACTGTATGTCTATACCGAAAATGCTCTTTATTACGTAGTGACCCAAGACAGTGGCATTGCAGAGTTTTCTGATTTCGATGGGGAAAAATACAATCTGGGTATTCGAGGCAGCACCACTGAAAACCAGACCACAGATATCTTTGCTTTACTCGACATCAATGTCACGCCTCATACTGGGGATGTCTCTGATGCTGCAAACGCGGTCAAAGATGGGGATATTATCGGTTTGACCAAAACCGGTGTAGGGACCAGTCCTGATGCCACCATTATGGACCTGGAAACCTCTAAAGACCTGCATTTGTTGGGCTATAGCGAAGCAGAAGTAGAGAAAATACAGGAAACCTTTCCTTGGTTGCGTACCACTACAATCCCGGCGGATATTTATGACTGGCAAGAAACCGATGTCACCACCCTGGCCCAACAGGTTGGCAACATTGTGCTCAGTGATTTACCCGAAGAGGTGGCCTATAAGATCACTAAAGCAGCCTTTGAGGGTAAAAATTATCAAGAAGAAGCTTATTCATCGATCAAAGATTTGGACTTTGTTGAGTTGACGCTGGATTCACCGATCCCATTGCATGCGGGTACAGTCCGCTACCTAGAAGAGATTGGGGTTGATGTCCCCAGCGAATTAATCCCCGCAGAATACACAAAAGATTAATTCAATTATTCCATCGAGAGGGTTCTAATCGTCGATTTTAGAGCCCTCTGCACTCCTTTTACTTTACCTTTTGTTGCATTGGAATTCTCCCATGGCTAAAGATCTGGAAATCAAAGATGAGCTGGATCCGCGTAAACGCGACCTCAAGGGTTTGTTATTCAGCGCTTTGGGGATAATTGCGTTCCTGTATGGCGTATTTCACTTTTATACGGCAGCGGTAGGACCTTTTCAGAACATCATCCAGCGTAGCGTACACGTCTCGGTGGCGATGATATTGGTCTTTCTGTTGTATAAACCGCGCCATAAAGCGCAGTCTTATGGGCCGTCATGGTGGGATTATTTTTGCATTGTCTTGGCCAGTCTGAGTTGTATTTACTTGATCGTTAATTACGATTTTGTGATGAATTCCAGTGCGAATTCCACACCCACCCAGGTAACGTTGGGATGGGTCACCATTGTGCTGTTATTAGAAGCTGCACGCCGTGTAATGGGTATGGTTTTCCCATTGCTGGCTGTGATAGCCATTCTGTACGGGTTGTTTGGTAACTATTTCCCTGGGATTTGGTATCACCGTGGGATCGACTACCAATTCATGATTGAACACCTATACCTAGGGACTCAGGGTATTTGGGGGATTACTACTGCAGTCACCGCGACGACAGTAGCCATCTTTATCATTTTTGGGGTGATTTTGATGCGTGCAGGTGCCTCGGATTTTCTGATGCGCCTGTCCTTGTTAATCGCCGGCCGTACGACCGGGGGTCCTGCCAAGGTGGCTGTGTTGGCCAGTTCTTTCTTTTCCATGCTGTCCGGCTCAGCGCCGGCTAATGTTGCCGTGACTGGTAATATCACTATCCCCATGATGAAGCGGCTAAATTATGACAAGAACTTTGCTGGTGCTGTTGAGGCAACGGCTTCAACGGGCGGGCAGCTCGCACCGCCGGTGATGGGTGCAGGTGCTTTTTTGATGGCTGAATTTGTGGGTATCCCCTATACCCAGGTGGTGATTGCTGCGATTGTGCCTGCATTTTTGTTTTATATCAGTGTCTTTTTCAGCGTACATTGGAAAAGTGCCGCCCTAGGCTATAAGCCCATAGAAAAAGATGCCATCCCAACCGCCCAAGAAACCTTTATTCCCGCGAACGTACTGATCACAGTCATTCCTGTGAGTATATTGATCTACTTTTTGTTTGGGGGTAGCTCGGCCGCTCGAGCTGGATTTTATGCGACGGTGGCTTGCTTATTACTGTATATTTTCAAAGACCTCAAGCCCGCATCAATAAAAGATCGAGTATTGGATATTGGCAGCATGTTTGTCGAGGCTGGCACGGGTTTAATCATGATTGCCATTCTCGCGGGTACCGCGCAGATTATTGTGGGGCTTTTGAGTATTACCGGACTGGGAATTAAATTATCCAATGTATTACTCAGTGTGGGTGATGGCAGTGTGCTTATCACCCTGATATTGGCCATGCTGATTTGTATTATCCTCGGTATGGGCATGCCTACTACCGCGGCTTATTTACTGGCATCGTCCACATTGGCCTCGACGCTGGTGACACTAGGGCATGAGGCACTGGCTTCGCATTTATTCTTATTTTATTTTGCTGTGGTGTCGGCAATCACACCACCTGTTTGTGTGGCCGTATTTGTGGCTTGTGGTATTTCACAGGGCAATTGGATAAAAACGGCGAAAACCTCAATGCTCATCGGTTTTCCAGCTTTTATCGTGCCCTATATCTTTATCAATAACCAAAGCTTATTACTACAGGGCACGACCGCTACAGTTGTACTTAATGTCTTAACGGCCTCTGTAGGTATTTTTGTCATGTCAGGCGGCCTGATGGGCAGTTTTTTCAAAAAGCTAAATACTCTTGAGCGCACTTTAATCGTGGTCAGCGGTTTCTTATTGCTCTTGCCGGATAACCTGACAAATTATATTGGTCTCGCATTGTTATTGCTTTTTGTGCTCGCCAATATAAAAGCTTGGAGAGCAAAGAAGGGGGCGTAGGATAAAAATAGGGCTCGCGACTTGAGCCGAGCCCTATTGAATAAATAAACCGTGACTCAATGATTCAGGTCTGAGTTCGATGCTACGCGGACTCAGACCTTTTTAGTTTTATTTAAATCAAAACACCTGTTCAGATTGTTGCGCAATGCGTGCCATGCAACCCTCTAGATCATAGCCCGCGGCTTTGAGCCAATCAGGGTCGTAGCAAGTATCCAGATAGCGGTTGCCAGCGTCACCAGCGATGATCACCAGCGATCCGGACTGGTTGGCAGCGCGCATTTCTTGGGCTAATTTCAGGGCGCCGCAAAAGGCGGTGCCGGTCGATGGGCCAAAGGCAAAACCCAGCACATTTTTGATGTAATGTACGGCAGCAATGGAATCAGCATCGGGTATTTGCAGCATCCGGTCGATAACAGTACGCACAAAAGAGGGCTCGACACGGGGGCGTCCGATGCCCTCGATGCGTGAGCTTTGCTCGGTGGTCAGTGATTTATCGCCGCTGTGGTAGTACTGCATGAAAATAGAGTTTTCAGGATCGACGACACATAACTGAGTTGAAAGCTTGCGATAGCGGATGTAGCGCCCGATAGTGGCCGAGGTGCCTCCCGTGCCGGCACCGATGATGACCCAACTGGGTTCGGCATGCTCTTCGGCCTGCATTTGTTCAAAAATAGATTCGGCGATGTTGTTATTACCGCGCCAGTCGGTTGCCCGTTCGGCGTAGGTAAACTGATCCATATAATAGCCGCCGCATTCGTCGGCCAACCGCTGGGCCTCTTGGTAGACCTCGTCCGAATGCTCTACAAAATGGCAGCGCCCGCCATAGAATTCGATTTTTTCTATTTTGGCCCTGGCAGTCGAGCGCGGCATCACAGCCACAAAAGGCAGGCCCAGCATTTGCGCAAAATACGCCTCGGAAACAGCTGTGCTACCCGATGAGGCCTCGGTGATGGTCATGCCCTCTTGGATGTTGCCATTACAAAGGGCATATAAAAATAATGAACGCGCCAGACGGTGCTTGAGACTGCCCGTGGGGTGGGTAGATTCGTCTTTGATATACAGACGAATATCGCTTTTACCCGAGACAGAAAAAGGCAGCAGGTGGGTATCCGCCGAGCGGGTAAAGTCCCGCTCGATGGCATCGATGGCCTCTATGGTCCATTGATTAAGTGGCATGAGAAACTCCTGACAAGGAAATCCATGAGCAGGTCATACTTAGATCATGGGTGATGCCAAAAACTAAACGTGACCTAAACTTCAGGAGAAATTAGGTGGATAGGGTTTGGGTATAAGCGCGCAGAAAATCCAGGGTGCGTTTAGAGGTAAACGAAGGGATCGTACACCCAGGTGCCAGGATAAAGCGTTCGCGCCCTGCTTGAGCCAGCGCATCATCAATCTCTGCTTTTAGAGCAGGTAAACTGCGATCGGTGATTTTGCTCTCGTCCAGACCCCCCATCAGACATTTATCGGTCATTGTGCGTAGCTCGGCCAGCCCGGGATTGTCACTGAGCCGATCCGAGACACTAAAGACCTCGCAGGGATAATCCAGCACACGCTCCATTTGCAGATGGTTGCCATGTACATGGACCACGCGCACCATGCCTTCGGCGGCTTTGAGTACCTCGACCGTGTATTTTTTGTAGAAATGCTCGTGTTGCTCGGCGGTCATGCCGCGTGCAATATGAGCCGGGATGGCGCCGTTAATTGACAGGAAAATTCCCTGAACCCCAATTTTACGGACCTCTTCCACATACCGACACATGGTTTCAGTCACAATCTCCAAGGCCGGTAGCGCCTCTTGGGGATAGGCAAACATTTGCTCTGATTGATCAAAGCCGATGTTGCGCACGATCTGCTGGCAGGGCTCAAATAGGGTTTCCAGCACCGGCACCTGATCGCCTACTTTGGAAAAAATCTCTTGCAGGCACTCTAACTGCGTCACAAAAGAGGGCTCGTCCATGCTTAGAGGCTGGTATTGCTTGAATACATCGGCGTGGCGGAGATCCTCGACCCCGGCGGGTACTGGATAGCGAAAATCATTCATGACCTTGAGGACATCCCAGTCAAATGCCTCGAGAAAGCGCAGATGCAGTTGTGCCACCTCGTGTGCGCTGAGATGATCGGACTGAAAATGTACCCAGCTGGTGACAGGCGGGCGATCCACTGGATCGCCCTGAACCGCCGCATTAAAACGGGAAATTTTATTCATGTTGAAATGGCCCTTACTCAGGTTGGACGCCTGCATTGGCCATGGTTTCACCGATCTCAGCGATACGATCGACAAAGGCCTGTTTAAATTCATCTGGAGATGAACTGGTTTTTACAAACATGGACATGGTGCCCACACTTTCCTCGACCTCGGGATCTTCCATCACTTTTGTCAGCTCGACAAACAGCTTTTCAATGATCTCATCAGGCACACCTGCAGGTGCACCCAATCCGATATAGGTACTGAAATCAAACTCGGGCACCCCCGCCTCGGCGGTTGTGGGCACATCGGGCAGCTCATCTAGACGCTCGGGGCTGGTGATGGCCAGGCCCTTGAGTTTGCCTTCTTTGATCTGACTCATGGGTGTTTGGGGCAAATCAAACATCACATCAATGCGCCCGGCCAGCAAATCCACCAAAGCCTGGGAAGCCCCCTTATAAGGGATATGCACGAGCTCGGTCCCTGTCACGGTCTGAAACTCTTCACCCGCTAAATGCAGGGTATTGCCCAGCCCAGCCGAACCATAGACCAAATCACCTGGACGCTCTTTAGCGTACTCAATGAAGCCTTGGAAATCATCCACAGGCATACTGGCCGGCACCACCGCTACCAACGGCGAACCTACTAAATTAGTAATGGGTGTAAAAGACTCAATAGGGTCAAAAGGCAGATCCTTGTGCAAAGCGGGCAACGCCGAATGGGTAAGCTCACCCATCAACAACAAGGTATAACCATCGGGTTTGGACTGCGCTACGTAATCAGCCGCAATAATTGTCCCAGCACCAGGCTTGTTTTCCACAATCACCGTGTGATCCATATTCTCGCCCAGTTTCTTGGCCACTGTACGCGCTACAAAATCTGACGAGCCGCCCGCTGTATACGGCACCACAATTTTGATAGGTTTGTTTTTTTGGGGATAATCTGCCGCATTAGCCATAGGGGTCAACAAGGTCAGGGCAACAGCTGCCGAAAACATTTTCAGGATACGCATGCCAAACTCCTTAGGGGTGAATAAAATTTTTACTCTTGTATGAGTGAATTATCACATGCTTTGGATTGAGGCAGGATAAACTGCCTCATTATTTGGAATTAAAAATAACAGCACTGATTCTGCGATGAGTAAGTTTGCAAGCATAGACCCGCTTGCAACTCATTGTGGTGGTATTTGGCAATTATCTAAGTTGTTTTTCTTTGGATGCCAAAAAACGCCCGCCCAAAGATCCATCCAGCCAGCAGGCCGGTGCCACCGATGAAAAATATACCCGTCCCAATACTAAAGGCACCAATAATCAGGGACATCAACAAAGGACCAATGCTTTGCCCCGAGTCAGCAAACACCCGCCACAGGCCTAAAAACTCTAATTGCTGATTATCGGGGGCGGCATCAGCCCCCAAAGTCATGACGATACCTGCGCCAATGCCATTGCCCAGGCCCAGCAAAAGAGTCACCAACACAAAGGGCAAGGTCTGGTGGGTCAATGGCATGAGCATAAAGGCCAGGCCCATGAGTAAAACACTGGGCACAGCAATCCAGCCACGGCCGTATTTATCCATGATCACCCCAGCTGGGTAGAAAAGCAGCGTATCCACCGCGGCCGAACAACCAAAAATAATCGCCGTTGCTGTGGGGCTAAGCCCGATATACTCGGACCACAAAGGTACTGCTATGGGCCGTGACGCGCGCAAAGCGCCCAAACACATCACCCCGATGCCCAAGGTCAAAAATATCCTATAGTGACCTTGTAAAATTTTCCACAGCTGCCGTAGCCCCTGATCTTTGGGGGCAGTAGGGGCCTCAGTAGCAGGCTCTGAGGTTGATTCTGTAGCTGAATGTTCATCAGCATTTTTGCGGGCAGCGCGGGGTTCATCCTCGGTGGGTAAGTCTGGAATCAAAAAACATAAGGCGGCCGTGGCTGCGATGGCCACTACAGCTACCCAAAAAGCACCTTTCAGGCCCAATAAATACATGGCCCCGGCACCCAAGAATGGCCCTACAAACACCCCTATGCGCTGTGTACCGCCCATGATGGAAAACGCCCGAGCCCGCAAACTATAGGGCACCACATGCAAAATATAAGCTTGTCGGGCCAGATTAAATACTGAGGTACTCATCCCCTGCATGAGCACCCCGCAGCCCAACATCCATAGACTGTTTGAAAACAAACACAGCAATAACCCGACAATACTGAAAAAGCTGGCTCCAATCAGTGCCAGTCGCTCACCCACACGACTGGTAAACAAAGCTGCGGGAATATTATTAAACAGCACCCCAATACCAATCAGCGCTGCGATAAACCCCGACAACGCATAAGAAGCCCCCAAATCAATAGCCGCCAGCGCAATTACCGGCAGGATAGTCCCTTGGGCAATCCCAAATAAGATAGAAGGGCCAAAGGCCGTAACAAAAACCGAGCCCCAAGAAAAGTCAGACGATTCAGAGTGCATATAGGGGGATCATACAGGGAGTTTTTGTTGGTTTCCGAGTTGATGACAGCGAGGAGAGCACAGCACAAACAAAACAAACGTTTAGAGTTGAGGTTTTAAAACTGCAATGACAGTTGTATCGCGCTCGGGTTTTAATTCTATTTCTTCCCGAGTCGCAGCCTTTTCTGTAATGCCTGGACCCTCCCAATGACTAAACTGGTAGCCTTCACGCGGCGTAATGCTTAGATGGATGGGCATCCCGGCAAAGTACTGTCCAGACCAGGGTAGGGCCAGGTATTTTTCTATTTGTGCTGCAGGATTGCTGGCAGCGGCCGGTGTGATGAGTTCATCATCGTTGGCCCCCAAAGAAAGACTGTTGAGCTGAATAATGGCTGCGTTGTTATTGGGTATTGTTTGTTTCTGATCATCTGCGACCAGGACTTTAATATCCAGAGTGTATAAATCGCCCAGCCCATAGTGTTCTTGTAGCTGTTGGCGCTGGAGGGCAGGACGTTTTTGGGCAAAATCCAGTGCTTGTTCTACATGCGCATGCCAGTAGCCCTTATTTCTAGGTGTGCTCCAGCGACGGATATGGCGCGGCATTTCTGTTTCTAAAGCGTACTCGCCCGCGCGTATAAAAGAGCCTACCCGTTCGGGGTCAAAGGTGGTATTTAATAGATCAGCAAAACGGGTAATAAACTCGGTTCGATAGCTAGGCTCGGACATGAGTTGATGGAAGATTTTATAGTGCTCGCTGTCATTTTTTTCTTGAGCGCGTTGTAGCGAATCATACGTAGGATCGAGTTTGGCCCCTCCGACAGCATCAATGTCATACATCAGCCAACGCCATTGACCATCAGTTAGTGGCACTGTTTTGTCCGGTTGGTCATTATAGCGCCAGACTCGGTAATTATTTTCTGGCCAGTCGTCATTGCCTAAATACATCTGACTGGCGTAATAGTCCTGCAGGCTTTCCATATCGATGGCCCGTGCGATTTCCTGCGGGTGGTCATTTTGTGTCAATGCAGTCCAATCATCCAGACTGCCGTGCTGCGCTACATTGGCTCTATCTAGGCCATAATCATCAGAGGGGATTAATCCCGTCTTAATCAGATCCACAGAACGGGAGGGCAGCCCAAACATTACTTCTAAAAAGCGTGAGTCCAAACGATCCCGAGCATTCAAAATGCCATGATATTCTCCATTAACAAATACCGTATAAGGACGATACCTCTGAGTGCTAAAGTGCAAGCCTTCTAGCAATTGCTGAAAGACCCCATCGATAAAGAGGCCTTGTTCCCAGTCATTACCTGCATTACGCAAAATAAAGCGATTATGACGCACAGGATTATTAGCATTGAATATTTCTAAAGCAGGGTTATTTTTATTTGGATAAATACGAATGGATTTACTGGTGTAGCTGCGAGAAGTGCCTCCATGAGTTTTGAGGTGTACATCGGCGCTTTCCTGAGTATCGGGTAATTCAATGTGCCCCTTTGGGGTATCGCCGTTATTCCATTCATGGGGGATAAACCGGCTATGCAGACGCTTATCCACACCCTCTGCGAGCCAATCGTCGTAGCCCTTTCCAGCCACAAAAATACCCTGATCATAAGAATAAAGTTCTTTCTCGGGGGCGGTCACCAGGATAATAGGCAGGGAAAACTGCTCGCGTTCACCAATGAAATAGGTATGCGTGGCTATAGAGCTACTGACAAGCTCACCGTCTACTTCTTTGACAGCAATAGCTCTGACCGGCGTACCCTTGTAATTATTCCGTCCCGAGTATTCCCAATAAGGGATATTGGGCACCTGCCGTACAAAAGCAATCTGCGCAGTAGGCTGGCTTTCATCGGTGCGCCAACGCTTGTAATTGCGCACAATTTTATTGAGCAAGCGATTGAGATTACCCACCCCGCGATTAATCTGCACAATCAGCTGATTAGCATCATCAATATATTTATTTAGCCAGTGGTCGCTAGGTTCTGGTTGGGGAAAATAATCAGGCAGCTGAGCATCAGTAGTTGCAATGGCTGCAATCCGATCAGGTTCAAAGCTGCGGTCAGCAATAGAGATGGGGTTTTCATACCGCCAAGAGCGCTCTTCATGATGCAAAAAGTCCTGAGCAATATCGACAGGCTGCCCAGCCTCAAAAGGCGGCTGTTGGTATTGGTTTTTATAACGATATGTGCGACCGTCCAGATTATTCGGATCAGGCTCTGAACCATCCAGCGTATAGTAAATGTTTACCCCGTCATCCGGATGGGCCAGCGTTAGCTCGAAAGGCTGCGTATAGAAACCAGAATGGTGCGAAAATCTGGGCGCATCTAGCTCAGCATGGGCGTTAAAAGGCGCCAGTAGTAAAAATAATAAGGCAATAAAAAAAGCGCCAAAGCGCAGAGGGCGCATAGCCATTAAAAACAATCTCATATAAATAGGTAGAGTGTTGGATATCTTACCTAGGCAGGTGGTGTTTATCCAGAGGGCTGGACTTCAATATCTCGGTAGGCCACAATTAATGATTATCTTAATAGAATAATTCGTAAATGAATAACATATGGGTAGCTTTGGCTAGAGGTTTAATTGGTTAAAGTTGCTCGGGCAAGAGCGTCAGGTGAGTATTTTTAAAAACGCCCATGAGCCCACAAAAAAAGTAATAGGGTTTTGAAATGTTAGAGGTAGATGTAGCATCGCTGGTATTGCGTTTTTTACTCAATCTGGCAGCTGCAGGTATTTTGTTGTTTGCTTTATTTTGGCCACGATATCGAAATAAAGAAATTACGTTGGCCGCAGCGTTATTTAATGTTTTTACCTTTGGGGTGCTCTCCATCCTGTCCAGTGTGGAATTCACCATCGCGGCGGGTTTTGGGTTATTTGCCATCTTGGCATTATTTAACCTGCGCTCTGAAACCATCAATAAATCAGATATTGGTTATTTCTTTGGCAGCATTGCCATCGCGGTGATTACCTCTATAGAGGGCAGTAATATCATCTTTGTATTGGCGATATTGGTAATTGTGTTGTTGGTGGTTTATTGGGTAGATAATCCACGTTTTTTCAAAGCCTCATACCAACTACAAGTTAACTTGGACTATATTCCGCAAAAACTATTTGCCGAGCCAGAAGACCTCAAAGCAGAGCTAACAGACCGCTTGGGTGTATCAGTGACCGGGGTACGGGTGCTCACTGTGAACTACGTGACCGAAATAGTCAAAGCAGAAATCACCTATCAACATTAATTAAGTATTGATGGGCGAATAGATGTTAAGGAAAAAAACGCTAAGAGTTGTGGGCTTGTGGGTTGTGTGTATTGCGGCGCTGAGCCTATGGATTGGGTCGAGTCATGCCACAGAAATCACAGGAAAAACAACCGAACAACCCGAAGCACAATGCGTCGGGGTGGTTATCAACGAATATATGTCGGCGCGACAACGTGTCATTACCGACGTAGACGGTGACCACGAGGACTGGATAGAGCTTTATAACTGCAGTGATAAAGACATCGATCTGACCGATTGGTACCTGAGCGATCGCTATGACCGTCCAAAACAATGGCAATTTCCACCTGCCACCATTCCTGCGAAAGGCTTTCTGACCCTGTGGGCCAGCGGTAAAGACCGTGCCGACGGTGATGAGCTACACACCAACTTCCGCATTGATGCGGCTGGAGAGCCGCTGTTGCTCAGTAATGCTGATGGCGAGCTGGTGGATGAAATCCTACCCATTGCAGTTAACGCTCATGAAACTGTCGGCCGCTATCCTGATGGGGTTGGCGATATTGCAATCCTGGCAGAACCCAGCCCTGGCGCATCTAATACAGAGCCTATCGCAGCTGCATTCATAGATGCTCCTGAGTTTTCCCATGAATCGGGTTTCTATGACAAAGAATTTACACTCAAACTCAGTCACCCAGATGAAAACGTCATCATCTACTACACCCTGGATGGCTCAGAACCCGACCCTGACAATTTGGATGGCAGCACTTATCGATATAAAAACAGCTACCAACAGCCTCCTAAAGAAAAAGGGCAAAAGATAGAAATCAGCCAAGACTTTCTCTATAACGAATATAAAACCCACCAATATAACGAACCAATAGAAATCAAAGATCGGACTTACGAACCCGACCGCATCTCGCAAATCTCAACCACCTTTGATGAAAATCCGGACTATTTTCCAAAGCCAGAGGAAGCCGAACACTGGGTCAATGATGTTATCAATCAAACTAACCGAGGTATCAAAGAACTCAACCGCTTTGGTCACCGAATAAACCGGTTAGGAAATCGAGCCATCAGAAAATACTACAAAGTTACTACCGGGGAAGTCAGGCCATTAGGGGATAGGCAGTTTGTTGTTAAGGTACCTGAAATTGGATATAAACTGCGAGGACAGAAATATACCTTCAAAGGCACCCCTGTACGGGCTATTGCCATCAAAGAAAACGAACAACGCCGCACAATGAGCCCGATAGCCACCAATACATACTTTATTGGGGATAGAGAAGAATTTAGCTTGCCCATAGTGGCCATCACAGTGCCAGAAAAAGAACTGTTTGATTATGACGAGGGGGTTTTTGTGGCGGGCAGAAGCCATGATGAATGGGTTGAGGAAGTAGGTGACCCTGATAAAAGTCCTTACGCTCGAAATGTTAACTGGAAGGAAAGGATGGATATTCTCGGTGCTTTGGAGGTTTTTAAAGATAAAGGTAGAAGCTATGAGTTGAGTTCACCTAGGTTTAGGGTTCACGGTAATGCAAGTCGTGCCACAAATTTAAAATCGTTCCGCATATATCCTGAAGATGAAAATAAAGGACGGGGTTTAGATTTTGATTTTTTCGAGGATGGAAAAAAACCCGGAAAAGGCAGAGTTATCCTTAGAAATAGTGGAAACCAAGTACACGATTATCGTAAAACATATTTGGCTGACGCATATCGACAGGTGTTAACCCAAGGGCTAGCATTTGGCTCTCAGCGTTACAAACCCTATATAGTGTTTGTAAATGGAGAATACAACGGAATTTTAAATGCAAGGGACCGCTTAGATAAGTTTTACTTAGATAATATGTACCAAACGGGTGTTGATAATATTGATCTACTAAAAAGAAGACAAATCGTACAGCATGGCACTGATCAAAAGTGGAATAAGTTCTTAAATTACCTAGAAAGCCCTGAAAATAGCGGTCACTATTTTTCCGAGGTAACAAATATGTTTGATATTAATAGTTTTGCTGACTATTATGCTGCCCAAATATTTTATGGAAATAGAGATTGGCCGGGTAATAATATTAGGTATTGGCGTTATCAATCAGAGCTAAATGAGGGCGCAGAAAATAGCACTAGTTCAACTGCTAAAGACGGGCGCTGGCGCTGGATTATGTATGATACTGATGCCAGTAGCAATGATGTATATGCCAACACATTAGCGTACGCAGCATCTCCTGAGCCAACAACGAATTACAATCCTAAATGGTCAACCTTCGTTCTCAGGAGCCTGTTTAAAAATGAGCTAATTAAACAGTATTTTATAATTCGTTTTGCAGATTTATTAAATAGTCAATTTCTACCAGATCGGACACTCAATATACTTAATGAGTTAGGTGAAAATATAAAAAATGAAATGCCAAACCATATTAAAAGGTGGGCTACTCATAAAAACATAGCGGACTGGAATAAACAAGTGAATAAGCTTGCAAAGTTCATGGAAAAACGCCCCGTTATCCAACGCCAGCATTTGCAAGAATTCTTTGAGCTTGGCGACCTTTACACTTTAAGTTTACACCTTTTAGTGCAGGGTGAGGATGGACATACTGAGCCGGCGAATAAGGCTGCGGTTATTAAGCTCAATACTTTAACTTTGGGTGTTTCAGATGATGAGTTAGAAAAGCCCGTTGCTGCCAGTGCACGGGCGACCAATATGGAAAAGTATTTAGCTTTGCCTTGGTCGGGGGAATACTTTGCGGGTATGCCTATCAAGCTTTCTGCGGAGCCCCGTCCAGGATATCGGTTTAGTCACTGGGTAGGGCGAGGTGTTCCCGAGGATCAAAAGTACAACTCCGAGATTGAATTGGTGCCAGATGCTGATACCAGTATTACGGCCGTGATGAAAATAAACTAAAATACTTTATAGAGTCCCGCTTATAAATTATTAGGTTTTTAGATCGGGCGGTATTTTTATGTAATTACCCTCTAGAACAGTACAGTTTAAATGTAGAGTTTTCGTTATGCTCAGTTCAGCACAGGTTACCTTGGCATTGCACCATAGTTGTCCAAGCGGTTAGTATTAACTTATTGTTAATAATAAGCTTTATAGGAGTAAGCCTGAAGCGATAGCTTGTAATAACGGCTCATAATATACCGGTAAAGCCCTGTCTTTTTGGAGCAAAACGCATTAAGTACAACTCAATTTTATCAAGCCAAGTAAGCCGATACAGAATGCATTTGTGGAAAGCTCGAATAGTATATTTAGGAATAAATGCTTGAACTTACACTGGTTCAGAACGCTTGAGAAGCACGCTATGAAATCGAACAATGGCAACATCATTACGTAAACGATCCATCAATGGCATTATTCACTAGCCATGAGATTCATGGCAAGATCTTCGTCGCTGGTGTTCCACGGCAGTAGCTGTTCCATTTCATCGGCATTTTTAACTAGGGGCAGCCGCTCTAA
>Ga0209487_1002028_pt1 | contig 16709 bp, 14 predicted proteins | sample Poulit2012_FD_187524 | JGI IMG/M metagenome (GOLD analysis project Ga0209487, IMG submission 187524) | Agricultural soil microbial communities from Georgia to study Nitrogen management - Poultry litter 2012 (SPAdes) (version 2) | ecosystem: Environmental > Terrestrial > Soil > Agricultural land...
CGAGTCAGGCTGCCACCCTCAGATGGCAGAACGGCAAAGTTTCCATCACTGATGGACCTTTCGCTGAAACGAAGGAGCAGATTGGCGGCATACTCATTTTGGAAGCTACTGATCTGAACCACGCCATCCGGATCCTTTCGGATCACCCGTCGTTGCGATTGGGGCGTGGTGGCGGAAGCTGGGAGATTCGACCCGCCGGTGATCTTGGTGCTGAAATCGATGCGAGTTACAAGCGGAGGAGTGGCAAGGCTGACAAAAAGATGCTCTCGTGAAGCGTCCGGCACGTCGGAGCGCCGTCGATGGCAGATATCATGCAAGTTGTAGCATTGGGCAGTGAAGCCTCGCCCCCGATGAAAATGATGCCTGACGTTTGCGACCGGAGTCAAAGAAAAAAGAAAAGAAGCGTATCTTAGCCTGAACCATCTGGTGATACACGTATTGAGCGATATGGGAATCTTCGCCCGAAATAGTCAGCAATGACAGAAATCTTTGACATCTGGACCTTCCTTGCCGGACTCGGAATCTTCCTGTTCGGTATCTACATGATGGAGGAGTCGATCCGCCTCCTCTCTGGTCGTGCTTTCAAGCGGCTGATCCGTCGATATACAGAGACCCGGATCAAGGGCATCTTCTCCGGAATTTTCAGTACGGCGGTTCTCCAGAGCAGTACAGCGGTCTCTCTGATGGTCCTGGCGTTTGTCGGGGCAGGTGTCATGAGTCTTGCCAACGCAATCGCAGTCATGATGGGTGCAAAGATAGGCACGACCATGACCGCCTGGATTGTCGCCCTGTTCGGTTTTCAGTTTTCGATAGAGTCGTTCGCACTTCCGCTTGTTGGGATCGGCGGTCTGGGGCTTGCTCTGTTATCGGGATCACCGCGCTATGCCAATATCAGCAAGTTACTGGCTGCCACAGGCTTTCTTTTTCTCGGCCTCGGATTCATGAAATCCAGTGTAGAGGATGTCACAGCGGTGATCGACCTTGAAGCTCTTCCGCAATTTGGCCTCTGGATCTATCTGCTGGCCGGAGTGGTACTCACTGCAATTACACAGTCGAGTTCAGCCACCATTGCGATCGTGCTGACGATGATGTTCAGCAATGTGATTGATTTTGATCAGGGGGCATCAATTGTAGTAGGTGCCAATATCGGGACCACCACCACGGTCCTGATCAGTTCTATTGGCGCCATACCGTCCAAACGACAGGCGGCAATCAGTCAAGTCATCTTTGCGATTACGTCCGCCCTGCTTGTCTTTCTCCTGCTACCTCTGCTGACGTGGTTCATTCTCAGGCTGCCCCTGTTTGCGGAGAATCCCGTTCTGGGAATGGCCATGTTTCATTCGGTTCTCAATGTGATTGGAGTTCTGCTTTTTTACCCGCTGATCCCCGCACTTGTGAGGTTTGTCCAGAGGGTTATACCTGAACCGGATCAGGAGATTTCCATCTACATCAGAAACACCAGTGAGGAGATTCCCGAAGCTGCAGTCGAGGCCATTCGGAAGGAGATTATTCACCAGCTTCATCTGACCATGAAGTTCACTACGACCCGGTATGGTATATCGGCGGCAGCAGCAAATGGCAGGTCCTGGCACTCCGCATCTCCGGAATATCGCCATCTGGAGCAGCTCCATGCCGATATCTTCAAGTACTACTCCCGGCTATTGGGTCAGGAGGTGGAGGAGGAGCTGGTGGCCGGTCTGGAACTCTACCTGCGTGCCAGCCGAAGCATCATGAATTCGGCCAAGAACCTTGATGAGATCCATGCTCAGGTAGAGGCGTTGCTCCGGGAGGACAACCCGTTTCTTTACAATTCCGGAAAGACGATTCGAATCAGGATCGCTGAAATGGCAGAGCTGGCTTCCATGTTGACAACAGGGAGAGTTTCGGATGGCACCGGCTCAGGCGGTTTCTCTGAAGGAGTGACTGCTGAACCTGAACACTCTCTTTCAGACTCTGAGTTTGCAGCGATCGAGAACGCCTACACCAGGGTCGAGGAGGCGGACCAAACATTCATCAGAGGTTGTGCTTCAGCGATTCACAGCAAGGAGATCAGTGAAAACGAGATCACCAGTCTGCTGATGGTCAACCGGACAGTGACACAATCTTTGCGGATGCTCGCCCTGAGCATGCAGGCACTCGTTGCCCCTCCGGAAGGAGAGGCATGTGAGCTTTCTGAACCTGAATTTGAGTCATCTTCTCTGGAAGTTCTAACACATGATTGAGTGAAAAGGTCTGGTTTCAGCGGATATAGGGGGTAGCCCCGGATAAAGATATCTGGCAGCTCCTGACTCTGCTGCAGATGGAGGAACTGAACAGCCGTCACAAACCGTTGTACAGACGATTTCTGAAACCATCAATACAGACTATATCACGTACTTCCGGGAGCAGGACAAAGGACATAAAGATTAAGATACAATGAAAATAGCTATTACAGGATCAACAGGGCAGCTGGGACAACTGATCATCAGCCGGCTCAAAGATAAAATACCGACTGATAACATTATCGCACTGGCCCGTTCACCCGAGAAAGCCAAAGGTTTCGGCGTTGAGGTTCGTGAAGCTGATTATGACGTGCCGGAGACTCTGAAGTCTGCACTGGAGGGTGTGGACACGCTGCTGATGATCTCAGCCAGTGAAGTGGGAAAGCGCGCCAGACAGCACACCAATGTGATTGAAGCTGCCAAAGATGCTGACATCAAGTGGATCGTCTATACAAGTCTGCTTCATGCCGATACAACCACGATAAATCTGGGGGAGGAGCATGTGGTCACCGAAAAAGCGCTGAAAGAGTCTGGTATCCCGGTCACTATACTACGCAACGGCTGGTATACGGAGAACTATGCCGCATCTGTGCCGATGGCTCTCGAGAGTGGGGCTGTACTTGGCTCTGCAGAGGATGGGAAAATTTCGGCAGCAACCCGCGCTGATTATGCCGATGCTGCGGTTGCTGTAGTGACAGGCGATGGGCATGAGGGTAAAACATACGAACTGGCCGGTGATGACGCGTTCACTCTGGAAGATCTGGCAGATGAGATCTCAAAACAGACCGGGAAGAGCATTACCTACAAGAACATGCCGGAGAAAGAGTATGCTGCTGCTCTCGTTGATGCCGGTCTGCCTGAAGGGTATGCAAAACTCATCGCCAGCTGGGATGTCTCCACCGCAAAAGGAGATCTGTTCAACGACAGCCGTCAGCTCTCCAGCCTGATCGGCCGGCCAACGACACCTCTCTCTGATACAGTTGCCGTCATTCTTGAAGAGAGCTCTTCCTGAGTATTGGCTATTGTTTACTTTACTGAACCGCGGTAATTGTTTACTGAACCGAGGTAATTGTTTGCTGAACCGTGAATAGTATTGCTGAACCAAGACTATCCGTTCACCAAAAGTTAATCAAGTAGAAACACACCTGTCAGTTGACAGAGCGGATCACAGTCAGTAGCTGTTCGACAGGTCCCGCTTTATTCAACAGATCGGTTGCGCCAGCCTCTTTCATCAACCGCTTGTACTCCCCTTCAACATGCATGGAGAGGCCGACGATCTGAATCCATGGAAACTCCTTCATAATGGTCTGTGTCGCCTCGATACCACTCATTTTCGGCATAGAGATGTCCATGATGATCACATCCGGCTGCCGGTTTCGGACAAATTCAACAGCCTCCTGACCATCATTTGCCTCTCCAATGATGGTGATGTCTTCAGCCTCCTCCAGCATGCGTATCAGGCCACTCCGCATGATCTGATGATCATCCACGACGAGTACCGTAATCGTACTGCTGTCCGACTGCCGGCTCGTCTGCTTGTTGGATCTCTGTCCCGCCTCCTCAACGATTCTGGTCTCCACGTCACCCTCCTTTATAGAGTGTATCTGCTCTATAATGGGGACCCGCAGTGAGAAGTGGCTCCCTTTGCCGGGTTCACTCTCTATTTTCATCTCGCCTTTCAGCAGCTCCAACTTCTCCCGAATTCCTCGCAACCCCAGACTGGGTGAATGCTTTGAGACAATGCTGGCATCGAACCCTTTCCCCTCATCAATCACATCGATACAGATGTAGCGCTCTGATGTTCTGATCACGACATCGGCCCGGTTCACATCGGCGTGTTTGATGATGTTGATAAGAAGCTCACGAATCGAGTGAAACAGGAACACCTTCAGGTTTTGTGAAAGCGGTGGAATCTCTTTGTCGGCATCAATATGAACAGAGAGTCCCTGCATGTGAGGCAGATCCGCCAGCCAGTGTAGCGCTGCGATGAGCCCGTGATCATGCAGAATAGGGGGACTCAGTTCATAGGAGAGTGATCGTGAGGCTTCGATGGCCTGATCCAGTATCTCCTGCAGCTGCTGAAGCTCCCGGCTTACCCGTTCGTTGTCGGACAACCGACCGCTGACCAGGCTGGTATTCATCTTGGCGCCGATCAGAAGCTGTTGGAGGCCATCGTGGAGCACTCGCGCCAACCGCTGTCTCTCCTGCTCCTCGACCTGGGTCATCTGAAGCGCCATCTCCCGCAGTTTCTCTGCCCGCTCCTCTGCCACAGCTGTCCTGTCCGCCACCCGCTCCTCCAGTGTGGCATTGAGCTGCTGGAGCCTTTTTTCAGACTGTTCAATCTTCTTGAGCCGTTTGGCAGAGATAGCTCTCTGCTCCTCAAGCTGGTCCTCCACCTCTTTCAGCCGCAGAAGGGAGATGTTGCTGCTCCCGATCACGGCATCCACTTTGTGGTTCCGCAGTGCGTCCAGAATCTGTTCGACCTCTTGAAGCCTCCTGGCGAGTTCTGCCTCTCTGGATGATTTAGCTGCCATAAAAAACGCTACTCTTGATCAAGATTCAGTGCATCAATAAAATTTTGAGGATCGGAAAGATCTCCATGAATGGTCAATCGTGGTTCAGGATGCTTCACTACAACTGATGGAGTCAGAAGAATGTTGTAGTCCAGCGCTGACTGAAAATCATCAACCACATCCACAACGTCAATCTGGTACTTTCCCGCAAGCCATTTCTCACACAGGCGCTCGAGGTTGGTCTGTGCCCGCTTTGAATTTTCGGCATCCTTGATAACAAACAGCACAAAGGAGTAGCACGGAGTGTGTGTATCTTCTGCTTTATCCATATGCGTCACAGAATAAATAAATCATTCCCGGGGTTTGACTGCTCCACATGACACTATCCATTGGCATCCAGGGTGAAAGAGCCATTGATGGTGATGCCATGATCAGTGATCTGGAATTCGTTATATAGGGTGGAGTGGTGAATTCCTCTGGATTTCAGAACCAGGAGAGAGCGAGCCACCTGATTCTCCTTCCTGAAGTAACCCAGTAGAACGGCCGTATCGACCAGTGAGGAGATGCCGGCGCCGCTGATCTCCAGATCGCTCTCTACAGCAGGGAAGGTCTGGTTGGTATAGATGCAGGTAATCCCTCGCTTTTTGGTAGCATGCAGCAGCCGGATCAAAAAATCTGTGGCTGCCTGTTTGGAACCGATCCGGGGAGTGGCCGATATCGCATCCACCACCAGGTGATCCGGTTGATACTCCTCGATCTGTCGAATGATGCGGTAGAGGTGCTCCTCCATCCCCAGAGATTCCGGCATGATGGGAGTAATCAGGAGTGAACCTTCATTGACCAGCGGTTCAAGATCAAACCCTATACTCTTCATATCGCTGATCAGCGCGGGTTCAGACTGCTCAAAACTGAGGTAGATCACCCGCTCTCCGCGTCTGGCTGCGGCGACCGAGAGCGTGAAGGCCAGTGTCGTCTTGCCGCTACCACTGGGTCCACTGATCAGAACTGCTGACCCTCTGCTATAGCCACCGCCCAATAATGTATCGAGTTGTACATTATCTACAGAAACGAGATCCCTCTTCGATTCCTGAACCAGATCTACTGAAGAGAGGGGCATCACCACAAAGCCCCTGTCAGTGATAATAAAAGGCTGCTCCCGGCTGGCATAATTGGATCCCCGATACTTCACGACGCGCAGCCGCCGCGTATTGACCTGGTTCTCTATCCGCTGATCCAGGTTGATCACGCAGTCTGCCATAAAATCGAGGTAGGCGTACTCCCACCGGGTACTCCCCTCGGCCTTGACCGTTAGAATGGCGGTCAGGTTGTTGCTTCTCAGGCAGCGGTGTAGCGTGATGAGCTGACTGTGCATTTTTTCAGAATCGGAGAACATGCGCATCAGCATATCCACAGCATCCAGAACGATGAATTTTGCACCAATCCGCTTCGCCTGGCCGGCGATAATGGCGCAGAGCCCGTCAATATTAAAATCCCCCGATGCCGGTGCATCGAATTTAATTTCAGGATTGATCAGGGCGAGTTTCCCCCTGCGTTCAATGGCGGCCAGATCCCACCCCAGAGAGAGGGCGTTGGTTCGTATGGTGTCACTCGTCTCCTCAAATGAGATGTAGATAGCAGATCCTCCGGCCTCCGCAACCCGGACTGAAATTTCCAGGCCCAGAACCGATTTGCCAGTTCCGGGAGCACCATTGATAATGGTCAGACGGCCTTCCGGTAGTCCGCCGTGAAGCACCTCATCCAGCCCACTGACGTGCGTGGGCATTTTTGGCAGGGATTGAGGGGTGACAGTGAATTCATTGTCAACCATGTTGTATCCTTTATACCATCAAAATTTAGAGAGGTTGTGTGAAGGTGTGTTCAGGGTTCAGACCTGACTGCCAGAAAGTACGCTTCTGCAAAGGCTCCCTCTGATGCGTGGTCTGCAGATGTGTTTGCAGATATAATATATCATCTCCCCCTGAACCTGTCCATCCGGTTCTGAGAATTCGGTAGAAACTTATCGCGGGCTTTGGCTTTTACAACGTTGGTATAGCTGCACGTAGCGGATATGGAGCGGAATGCGTAATGGGGGTGACGTGTCCTCTACTGCGGATGCGGACATATAGCGAACTAGTTGGCCCCTAGAACGCAGTTTGGATTGAAACCATTTCCTAAACTTATCTATGGCATGATGAAGAACTTCTATGGCACGATGACGATGAACAGAATTGCAATGACAACAAGCTTGCTGATCATCCTGCTGTTGGGAGGATGTGATATCTTCAGCTCGGTGGATGATTCCGACAGAGAGGGTTCAGATATAAACCGCCAGCAGCTGCGCAAGCTCTCGGCGTCCGAGCAGATCATGGTTGAGGGGTCCAACGATTTTGCGTTCAACCTGCTGCATAAGCTGAATGAGAAGGAGCAGGGTCACAGCTATTTCGTTTCACCACTGAGTATCTCGACGGCCTTCAGCATGGCAATCAACGGAGCCAGGGGAGAGACCTTTGAGCAGATGCGTGATTTTTTCGGGTATAGTGAGCTGAACCTGGAGGAGATCAACCAGGCCAACAGGGAGTTGATCGACCTGCTGACCCAACTCGACCCCAAGGTGGTGATGAACATCGCCAACTCCATCTGGTATCGTCAGGGTGTGTCGGTCAAGCCGGAGTTCCTCGACAACAACAGAGAGTACCTCGGGGCAGAGGTGGAGGAGATGGACTTCAGTGATCCGGGCGCTCCCGATATCATCAATGCCTGGATCGAAGAGAGCACAGAGGGGATGATTGAGGAGATGATCGACCAGATCGATGGAGACGTTATTATGTTTCTCATCAACGCGATCTATTTCAACGGGGACTGGACGATCCAGTTCGATCCGGAGAAGACACGGGAGGAGCCGTTTTACCTTCAGGACGGATCGACTGTGAATGTGCCGCTGATGCGTGCCCGTGATGAATTCCGTACCTATCGCGATGAGAGGTGGACAGCGCTCGATCTATGGTATGGCGAGGCCGGGTTCTCCTTTACTGCGCTGCTGCCAAACGGTGACGGTGATCTGACCGAACGGGTGGCAGATCTGACTGCGGAGAGGTTCGCTGCCATAACCGACCAACTCAGCGAGGAGACCGTGGATATCTACGTTCCGCGGTTTGAACTGGAGTACGAAATTGAAGACTTTCCCGGAGATCTGATCGATATGGGTCTGACGCTGCCGTTCGGATCGGGGGCTGATTTCACCGGAATCGCCGACCTGGCTCTGGAGATCTCGGATGTGATGCACAAGGCGGTTATCGAGCTCGATGAGACAGGGAGTGAAGCCGCAGCAGCTACCGTGATCGAGATCAGGGAGACGTCAGCCGGAGGAGATCAGATCGGCGTTGTCCGGCTGGACCGACCCTTCCTCTTCTTCATCCGGGAGAACAGCAGCAACACCATCCTGTTCATGGGCTCCTATACAGGGCTGGCTGAGTGACCTCGTCACGAGTCGATCCTGCCGGTCAGATAGAGGTCGTTGAAGTGTTGGTGCAGCTCATCGCTGGGTTCAGACCAGTTCAGTTCGCCAGATGGTCCCTCAACGTAACCATCGAGAGAGACCATCATGGCGTAGATCAGTTTTCTGCTACTCATCAAGCGGTACTCCCGACTCTGTCGCAGCACCCTCAAACGCCTGTTGAAGCTCCGACACGATCAGCTTCTTCATCGGCATGAATGTCTGGGTGACACGGTTCACCTGTTCGCGTGTTCCCTGAGTCATCATCTCTCCCAGTTGTTTGGGGACGATCTGCCACGAGACGCCGTACCGGTCTTTGAGCCATCCACACTGCTCCGCTTCCGGAACGGCAGTGAGTTTCTCCCAATACTCATCGATCTCCTCCTGGTTCTCACACAAAACCATCAGGGAGATCGCTTCGTTGAACTGGAAGTCGTGATCCTGTGCGCTGTCCATCGCTGCGAACCACTCCCCGGCTATCTTGAAGTCTGTAAACATGAGATCTCCCTCTCTGTCCGGCGCCATACCGGCGGGATAGCGTGTCAGGCCACCCCTCTCGGAGTCGGGGAAGAGGGAGATATAGAGATCGGTAGCCTCTTCGGCTTTTCCACAGACATCACCGACGAAGAGCAGTGACGGAATGATCTCTGGCCTTGGGTCTCCTTTAGGATCTGTCAGGATCAGCTGCCACGACACCCCGAAACGATCCTGAATCCAGCCGTATCGTTCGCTGAATGGGTATTTTTGAAGCGGCATCAGCACCTTGCCACCTTCAGACAGTTGGCCCCACAAGGCGTCCAGCTTCTCCGGAGCATCGTCGATGCGTGAGGGGTCGAAATTGACCATGAAGGAGATGGATGGGTTGATTTTGAACATCGGGCCGGCGGATATCGCTATGAATTTGTACCCGAGAAGTTCAAACTCCACCGACTCCGCATTTCCCGATGGTGTCTCGTGGAGTATGGTGCTGCTGGTGAAGTGTGAGTTTTCGCCGAATGCTGAGACATAGAATTCGGCGGCCTCCCTGGCCTCTTTGTCGAACCACAGGTGGGGGATTATCTTTTGAGAAATTTCAGCTTCTGCCATATCGGACTCTCCATTTTCTGGATTTCTCGATCGGACAGGGTTGTGGTGATCACGTGTGATCTGCACGTTTAGAATCTACACGTTAAGGGATCTACACGTTTAGAATCTATACGTTGAGGGATCTTCTTGAAAGATCTGCACAACTTCGTAATAGTGACCTGACCGATCGGATTAATTTGGTTTCTCCTTTAAGTTGCAGCGTCTACCAAATCTCAACCTCTCCGGGTCATGATCTACTTAGGGCAATGATCTACATGCTGCAAGATCTACCTTGTGAGATGCTCTACTCGAATAGGCTCCAAAGTGGTTCAGCAGACTCTTTCAGAAATGTAGGTGATAGGGAGTTGGCGTGAAAGGGGTGCATATGCCAATCAGGAGGAGAGAATGTGACAATCTAAAACAGTGAGCTGCCGCGCACCAGGGGTGTTGGGTGTAGCCGCATCTGTGACCCTTGACACCCTCCAGGCACTCACAAATTTTCGTACAGATAGAAAATGTAGTCGGTGGGCACGCCGGAATGGCTCTGCTGTCTGATCATGGAGGTTATGTTTCCACGGTGGTAGGTACCGTGATTCACCACATGTTCGACAAGGTCTGAAATAGCAAGATTACGTTTTCCATATTGAGGATGCTCGATGTCAATCATCGCATCAAGATTCTCCCGGCTCTTCAGGAAAGAGTCGAACTCTCCGGTCAGCTCGTTATACAGGTCTTGCATATGAAAGAGACTTTTGTCCCCCATCTTCGTCAGTAATTCACCAATCACGCTTTTGGTCTGATCAAAGGTATCCCCGGACATGACACTCAGCCACATACCGTCAACTTGATAGATGTGAGCAATTGTTTCTCGAATGGATGGAAATACATTGGTGATCTGATGGTCATAGATCTCATCAGGTAGACTCTTCAGGTGGTCAAAAGTCCTCTCATTGGCCCATTTATGGTAATTGTATCGTCTGATAGCTCGATGTTGCATACTTCCTTCTCATTAGGTTAAAGATTATTCCATAAAGCTTTGCAATGCCATCCTCTATATAATCAGAGTGATCATTGATTATATAGTTCAATCCATCTAATATCAGATAAGCCGACAACTTATACCAATAAAAAAGATCATTCTGGGCATATGATTACGGTTCCAAATAAAATAGAAGCATTTCTTCAGTTCGATGATGTAGTCTCTCTGAATGGTCCAATAAGGGAGAAGAGCGATGAAATCATCTTCCAGGTAACTGATGAGGCAGATCGGGTGAGAGCTCTGTTTGAATGGGTCCGGGATCATATTCCTCATACAAAGGATCTTGGCGCAGATGTTGTAACGTGTACCTCCATTGAAGTTTTCAGGGAAGGGACCGGGATCTGCTTTCCGAAAACCCATCTGTTGGCATCCATGTTGAGGTACATTGGTGTTCCGTGTGGATTCTGCTATCAGATCTTTGAAGACCCATCGGATCCGGATCAGGGATCACTGACCCTTCATGGATTGAATGGCATCTGGCTCAAGACAACCGGTCGGTGGCACAGAGTGGATCCGCGAGGGAACAGTGGTAACATATGTGCAGAATTCTCACTGGATGAGGAGCGGATCGCATTTCCTGATATGAAATTTATGGATTCATCCGTCTATGCCGTTCCATTGAAGCAGGTGGTTGATGGATTGAAAGAGGCCGACAACATGGAGTCACTGTGGTCAAAGCTCCCATCCATTGAAAGGGCTGCAGAGTAGACTTGTTGGTAAATTACAGCTTGCCTACCCACCGGTTTACCTGGCTATCTGCGTATCCGCCCACCTGCTTACCTGGCTACCTCGACCGCTCAGGTCAATGATCTACCAGAAAGGTTCGAGAGTGGTTCAGCAGACTATTTCAGAAATGTAGGTGATGGTGAGATGGCATGAAAAGGGGTTGTTATGCCATTCAAGTGGAGAGAATGCGACATCTGGATGTACGGTTTTAACATTACCTATCTCAGGCAACTGTTATACTGACATTAACTAATTTTGCTTACACATATAAAGTTTGATTTTGTGGATTCTCATAACTGCTGTATATTGGTAGGAGTTGCTTCAAACAAATTCCCTCTCTTTGAAGCCACCCGGTCAATTTCCCCCACCTGACCTTCACTTTTTTGCCACTCGATCACTTCCAGCCCTGGGATCCGTCTGAATTCTCTGATATTGCGCGTTACCAGCCTTCCATTGTTTACTAATACCGTGGCCGCGATCAACAGATCGTTGGGACCAGCAGGCTCTCCTTTTTTCTCATACCCTGCTCTGATTCTGGCATATGACTTCGACACTTTCTCTGTATAAGGAACAACTTCAAAGGGAGTAAGAAAATCCAAAACTTTGCGTCTGTTCTCTATCTTCAGACGACTTTTTCCGGGGGGAGCGCCGAACTGTCCCGACTGGGTGATGGAAGAGGCGTACTCTCACGAGCTGTCGAGTGTGGGATTCTGGCCCGGAACAGGATTGGGAGAGGCCGCTTTCTATGCGTATGCTTATGCTGAACCCGAGGGGTACCGATCGGCTGCAATAGGGCCTGAAGCAGCCTGGTATCACAATGAACTGGGAGAGTTTATTCTGCCTTATGAAGCGGTCAGACGAGCATCAGATTCTGATGAGACCCTGCTTACATTTTTGAATACAACCTGGGAAGCGGCAGCTCACTATGGGAGGTGGGAGAAGCTGACGGATAAATCCTACTCCTGATTCACTCGTCTACTCGTCTACGGCTTAGACCGACCGGTTCAGGCCAGCTGTTTCAGAACTGATTAGTTCAGACCAGTTGGTTCAGAAATGGATTGTCTCAGCCGGTACAGAACGAATCAGACTGACCGGTTCAGAAGAAATGGATTGGCTCAGCCGGTTCAGAAAATTTTAACCCACAACTCTTTTATGGAAAACGATGTTCTCCAGGGGCTGCGAAAGCCTCAGAAATCGATTCCCAGCAAATATTTTTACGATGAGCAGGGATCCCGGCTTTTTGAACAGATCACCGAACTGGACGAATACTACCCCACTCGCACTGAATTGAACATCATGGAGAAGAATCTTCCGGAGATCGTCACGCTGCTTGGGGAGAAGGCCATCCTTATCGAATTGGGAAGCGGGAGCAGCCGGAAAACCCGACTGTTACTTGACGAGATACCGGGACTGGCCGGCTATGTCCCGGTCGACATCTCCGAGGAGTATCTGACTAAGGTTTCACAGACACTGAGAAAAGAGTATCCGGATCTGCTGATCCAACCGGTCTGTGCCGACTATACCAACTCTCTGATGATCCCAGACCTTAGAGACTCACATCGCCACTACGTGCTGTTCTATCCGGGATCAACCATCGGCAACTTCCGTCCTCAGAAGGCGCGGAAGTTCCTGCAAAACATCGCGAAACTTCTCAATCCCGGGGAAGGCATGCTGATCGGGGTGGATCTGGTTAAAGACAAAGAGGTGATTGAAGCCGCTTATAATGACAGCAAAGGTGTGACAGCGGCATTTAACAAGAACCTGTTGTTACGGCTGAACCGTGAACTGGGCGCAGATTTCAATCCGGATCACTTCAGCCACAGTGCCTTCTTCAATGAAAAGGAGAGCCGGATCGAGATGCACCTGATTTCGGATCGGGATCAGACAGTCAGGGTGGGAGAGGAGCTATTCAACTTTAAAGAGGGGGAGTCCATCCATACAGAAAATTCGTACAAGTACTCCCTGAATAAGTTCCGGGAACTTGTTCAGCCCTGGTTCACTGTAAAGAGAGTCTGGACTGATAAAGACGACTACTTCTCTGTTCAATATCTGGAGAAATCATCTTGAGCAGGACTGAATCTGCGAAAATCGTTCGCAGGACTGGATCTCGAAAATCGCAGGACTGAATCTGGAAAAATCATCTTGAGCAGGAAATCGCAGGACTGACTCACTTCGCAGGACAGGATCCTACAACCCAACGGCTATCAACCCCTGGGTCACTTCACATGAAACAGACCGTATAATCAGATCACTATATATGATGCCCTTCAAAGAAATTTCAACCCGCGATCTTTTCGAAATCATTGAACACTCTGGGAAGCCGGAGGTTCCAATCGCCCATACCATCCTGGACATCCGTCCGGTAGCTGCCTACAACGGATGGCCTCTGAAGGGTGAACCTCGCGGAGGGCACATATCGGGAGCTAAAAGCCTGCCCCTCTCCTGGACAACCTACATGGATTGGGTGGAAGTGCTTGAAGAGAAAAAGATCACCCCCGGAAGACCTCTCATCGTCTATGGGTACAGCCGGAAGGAGGGCATCGAGATGGCTGAAAAACTGAATGACCTGGGTTTTTCCGATGTCTCCATCTACTCTCGTTTCGTTGAGGAGTGGGCGTCCGATTCTACACGTCCCCTCGAACAGCTTCCCAGGTACAGGAATCTGGTGTATCCTGAATGGGTGAACCAGTTGATCCAAGGGGAACAGCCGCCCCACTTCGAGAACGGTAATAATTATGTGATCTGCCACTCCCATTACGACCATATTGAGGATTACCATAAAGAGCATATTCCCGGCGCCATTCCGGTCGACACCAACAGCCTTGAGTCGACCGATACATGGAACCGGCGATCCCCCGGGGAGCTCGAGGCAGCGCTCTGCAAACTGGGTATCCGTCACGATACAACGGTCGTGATCTATGGCCGGTTTTCAGCTCCGGTCTACGATCAGGACCCATTTCCCGGCAAGAGCGCGGGGCATTTGGGGGCGTTGCGTTGTGCGGCCATCATGCTCTATGCCGGTGTAAAAGATATCCGGATTCTGAACGGTGGGCTTACCTGCTGGGAGACGGAAGGTTATGAGCTGTCCCGGGAGCCGTTTGAACCGAAGCCGGTAGAGGAGTTTGGTGTTGAGATTCCTGCCCGACCGGACATCATGATCGATGTGCCGGAAGCGAAGCAGATGTTGGCAGCAAAAAACTCAGAGCTAGTGAGCATCCGGAGCTGGGAGGAGTTCATCGGAAACCGCAGCGGCTACCACTACATCGAAAAGAGAGGGAGAATCCCGGGGGCTCTGTTCGGCAACTGCGGAAGTGATGCTTACCACATGGAGAACTACCGCAATTTCGATCACACCATGCGGGAGTATCAGGAGGTTGCCTCCACGTGGAGAGAGGGGGGAATTACACCCGACAAGCGGCTTGCTTTCTACTGCGGGACCGGCTGGAGAGGCAGCGAAGCCTTCTGGAATGCGTGGCTGATGGGCTGGCCATCTATTTCGATCTACGACGGCGGCTGGTTCGAGTGGTGTTCCGATCCTGATAATCCCATAGAGACGGGGATGCCGGAATCAGCAGCTTCGTTTGCTAAAAGTGTGGGTTTATAACCCGCATCAGGGGATCAGTTCATTGCCGCCCCCTCCCGTTTCCAACCGCCTGTCTCGAAATCTAACCGCTCATGCCATTCTACAGGGGATCTGTCCGGACTTCAGGTATAATTCTCATGGATACAATCTTCATCCTTAATGAGAATGACCATGGCACGGTTAAGAATTCATATACTCACCCTCCTCTTTTTAACCCTTGGCGGCCTTATAGATCTACCCGGTGCTGATCTACATGCCCAGGGGACCGGGGTCATCTCCGGAACCGTACACGATGCAGCCTCTCAGGCAACAATACCGGCTGTTCACATCCAGCTACTCGAAACGGAACAGGGTACCGTCACTGACGAAGAGGGGCGGTTCAGACTGGAGGCTGTTCCGGCTGGGATCTACACCGTCAGAGCCAGCTTTATGGGGTACGGGGATCGGGTCTATACGGATGTGGTGGTTCAGACCAACCGCTCCGTCCATCTGGAGATCGCACTTCGTGAAAGGGTGATTCTGGGTGAAGAGATCACGGTAGGGAGCGGTTACTTCTTCTACAACGAGAGTCTCCCCGTCAGCCACACGACGATGAATGCCGAAGAGATCCGGCGATTTCCGGGGTCGGGGCAGGAGCTCAGTCGGGTGATCATGAACTTTCCCGGTGTTGCATCTACCGGAGAGATGAGTCAGGATCTGATGGTTCGTGGAGGGAGTCCGAGAGAGAACCTCTTCTACATCGATAATATATGGGTTCCTGCCGTACAGCACTTTGAGGAGGCTGATGGCTCATCGAATGGGCCTACAGGCTTGATTAACACTGACCTGGTGGAGCATCTGGACTTCTCTGCCGGCGGGTTCTCTGCAACCTATGGCGGCCGGATGTCGTCTGTGGCGGATATGCGCTACAGGGATGGAAGTCGAGAAGGGTTTCAGGGGAGTGCGGGGATGAACATGGCGGGCTTCAGCGGGATACTGGAGGCGCCGTTCGCTGAAGGTGACGGAAGTTGGCTGATCTCGGCCCGGCGCAGCTATCTCGACCTGATCGGGGATGCCATCAATTCAAGAGGAGCTCCCCGGTATGGAGACATCCAGGCCCGGGTGGCCTACGACACGGATTCAGACAATCGGTTCAGCCTTCTCCATATCAGTGGCAGCAGCCTGCTCAACACGACTGCCGAAGAGGGGCTTGAGGATGGCTGGCTGAGCTATCCGCGCATGGACAACCGGCAGTACACGACCGGTGTCAACTGGCGGCGCTTCTGGAGTGGGAGCTTCACCACCCATACATCCCTCTCCTGGTCGGTGACTGACCGGTCGCTGGATCTCAGGTACTCAGATGACAGCACACTGGAGCTGGCGTCCGACAACAGGCACGACTATCTGGTGCTCAGGAGTGTGACAAGCCAGTCCGGCAGCGGTGGGCAGCGCATTGAGTTTGGCCTGGATGCCATTCTGGAGACCGGTCGGTTCAACTATTACCACGCGCCGACGTTGACCAACACGGGAGTGTCTCGACCTGTCATCGATCTGGAATCCAGGCTTCGTCAGTTCACAGGGGAGCTGTTTGGCAGCTACCTGTTCAGACCGGTTGAACCGATCTCGGTCACGATCGGTAGCCGGATCGGGTTCAACCACCTCAACCGAGATGTGGAGCTCTCACCGAGGATAAGTGCCCACTGGGAAGTTAGCAGAAGACTCAGTCTGAATGCGGCGGCCGGCATCTATCGGCAAGCCCTGCCCCTGGTGATCCGGTCCCAACAGCCGGAGTTCAAAACGCTCCGCAATCCGCGCTCCCTCCATCTGGTGACGGGGGCGGAGTACCTGCTCGGCGAGTCCACCATGCTCTCACTCGAACTCTACGAGAAGCGTTATGACCACCTCCCGGTTCAGCCGGAAGGGTTCAATCAGGGACCTTCCTACGTCTTCGATTCCCAGACACATTTCGATGAACTGCTCGATCATGGAACGGCACACGCACGCGGAATCGACCTGATGGTTCAGAGGAAAATCAAGGAGGGTCTGTACG
>Ga0209487_1002029_pt1 | contig 16706 bp, 16 predicted proteins | sample Poulit2012_FD_187524 | JGI IMG/M metagenome (GOLD analysis project Ga0209487, IMG submission 187524) | Agricultural soil microbial communities from Georgia to study Nitrogen management - Poultry litter 2012 (SPAdes) (version 2) | ecosystem: Environmental > Terrestrial > Soil > Agricultural land...
TATTATAAAATAGATAGTGGTTAAGGGTGAAGCAATGCTGAGATTGAATGGTAGGTCGGTTCTTGTTGTGAAAATGTCGCAATCTCTTTAAAGCCAATCGATTGAAGTAATATTAAAGATTCCTTAAATTCATAAGCCAGTTCAGATTCACGATGTGCATCAGAACCTAGTGTGATGAGTTCACCGCCATATTGGCGATAAAGTTCAAGGATATCTTTACTCGGCATTCCACTTGGTAATCCATAGCGGGTTCCTGATGTATTCAGTTCGATTCCTTTACCATCGGGAATAATAACTTTAAAAATTTCACTGATGATTTCACGAAAATGATGTGTTGATGGATTGTCAATGGTATATCTTTTGACGAGGTCAAGATGACCCAGAATATTATACTGTTTAAAATTCTTCACGCAATAAAGTAGTTCGTCATAATAGATGCGGTATGCTTCATCAATGGTTCTGTCTGTAAAGAGATCACCAGCATGCAACCCTTTTTTATCCGTTGTATGCATGGAACAGATAACAAAATCAAATGTTTCCTGATCCATTAATGTTTTGTATCGGTCTAAAAGATGAGGTTGAACACCAATTTCAACCCCTTTTCGAATTTTTATTTGATCCTGATATTTATGTTGTAGTTGTTTAACCTTTTTATCATATTCATCGAGGTTAAATTCGAAGATAAAGTTTTTATCCGGGTACTCATAATCAATATGTTCTGTAAAGCAGATCTCGGTTAGACCCTTGCTGATTGCACCATTAACCATATCTTCCATCTTCACGGAGCAATCTGCCGAAAAGTTACTGTGCATATGATAATCAAACATAAAAAAATCTCCTCCAAGTATGTTGACATTTTATTCAGCTAGGATTATAGTAATAGATAACTTCACCCTAGTAAAGTGTTAAAGCGAAAGACTGAAAGGTGGCTCAATACGAAATTGTATACCAATTATAAAATGAATGATGAAAATGTCAAAGATTATCAACAACACGAACAAATTATAAAAACGATTAAAAACCGTTTTATGACATATGGCTATAAACGAATTAAGACATCAGCATTTGAACACTATGATTTATATTCGCAAGTAAAAAGTTCCATTCATCAAAGTGATATGGTTAAAATTATTGATCGAACAGGTGATGTACTCGTCTTACGTCCGGATGCAACGATCCCCATTACTAGGAAAATCGCTCAGGACATGACAAGGATTTCCGGGGAACGCCGTTATTTTTATGTGCAAGATGTATTTAGACACCCGGTTAATCATGATGATCATATTGAAAATACACAAGCAGGGATTGAATACTTCGGGGAAACTTCTCCAGAGGCAGATGCTGAAGTCATTGCACTTGCTTGCCATACACTGCAGGACTTAGGGTTTAATGATGTGAAGATAGAGATTGGGCATGCTGGCTTTTTCCAAGAATTGATTGATGTGATCACGATCAATCCACGTGAACTTAAGGAATTGAAAGATCTCATCCAAGCTAAAAACGGTGTCGATATTAAACCATTTTTAGCTGGCTTATCAGTGGATGAACAAGTAGCTACCGCCATCGAGACCATTCCTTTTTTATATGGCAATCCTGTGGAAGTAAGTGACCGTGCTAAAAAAATTGCTTTAACGGATAAGATGACTGAAAAACTAGACCACTTAGTTCAAGTATATGAGCTATTGAAGCTGCACGATCTGGAGAAATATATGGTCATGGATTTAGGATTAATTAATCAAATGGACTATTATTCCGATGTTATTTTCCAAGGATTTGTCGAAGGGATTGGTAAACCAGTTCTCATGGGAGGAAGATATGATAAATTGGCAAAAGAATTTGGTACATCAATTCCAGCTATTGGATTTGCTTGCCAAGTGGACGCATTAGTAAAGGCCATTGGGCACCATACCGAGCCATCAACCCACCCCATTGATGTTGAAGTTATATATGAATCATCACTTATCCGGGAAGCCTTTGCATTAACCAATCAATTGCGTGAGCAAGGTTTGAGTGTTGTTACGTATGCCAGTGGTAAACAGATAAACGAACAAGTCACCATGTATAAAGTAAAGCTGACAAAGGATCAATATACGGTGAATCATGATGAACAGCTACAAACATTCACCGATATAAAAGATCTACTCGTCTTGATGGGGGGAGGGGACTAATTGGACTATCTCACACTAGCGATCGCAACAGGAAGAACATCAAAGCGAGCGATGAAGTTTTTGGAAGAGGCGGGAATCGAATTCCCCGATTATCATAAGCAAAGTAGAAAATTAGTCATTTATGATAAGGAAAAACGAATCAAATTAATATTTGCAAAAACAGCTGACTTAGCAACATATGTTGAGAAGGGAGCGGCTGATGTAGGTATTGTTGGAAAAGATACGATCATGGAAGAAAAACCTGATGTATACGAACTATTAGATTTTGACTTTGGCAAGTGTACAATGATTGTTGCGGGCTTTCCCGAACAAGATATGGGGCGGGATAAAAAGTTAACGATTGCCACAAAATATCCAACCATTACAGAAGCATTCTTTATGGAAAAGGGGCAACGAGTAGAGACCATTAAACTAAATGGTTCAATCGAATTAGCACCACTCATTGGTTTATCTGATGTTATTGTTGATATTGTCGAGACAGGTACGACACTAAAACAAAATGGTCTCGTTGTACTAGATGAAATTGTTGACGTAAGTGCCCGATTGATTGTTAATAAAGCAAGTTACGCTACAAAGACAGAACAAATACAAGGATTCATAAACCATTTAAAAGCCGTATTGGAGTGATGATGAGTGAGGATTTTAACGGGAAAGCAGTTTATAGAAGAGCAAAATGAGACGCAAAATAAAGCTAGAAATGATGAACAATTAGATCAGCTTGTGCTTGATATTATTGATCAGGTTAGAAGCAAGGGAGACGAATCCCTGCGAGCATTAACGAAACAATATGATGGTGTGCAAGTAGATGATTTAGTTGTCTCAGCTGCTGAGTTTTCGGAAGCGAGAGAACTCGTCAGCCAAGATTTCATCGATGCCTTACATCAGGCACATGAAAACATCCATTCATTTCATAAAAACCAAACTGAAAAATCATGGTTTACGAATGAAGGGAATGGCATCCTGCTCGGGCAAAAAGTGAGCCCATTAGATAGTGTAGGGATTTATGTTCCTGGTGGAAAAGCTGCTTATCCCTCTACTGTACTGATGAATGTTATTCCAGCAAAGTTAGCGGGTGTGCCCACGATTGCGATCAGTACGCCACCACAACAAGATCGTAAAATTAATCCTCATGTTCTAGTGGCAGCTGAAGTGGCAGGGGTTGACCGCGTTTATAAAGTAGGGGGAGCTCAAGCAATTGCTGCGCTAGCATATGGAACAGATTCCGTCCAAAAGGTTGTTAAAATCGTCGGCCCAGGTAATGCCTTTGTAGCTTGTGCGAAGAAATGGGTATTCGGTGACGTCGCCATTGATATGATTGCGGGTCCAAGTGAAATATGTATTGTAGCAGATGATACGGCAATACCACGTTTTGCAGCTGCTGACTTGTTATCACAAGCAGAACATGATGAACAAGCGACAGCGCTTTGTATCACGACGAGTGAATCTTTTGCCAAATCATTACAAGCTGAAGTTCAGCTCCAAATGAAAACACTCGAAAGAAGGTCGATTATTGAGCAGTCGATTCAAAACCAGGGACGCATTATTTTAGTTGATTCCATGGCCGAAGCAACAGACCTTGTTAATCAGCTTGCACCGGAACATTTACAACTCATGGTTGAACAGCCATTCGAAAAAATGCTCACCATTAAAAATGCAGGTGCGATTTTTCTAGGTAATTACTCACCTGAAGCATTAGGCGACTATGTGGCGGGACCGAACCATACTTTACCAACAAGTGGAACGGCAACATTTTCCTCTCCATTAGGTGTATATGACTTTATCAAGAGATCGAGCATTATACAATATTCGGAACAAGCACTTGAAAGAGTATCGAAGGATATTATGACATTAGCGAATGCAGAAGGGTTAACAGCCCATGCGGATTCAATTAAAAAGAGAACAGGAGAATAAATGATGCGTAAAAAAGCAATTTCAAGAACGACAGCGGAAACCTCTATCAAACTGGATTTTTCAATTGATGGAACAGGGGAAACAGACATTCAAACAGGTGTTGGTTTTCTTGATCATATGCTCGTGTTGATGACGAAGCATGGTCAATTTGATTTGAACGTTCATTGTGATGGGGATATTGAAGTAGATCAACATCATACGGTTGAAGATATTGGAATTGTATTAGGGCAAGCCTTTCAAGAAAGTATAGGCACAAAAGAAGGGATTAATCGGTATGCAACACTTTCGATCCCGATGGACGAAGCATTATCGACCGTATCCATTGATCTTAGTGGCCGCCCTTTCTTCGTATACCATGTGGAAGGATTAAAAGATAAAGTAGGGGATTTTGATACAGAGCTTGTGGAGGAGTTTTTTCAAGCTTTTGTCAGTCATGCAAAAGTAACCTTGCATATTAATTTACAGTATGGAAAAAACAGTCACCATATTATTGAGTCCATATTTAAAGCGTTTGGTCGTGCATTATCTACAGCGAGTAAGATTAATCCGGAAGTGAAAGGAATACCATCTACAAAAGGAATGCTGTAAAAATAAAGAGAAGGCAAAGGGGGATGTTGTTATGATTCTATTTCCAGCGATAGATATACGAGGTGGAAATTGTGTTCGCCTCATTCAAGGAGATTATGACCAAGAAACGATTTATGGGGATTCACCAACAGCGATGGCATTGGAATGGGAAAGAAAAGGTGCTGAATATATCCACTTAATTGATCTTGATGGTGCAAAAACTGGAAATTCATTGAATAAGCAAGCGATTAAAGCCATTGCTGCAGAGGTAACGATTCCTGTTCAAGTTGGTGGTGGAATCCGCTCGCTAGCCATTATCGAAGATTATTTAGTAAGTGGTGTGAGCCGAGTGATTATTGGAACGGCAGCGATTCAGGATCAGGCATTTTTGCAAGCAGCAGTGGATAAGTATGGGGATAAAATTGCGGTTTCCATTGATGCGCGCAACGGCTATGTAGCAACAGATGGTTGGACAGAAACAAGTAATGTGAAGGCAATTGATCTATTACGTACGTTAGCTGAAATCGGTGTACAAACGGTCGTATATACAGATATATTTAAGGATGGGATGCTGCAAGGTCCTAATTTTATCGAGCTCGAACGCGTTGATGAAGCAACGAAAATGGATGTGATCGCCTCTGGGGGTGTGACGACAAAAGAAGATATTCGTAGATTAAGAGACATGAATATGTATGGGGCCATTATTGGGAAGGCTTTATATGATGGAAACTTAATTTTCGAAGAATTAGTAGGAGGAGCACTAGATGAGCAAGAATAACCGTATTATACCTTGTTTAGATGTCGATGGGGGTCGTGTTGTGAAAGGAAAGAGGTTTAAAGATATCCAAGATGTTGCAGACCCCTTGGTACTAGCGAAGAAATATAGTGCAGCAGGTGCCGATGAACTCGTATTCTATGATATTACAGCATCAGCTGAAAATAGAGGCTTGTTTATGAAGACGATTAAGGAAATCGCTGACGAAATTGATATCCCATTTACCGTGGGTGGCGGTATCCGAACAGTTGAAGATATCCAAAGACTATTTGATAGAGGAGTAGATAAGGTTTCTATCAATAGTGCGGCAATACACAATCCAGATTTAATAAAGGAAGCTGCCGATATATTTGGTGCAGAACGAATTGTATTATCAATGGATGTGAAAGAAAACAGTGACCAAACATGGTCTGTTTTTGAACGAGGTGGGCAACAGGATACTGGAATTGACGCAATCCAATGGGCGATTAACGGGGAAAAGTTAGGTGCTGGTGAAATTGTAGTCAACAGTATTGATGGTGATGGTGATAAAAGCGGGTATCGACTTGATTTAATAAAAGCAATTGTCGACGCGGTTCATATTCCCGTTGTCGCAAGCGGTGGTGCAGGTAAAATGGAGCACTTTCATGCTGTTTTAACGGAAGGAAAAGCAGCTGCAGCATTAGCAGCTTCTGTATTTCATTATAATGAAATCGATGTAGCCACATTACGATCGTATTTAGAGAATCAAAATAAATAAAAAATAAGGACGGATGAAAAGTGAGTATTGAAATCGAAAAGATGGTGTTTAATGAAGATGGATTAATACCTGCAGTCGTTCAAGATGAGCAAACAGGCCAAGTATTGATGCTCGCATATATGAATAAACAAGCAGTAGAGAAGACAATTGAAACCGAAGAAACGTGGTTTTATAGCCGTTCTAGACAGGAGTTATGGAATAAAGGAGCCACATCGGGAAATCGACAGCAAGTTAGGCAACTGAGCCTTGACTGTGATCATGATTCAATTTTAGTACAGGTGACACCCAGAGGGCCTGCTTGTCATACAGGAGAAACGTCTTGTTTTTATAACCATTCACTTGCAGAGGAGTCAAATCGGAAAATTGTGTATGAACTTGTTGAAGAAATTCGTCATCGGAAAGAGAACCCAGTGGAAGATTCCTACACAGCTTATCTATTTCGTGAAGGGATTGATAAGGTACTCAAAAAAATCGGTGAAGAATCAAGTGAAGTCATTATTGGTGCCAAAAATGAGGATAAACAAGAACTAACGAGCGAATTAGCTGATTTAGCGTATCATACACTTGTTTTAATGGAGATTGCTGGTTTGGATATTCATGATGTTAAACAAGAATTGGTACAGAGACGTACGAAAGGTGAAGGTGATTAGTATGACGAAATATTGGAGCTCCATTGCCAAGCGTGCCGAGCCATATGTACCTGGATTACAAATAAATGAACCAGATATGATCAAATTAAATACGAATGAAAATCCATATGCGCCAAGTCCAAAAGTATGGGAAGCGATTCAAAAAGAAGCGGGTCCAAATTTACGACTATATCCCTCACCAACAGGCGATGAGCTTCGGGATACAATTGGTTCACGTTATGGTTTATCAGCTGATGAAGTCTTTATTGGCAATGGATCTGATGAAGTATTGGCATTCTCATTTATGGCATTCTTTGAACCAGATCAACAGATACGGTATCCGGCTATTACATATAGTTTTTATCCGGTCTATGCTAAAATATTTGATATTCCCTATGAAGAAGTACTTGTTCATGAGGATTTTAGTTTACCAATTGAAGCATTTTATAATTCAACAGGCGGAGTCATCTTACCGAATCCAAATGCGCCGACAAGTTTGTATATTGAATTGGAACAAATAGAAGCCATTGTGAAAAACAATCCACATCAAGTCGTCATTATTGATGAGGCTTATATTGATTTTGCTACACAATCGGCAGCGGCACTTATTCATAAGTATGACAATCTTCTTGTGATCCAAACAACATCGAAATCACGCTCATTGGCAGGATTGCGGGTTGGTTATGCACTTGGAAATAAATCACTTATAAACGCATTGATTCGGGTGAAGGACTCATTCAATTCATATACGATCGATCGGCTGGCACTTGCAGGAGCACAAGCAGCGTTTGAGGATGAAGACTACTTTAAAGAAATTACGGAGAAGATTATTGTGACACGGGAAAATGTAATCATAAGAATGAGAGCGTTAAACTTTCATGTACTCCCTTCAAAGGCCAACTTTGTTTTCGTGTCCCACCCGGATTTTCAAGCGGAGTATTTGTATACAGCATTAAGAAAAGCAGGTATACTGACGAGACATTTCCAGCAAGATTTGATCCATAACTATTTACGAATCACAGTAGGAACCGAAGAAGAGATGGATCAGTTCATTGAAAAATTGCAACTCATTATGCAACACGGAACGAAATAGCTTGTCATGATCGGTTTAAAGTATTAGGAGTTACCCGTGGTTAGTCGGAAGTAATGATTCAGAAAATTACTTATTTAAACACGGGGAAGACGATGAAAGGGAGCAGCGAATATGAAAATCGGTTTAATCGGTGTTGGAACACTTGGCCAATTTTTATTAGAAGAATTAAATCAACAAAACAGAATTCCCGGATATCACATCACAGCGGTATTTGATGAGCGAGAACAGACAACAAATAAATTAGCTATGATGGAATCGACTTTTTCATTTAAAACATATCATCATCTCGATGATTTTTTACAATCATCTGTAGATCTTGTTATTGAATGTGCCAATGTAGCGGTGGCAAAGAAGTATTCCAAGCAAATCCTTCATAAAAAAGACGTACTCCTCATCAGTGTCGGGGCACTGGCGGATTTGCAACTTTATAAAGAGTTGGAAAGGATTGCCAAACAAAAACAACATAAGCTTTATTTACCATCAGGTGCGATGGGTGGATTAGATGTGTTGCGTGCTGCGAATTTACGCGGTGGGTTAGAAAAAGTACAATTGATCACCAAAAAACCCGCTCATGCTTTCAGTATGAAGGAGATTGATCGCGAAATCGTTGTGTTTGATGGTACCGCAAAAGATGCGATAGCCAATTATCCTAAAAATGCAAACATCGCTATTATCATTTCATTAGCGGGAATTGGTGTAGACGATACGAACGTAAAAATGATTGCCGTCCCGACAGTTGATCAAAATATTCATTATCTAATAGCACAGGGGGACTTTGGAAAACTTAGGTTAACCCTCGAGAACAATCCCATCCCTTATAATCCAAAAACAAGTTATTTAACAGGGCTGAGTATATTGTCATCTCTAAAATCATTACAGGAACAAATAATAATCGGTTAGCCATGAATAATAAATTTAGACGGGTTCATCATTAACGACTATCCAATTTCGGATCAAAAGCATCACGTAAACCATCGCCAATAAAATTAATGGAGAGTACAGTAGCAAGAATAGCTACTCCCGGTGGAATCCAAGCTTCAGGATGATAGCGTAAAATCCTTATATTTTGAGCTTCGGAAATCATATTTCCCCATGTCGGAGTGGGTTGGGGAATCCCCATACCAATAAAACTGAGAGCTGATTCGACGATGATCATGGTTGCCATCATTAACGTTGCATTGACGATGATTGGACCAATGGCATTCGGTATTAAGTGTTTAAAAATAATTCTAACATCACTAGCCCCAATCGTTCTTGCCCCAAGTACGAATTCTTGTTCACGTAAAGACAGAAATGTCCCTCTTACAATTCGTGTTAAATTAGGCCAAGCGGTGATCGCGATGATCATAATAAATAACCCGATTGTAACGTGGTCAAGTAAGGAAATAATCGTTAATGCTAACACTAGAAAAGGCAAAGCAAGTACAAGGTCAGCAAATCTCATTATGACCTGATCAACTTTCCCCCCGTAATAACCACTAACAGCACCGAGAAGTAAACCAATTGTCAGTGTAAAAAGCATCGCACTGATCCCAATCGTTAATGAAACCCGTGCCCCATAAAGTAGCCGAGAAAATGTATCCCGTCCAGAAGCATCTGTTCCAAGAATATGTTCACTACTTGGCGGACGATCTACGATTAATAAATTTGCTTTCGTGGGGTCATGATCTGTTATGAAAGGTGCAAAAATAGCCATCAGGATGATGATGAATAACATAATGGAGCCGATGATCGCAAGCTTGTTTTTTAAAAAACGATGGATCGCTAATTGAAAGGGACTCGAATGTTTCCGTACGGTATTGACATGAACATCTTTGGATGTGGGCTCGTTTGAATGAGAAAGCATGAATAACCACCACCTTAATCATAACGTATTCTCGGATCAACAATACTGTAAAAGATATCTGCTAATAAATTACCAATAAGAATGGCAACCCCTAATAAAAGACAAATCGCCATAACGACTGGATAATCTCGATTTACGACAGAAGCAATAAATAATGTTCCCAGTCCGGGAAAGTTAAAAACCTGCTCCGTAATGACCGCACCACCTAGTAAGGTGCCGAATTCAAATCCCATTAGTGTGATGATTGGGATCAACGCATTACGTAATGTATGTTTATAGAGTACGCTTGTTTCACTCATTCCTTTCGCTCGTGCAGTACGGACGTAATCACTGCCAAGCACATCTAATATTTCTGAACGCATATAACGCATATATGTTGCTGTACCAGCAAGTCCGAGTGTAATGCCAGGGAGAATCATATGATGGATTCGGTCTAAAAATTCCGAGAAACCTGATATATCCGTGTTTGAAACAGTTCCTTGGGCGGGAAACCACCCGAGGTTAATGGATAAAATATAAATAGCAATGAGTCCGAAAAAGAAGTTAGGAATGGCTAATCCTAAAAAACCAAATGTCGTCGCACTATAATCTAAAAAGGAATATGGATTACGCGCAGAAAATATACCGATTGGAATCGATACGAATAATGTGATGGTGAGAGCAACCAAGCCTAAATATAAGGTATTAGCGAATCGTTCTTGAATAAGACTTTGTACGGTTCTTCCCTTGTAAACCATTGATTTTCCAAAATCACCTTGTATAAAGGAATGTACCCATTTTACATATTGGACAGGTATAGGTTGATTAAGCCCAAGTTCTTCTCGTTGTTGTTCAAAAACCTCAGGATCAGCATCCGGATCTAATATTTTCCCCGAAAAGGCATCACCTGGAGCTGCCATTGATAAACCAAATACAATAATGGATAACGCAATTAACATCGGAAAGAAAACAATGATTCTACGAATAATATACTGGTACATAGTATGCCCTCCATGAAGGAAGGAGAGCATGCTTCCACATACTCTCCAATTCTATCCTTCTACTTATTATTCATCATTTTCAAGCCACCATAAATGTGAATCTTGATACATCGTATGTGGAAGTGGTTTAATGCCATGAATTAATTCATCATGTGCCCAAAGTTTATTTTCGGCAAATAGGAGTAAGGCAGGTAAGTCCTCCGAGAATAACTCTTGCCATTCAGAGTATACTTCGGCACGATAATCTTGCTCGAAAGCTTCTGGCGCTTTTAATGCTTTGTTCAAGAGTTCATCAGAATCTGGATTATTCCATCTGGAAAAGTTATATGCATCATTGATTCCCCATAAACCAAGTGGGTCTGGATCCCCACTACCAAGGCTCCAACCAATTAAATATAAATCCCAATCCGTATTATCATCTTCGAGTTCCGGTACATATGTGGACATTTCTTTAGGTTGCCTTAAATTAACTTCAATCCCGACTTCCTCAAGGTATTCTTTAATAAGGGGGGCAACTTTCTCACGTAATTCATTCCCTGTTGGATAGTCCATATTTAAGATCCACTCGTCCCCATTTGGATCTGTACGGAAGCCATCATCCCCAAGTTCATATCCTGCTTCATCTAGTAATTCAGCAGCCTTATCTAAATCTTGCGTATAATTAAATGCTGCTTCATCATCATATGCCCAAAATTGTAAGGCGATTGGTGAATTAATCGGCTGTCCCCGTCCATGTAAAAGACCTTCTCCATGGCCCTCTCCAACAATGCCCACCCGGTCGATGGCATAAGCAATTGCTTGGCGAACTTCTTTTGGCAACTTTTCATTTTCGACCCAGTTATCAGGTTCAATCACGCCATCTTCGACATCTTCATCTGTTCGATGATTCATTTTAAAACCTAATAGTTGATAACCAAAATCGGCTTGTTCAATAATGTTAATATTTCCATAATCATCTACGATATCAAAGTCTGCGGGTGGAATTCCCCCTGGATCTGCGACAAAGTCGATTTCACCTTTTTCAAGTAACCCTGTCATGACGGATTGCTCGATAATTTTCCAAACAATTTTGTCGAGGTAGGGTTTATCTTTCCAGTAATCTTCATGTCGCTCAAGAACATATTGCTCACGTTCAACCATTTCAGTAAACTTAAATGGTCCGGTCCCAATAACTTCACCTGGCTCAAGTGATGCTGCAGCTTCAGGTATGTCAATAACGGGAATATCCTCGAATACATGTTTAGGTATGATCGGGAAGTTTGCAATGTACTCAGGTGTCACACTAGGTTCTTGAAATTTAAAGATGACTGTATAATCATCCTCCGCGACAACACCGGAAAACTCCTCTGTTTCACCATCGTTATATTCCTCATAGCCTAGTAAAGATGCGGCATAAGGACTTGTTCGAACGCCACCAGCTTTCACATAATCAGGATCGGCAATCGCCTGATACGTAAAGACGACATCATGTGCAGTAAACTCTTTCCCATCGTGCCACGTAACCCCTTCATTTAAATGAACCGTCATTTCGGTTTGATCATCATTTAATTCCCAGTCCTCCGCTAAATTAGGCTCAAATCCGAGCTCTTCGTCTTGAGAGAATAAACTCTCATGGGTAAAATCAAGAATATTGGCCTCATATGCTTCTTCATAAAAAATGGGATTAAACATACCTGTAGGTGCAGAATACATCGCACCTGTAATTGTTCCACCTTCTACTGGATCAGAGGTAGATTCATCCGTGACTTGATCATTTTCATCCTCTTTGTCACGATCTACTGGTTCTGAGTCTTTCTGATTACAGGCTCCGAGAAAGAGCGCAAACATAAAGAATAGAGCGATCAAAGCAATGCTATATTGGCTTTTTTTAAACAACAGACTTCCCCCTTTTTTTAATGAGTTTCATAATTCGCATTTATAGCTATACTACTAATTAAATAATATCTTGTACGAATGGCAATTTCCTGACATCACCTCCTATGGAATCTGTATTTGTTAGTTTAATGAATTTCATAATACCGATTTAGTGCCACATCGATACAACATATAGTTTCGTTAAACCGTTCTTAACTACATATTTTATCGATGTTGCTGGTTTTGGCAATTATGAAATTCATTCAGTTAACTGGATTATCTGTATATAAGTGGCAGGCGACATAGTGGTCTTTTTCTATTTCTATTAATTCCGGGCGATCTATAGAACATGTTTCAAAGGCAACTGGGCATCTTGTTCTAAATGTACAACCAGATGGCGGATTTGCAGGACTCGGTAAATCTCCAGATAAAACAGTCTTTTTTGTATTTTCTTTTGTATCTGTTTCGGAATGAATGACAGGAATGGATGAAAGAAGTGCTTGGGTGTATGGATGAAGAGAATGTTCATAGAGTGATTGCTTCGGTGCGACTTCAACGATTCTACCCAAGTACATAACAGCAACACGGTCACTTATATGTTTAACAACACTTAAATCATGGGCGATAAATAAATAAGTGAGTCCCAGCTCATCTTGGAGGTCTTTCATGAGATTTAATACTTGTGCTTGGATCGATACATCTAATGCTGATACGGGTTCATCACAAATAACAAATTTAGGTTGAAGAACTAATGCGCGTGCAATACTGATTCGCTGTCGTTGTCCACCCGAAAATTCATGCGGGTATTTTTGACGGTCTTCCATTTGTAAACCGACTTTTCGGATCATTTCAATAACCATTTGTTTTCGAGCAGTCTTTGATAATTTACCCTGAACGACTAATGGTTCCTCGATCAGTTCTTGAACACTCATTTTAGAATTTAATGAAGCAAAAGGGTCTTGAAATACCATCTGCATATCATTTCGATAAGGTCGGATTTTCCGTTGCCGTAAGTAGGAGATATCCATACCATTAAAAATGATTTGCCCATCTGTTGGCTCTAATAATCGAAGAATGATCCGCCCTAATGTAGATTTACCTGAACCTGATTCCCCAACAATACCGAGTGTTTCCCCTTTGAAGATCTTGAAAGATATATCATCGACTGCCTTTATATGTCCAACTGTTCGTTTCATGATCCCCCCTTTGATAGGAAAGTATTTTTTCACATGATTAACAGAGACGAGGACCTCGGATTTGCGTTCCCTTTCAACTGATTCTGTATGAAGCTTGTCTTCTTTAATTGTCATGGTTTATGCCACCTTCCTCATAAAGATAGCAACGAACAAAATGGTCTGCCTCAATTTCATATAGCCCTGGATTGGATTGTGTGCATATATCCATGACATAAGGACAGCGGGTAGAGAAACGACATCCTTTCGGAAAATTGAATGCCGGAGGAACAGTGCCTTTAATCATTCCAAGTCGCTCAACATCCTCATCTAAATGAGGTAAACTTGCTAAAAGTCCTTTGGTATATGGATGTTTTGGGTGCTGGAGTAGTTTTTTCGTAGTTGTTTGTTCGACAATCTGACCACCATACATGACCATCACGCGATTGGCGTACTCGGAAACGACGGCAAGATCATGTGTAATAAGCAATAATGCCATATCGAACTCATCTTGTAAGCCGGCCATTAAATCAAGAATTTGGGCTTGGATCGTAACATCGAGCGCTGTGGTAGGCTCATCAGCAATCAATAATTGTGGCTCACATGAAATTGCCATCGCAATCATGACCCGTTGCCTCATCCCACCAGAAAGTTGGTGAGGATATTCGTTCATAATTTCTTCTGCCCTCGGAATACCAACTGTTGTGAGAAGGGTAACAGTTTGTTGATTAGCGGCTCGTTTACTAAGGTTTTTATGTTTCCTTAGAATCTCTGAGATTTGACTTCCAATTGTGAAAACTGGGTTTAACGCAGTCATCGGCTCTTGAAAAATCATAGCGATATCATTGCCACGAATATGTGCCATTTGTTTTGGTTTCACCTGGAGTAGTTCCTGATTGTTCATCGTGATGTGACCGCTTACAATTTTTCCTGGTTTATGAATGAGTTGCATAATGGATAGAGCAGTTATACTTTTTCCGCTTCCTGACTCCCCGACAAGTGCAACAGTCTCACGAGGCAGAATGGTGAAAGAAATATTATCAACGGCCTTTGCAACACGGTTATCATCCAAATAGAAATATGTTCTTAATTGTTCAACATCTAGCAAAGGATGAGTGTTGATATGGACACCCCCAATTTTTTAATGATGTGTCATTCATGTAACTATGGAAATAATCGACTGCTGGTGAAAAACTTGACAAAAAATGTAAAAATAGAAATGATTACATACATTATAGTTATAGATATGAGTCTTGTCAATCCAATATTCTATCTATTTCAATTTATCAGATAACTAGGTAAAGCACTGATGTCTTAAAGCTTTTTAATGATTTGCTATAGAACTTTCCCCGTTCTTTGCTTTTCAATGGTAAAATGATGAATGAGTGTCATAAGGAGAATGAATTTCATAATTATCAAAAGCGGATATTGGCGTAGCAATAAATACGTATTATGAAATTCATTAAAGGAGTGTAAAAAAATGGATTTAGCTACCTATGTAACATGGGATGCAACTGAAATGGCAAGATTAATTCGAGAAAAGGAGATGTCGTCTGCAGAATTAGTAGCGTTAAGTTTAGCCCAATTGGAAAAGGTTAATCCATCTTTAAATGGGACGACAACGTTACGTGAGCAACGGGTTCTTGAAGAAGCGAGGAAAGGTTTATATGCCCAAGGTTCGTTTGCAGGTGTTCCAACATTTTTAAAGGATACACAAGCCTTAGCAGGGGAGAAGCTAACATCAGGCTCTCAACTGCTACAGGAGAATAGACCTCATGTGGATTCACATCTCGTTCATAAGCTTCGTGAGTCTGGCTTGTTGTTTATGGGACATACAAATACACCAGAGTTTGCGTTAAAAAATATTACGGAACCAATCTGCCATGGTGCCACACATAATCCATGGAATACAGATCATTCACCAGGTGGATCAAGTGGTGGATCGGCGGCGATGATCGCTTCAGGCGTTGTTCCCCTAGCAGGTGCAAGTGATGGGGGCGGGTCGATTCGTATTCCCGCTTCATTTACAAGTCTATTTGGTCTTAAACCTACACGTGGGCGCACACCTGTTGGCCCAGGCGTCGGTCGGCAATGGCAAGGCGCTGCAATTGACTTCATATTAAGCCGGAGTGTCCGGGATAGTGCGTTGATGCTTGATTCTTTACAAGTGAATCAGCCTGAAGCTGCTTTTCAAACCCCTTTATTTCCAGGCGAATATAATCATGCTATAAAACAGCCATTTGAACGGCCATTACGAATTGCTTTTACAACAAAGTCTCCAGTTGGCACACCTGTTTCTGAAGATGCGAAACAAGCCGTACAGAATACGGTAAACTGGCTAGAAAAAGCAGGTCATCATGTGGAGGAGAAAGAAAATGGTGTCGATGGGATCGAGTTAATGAAGAATTACTATTTGATGAACAGTGGCGAAATATCCTCCTTTATCATGCAGTTGGAACAATCGTTGAAACGGAAGATAACGGAAAATGATGTCGAAATCGAAACATGGTTATTATATGAGGCAGGAAAGTCAGTTTCAGCGGCAGCATTTACGTCAAGTTTGGCGGCCTGGGATATCGCAGCCGCACAAATGGTTGAATTTCATGAAACCTATGACTTTTACGTGACACCGGCCACGGCGTTCACCGCACCAAAGATTGGTGAGTTAACCCATTCGGGTGTTGAAGAAGAGCAATTGCGTGCTCAAATGAAAGAAATAAGCAAAGCGGAGCAGCAGTCATTCATTTATGATTTGTTTTTGCCAAGTTTAACATATACACCCTTTTCGCAATTGGCTAATTTAACGGGACAACCAGCGATCTCGATACCTGTTCACTTATCGGAGCAAGGCCTTCCATTAGGCGTTCAAATTATGGCTTTAAAGGGAGAGGAACATCGATTGTTACAGATCGCCTATCAAATCGAGCAGACAGAGTTATGGGTTGGTATGAAAGGAAATCCATATTTATAAA
>Ga0209487_1002030_pt1 | contig 16705 bp, 14 predicted proteins | sample Poulit2012_FD_187524 | JGI IMG/M metagenome (GOLD analysis project Ga0209487, IMG submission 187524) | Agricultural soil microbial communities from Georgia to study Nitrogen management - Poultry litter 2012 (SPAdes) (version 2) | ecosystem: Environmental > Terrestrial > Soil > Agricultural land...
CCCTCAGCGCGGCAGGCGCGGTTGCAGGGCGACCGTGAAGAACACTGCCGCCTGCTGCTCGTGGGCGCGGTAGCGGTAGCCACCGCCGGTGACCACCCGCCCGGAACCGCCGGCCTCGATGATCTGCACGTCGTTGCCGGTGTCGATCTCCAGCGCTCCGTCGATCACGTGATGCATGAGCCCTGGTGAGGGGATACCGGAGCCGCCGCGGTAGGCGTCACTGCCCAGCAGCTTCCACTTCCAGGTCTCGACCGAGAGGGTCTCGGTGTCGACGGCGTCCAGCAGCACCGCCCAGCTGCCTGTGTCGGTCGACCAGATCTCCACGCCCTCGGGGGCGTCGTCGGCGCCCACGCCGACCAGGGCGGCGAAGGTGGTGCCCAGGCCGGCGGCGACGCGGTCGAGGATCGAGACGCTGGGGTTGGCCTGGCCGAGCTCGATCTGGGTGAGCATGCGGCGGCTGACGCCGCTGAGCTCGGCGAGCGCCCCCACGGACAGGTCCTGGTCCTGGCGGGCCGCACGGATGCGCATGCCGAGCTGCTCGACCACGGCCGGGCGCATCCCCTCGCCGGGGGTGCCGGCGAGGTCAGAGCCCGGGCCGGGGATCGCGGCCCGGGCCCGACCGGGGTCACCGGCTTCGTCATGCGGTTCGATGCCTGCCTTCATGGTGATGGGCACTATATTGCACAAACCCTGCATGGGCATTATGTTGCGCATGCGGGTGTCGAGCAGCGTCTGACCATGTGCGTTCGCTCGGGTGCCCGGCACCGCTCCGCCGCCCGTCGCTGTCGCCCGCCCGTGCCGCCCCCGTCCTCGACCCATCATCCCGCAGTTCTCCCTGTCCCCGACGCCCCGAAGGAGGTCGCCCCATGACTCAGCAGGTCACCGCCACTGCCCCGTCGGACCGTCGGACCGACGGCCGCCTGCTGCGCTGGTTCGTCTCCTACGGGTCGTTCACGGTGCCGCAGGCGGCCGCCCCGATCGCCTTCGCGCTGATCGCCCTGCCGCTGACCGGTGACCCCTCCAGCGGCGCGGCCATGATGCTCGCCATGACGCTCGCGCAGGTCGTGGGAGCGGTCCCGGTCACCCGATTCGGACGCCGCTTCGCGCCGATCCCCTTCCTGCGGGCACTGATCGGGGTGCGCACGGTGGCGCTCGCCGCGGTCGCGGTCCTGGCGGGCCTCGGAGCACCGTTCAGCCTGCTGGTGGCCTCCGCGGCCGCAGCCGGCCTGGTCAACGGCGCCGCCTTCGGGCACTTGCGGGCGGTGCTGAACCATCTGGTCTCGGCCGGACGGATGCCGCGGGCCCTGGGCATCGCGGCGACCCTGAACGAGGTCACCTTCGCCGCCGCTCCCGTGATCGCCTCGGGGCTGGGGGCACTGTCCCCGCAGGCCGCGATCTGGGCGATGGTCGTGCTGGGCGCCGGACCCATGGTGCTGCTGCCGCGGATCCCCCAGGCCACCGCGACCGCCACGGGCCCGGGCCGCGCGGCGAACCTGCCGTTCACACCGATGATCGGGGTCTGGCTGTTCTGCGCCGCGGCCAGCTCGGCGGCGATCGCGGCCATCGAGATCGGCGCCGTGTCCATGGCGGTCTCCTTCGGTCTCGCGCCCTCCTGGGGCGTGGTCTTCCCGCTGGCCCTGTGCATGACCTCGATCGCTGGTGGGATCTGGGTCAGCGTGCGCAACCACATGCCGCGCCGCCGCACCGTGCTGATCTGGCTGATCGTGATGGCGGCGGGGGTGCTGTCGGTGATGGTGGGCCACTCGGTGACCGCGACCCTGATCGGGGCCCTCCTGGTGGGCCTGGTGCTGGCGCCGCTGGCGACCTACTACCAGCTGGTGCTGGACCGCCTGGTGCTACCAGAGCATCGTGCCGAGGTGTTCGCCCTGCTGCGCACCGCCAACGCGCTGGGCATCATCACCTCCAGCGGGCTGATCGCCCTGGTCTCCCTGGGCGCGACCTTCGCGGTGGTGCTGGGGATGATGAGCGTGGCGATCCTGGTGACCGGCTCGGTGTTCACCGCCGCCCGGCTGCACGCGCATCGCCTGCGCGAACTGCGGGCCGCGCCCGATGGGTCCGGACGGGGACGGGCATGAGCACCGACGAGGCTTCGGTGTCACCCCTGGTCCGACGGATCTGCTACGTCGCGAGCTACGAGCTCCTCGCCATCGCGCTGACCAGCGTGGGGCTGGTCGTGCTGGGATTCGGCAGGGGCCATTCCACGGTCGTGGCGGTGGCCGCATCGACCGTGGCGGTCATCTGGAACTTCACCTGGACCACCCTGTTCGAGGCGTGGGAGAGGCGCCAGGAGTCCCAGACCCGGACCCTGCCGCGGCGGGCCGCCCACGCGGTGGGCTTCGAAGGCGGTTTGATCCTCCTCCTGTTGCCGCTGGTGGCCTGGATACTCCAGGTGTCCCTGCTGCAGGCTTTCACCCTCGAGGTCGGGCTGCTGGTGTTCTTCCTCGCCTACACCTTCGGGTTCGCGTGGCTGTTCGACACGGTGTGGCCACCCGTGCGGCAGCCGCGTCCCGAGCGCTCCCGGATCGGCTGAGGGCGCCACCGCTGCCCGGTAGGGCACGATCCTGGAGCGTCGACCCGGCGGGCTGCTGGTCCGCCGCGCCCAGGGGAACGGTCAGCCGCTGAGATCGGCGCGGTGCCCGATCGGGTAGGCCTCGCCCGAGCCGTCGGCCTCGGGGATCGCGACCGGCAGGGTGCCGTGCGGGGCGATCTCCCCGGCGATCAGCCTGGCCACCGCGCGCACGTCGCACTCGGCGTTGCCGTAGGCGGCGATCGAGGCGGCGACCGGGCCGAGATGGACCACGTCATAGGGGTTGCGCAGCGAGGCGCTCAGGACCGGGGTGCCGCGCGCGGCCACCTGGGCGACCAGGTCGACCTGCTCGGGTGGGGTCTCGAACTCGACCGAGGAGGTGAGCACCAGGGCCGCATCCATCCCGGCGGCGGCCTCCGCGGCAGCCTCCGAGGCAGCCTCGTCGATCTCCTCGAGCAGATGGCCGGTGGCCTCGATGCCGTGCTCAGCGAGCTCCTCGACCGCCGCGTCCAGCAGCTCCTGGGCGGCCACGCCCGTCACCAGCAGCGTGGAGCCGGCGGGCAGGGGCAGCGTGCCGTCGTCGGCGATCAGGGTGACCGCGTCGTCGGCGATCTCCTGGGCGGTGTCCCGGAAGGCACGGGAGCCGACGATCTCCTCGACCTGGCCCACGTCCACATGCGGATCCTCCAGCACCCCGCGCTCGATCTTCTGGACCAGGATCCGGCGCACCGAGTCGTCCAGGCGCTCCTCGGTGATCTCCCCGGAGGCGACGGCCGCCGCCACCCCGTCGATGGCGACGGTCAGGTCCGGGGGCATCAGCATCTGGTCGGCGCCGGCCAGGATCGCCTCGACCGGCACCCGGTCGTCGTCGAACATGGTGCGCACGCCGTCCATGGCCAGGGAGTCGGTGACGATCACACCCTCGAAGCCCAGCTCCTCACGCAGCAGACCGGTCAGGATCGGCTGGGACAGGGTGGCGGGCCGCCCGGAATCATCCAGCGCCGGCACCACGATGTGGGCGGTCATGATCGAGTCGATCCCCGCGTCGATCGCCGCGCGGAAGGGCGGCAGGTCGATCTCGTCGAGCTCTGCGCGGCTGTGGTCGATGACCGGCAGCCCGATGTGGGAGTCGACGGCGGTGTCGCCGTGACCGGGGAAGTGCTTGGCCGAGGAGGAGATCGCGGCCTTCTGCAGGGCGCGGACCTGGGCGACGCCGAGCTCGGAGACCTGGTCCGGGTCGGCCCCGAAGGCGCGCACCCCGATCACCGGGTTGGCGGCCTCGATGTTCACGTCGACCACCGGGGTGTAGGACTGGTTCAGTCCGCAGGCCCCCAGCTCGGCCGCGACGATCCCGGCCGCCTGACCGGAATGCGCTGCCGACCCGGTGGCGCCGATGGCCATCGCCCCCGGTAGCGGGGTGGCCGGCGGTGGGAGTCGCTTGACCACGCCCCGCTCCTCGTCGGCGCTGATCAGCAGGGCGATGCCGCCGCTGTCCAGCGCCGCCTGCTGCGCGTCGTTCGAGAGGGTCGCGACCTGCTCGACGTCCTCGAGGTTCTCGCTCCACGCGAAGTAGATCAGGCCGCCCACGTGGTGGGTGGCGATGATCTCGGCGATGGTGTCCACGCCGGTGGTGGCGGTGTTGGACTCATGCGGCTGGTCGGCGGCCGAGCCGTACCCGACTGCGACGAACAGCTGGCCGATCTTCTGCTCGATGCTCATCTGCGCGATGAGCCGGTCGGCCCGGCGGCGGTGCCGCACGCTGGGCTGCTGGCCGTTGTCCCAGCCCCGGTCGGTGGGGGCCGCGGCTGCGGCAGTCAGCGGGGCCAGCGCGGCGGTGCCGCCCACGGCCAGGGCGCCCAGAGCCCGGCGACTCATCACGCTCGCGCCGCGGGACGGGCGACCGGTGGCGTGCGTGGGCTCGGCGGGCGTGGGCTCGGCGGGCGTGGGCTCGGCGGGCGCAGGCTCGGCCGATGAGGGCTCGGCCGATGGGGTGGGCTCGGGAGGCGGGGTGGGGGTGGTCATGGCGGGCTCCTTCCGCAGGGGCCGACGTCGCGGTCTGGACCCCGTGGGGTCGACGGTGGCGCGGCACCGGATGGGGGTCGGGGATGCCGGATGGGTCAGGGCGGCCGGGTGGGGGGCAGGGCGGCCGAGTGGGGGCAGGGCAGCCGGGTGGGGGTCAGGGCGGCCGGGGACGCTCAGTAGATCCGGTAGCGCTTGCTGGTCAGCTCGAAGCGGCGCATCTCGCGCCGCCAGGCCAGGACGATGGCCTCGGCGCCCTCGCCGTCCTCGAGCATCTGCCGGGTGCGTTTGGTGCCCGAGAGGGAGTCGATCCAGCACACGTCGGCCTCCGTGCGGCAGTCCTCCCCCTCGCGCCAGTCGACCTCCTCGACCGTGCGCAGCAGCGTGGCCACCACGTGGATCCCGGTGCGCACCGGCTCATAGGCGTCCATATCCGTGATGTGCAGCTGCACTCCCCCGCAGAACTCACCCTCGTGCTTGGAGGTGGTGGGGGTGGCGAACATGGGGCGGGCCAGCACGCCGGGCAGCTCGGCGCCGTGCAGATCGGCGATCATCTGGTCGATCTGGGACTCGGTGATGAACGGGGCACCGAACCACAGGAACGGAGTGGTGGTGCCGCGGCCCTCGGAGACGTTCAGTGCCTCGATGAGGCCGGTGCCGGGGTAGACCATCGCGGTCTCGACGTTGGGGATGTTCGGCGAGGGCTGGATCCAGGGCAGACCGGTCTCACGGGGCGACTCGGGGTCGTAGCCGCTCATGGCGATGACCTCGAGGTCCACGCCGCCGTCGAGGAACTCGCCGTTGAACAGCTGGGACAGCTCGCCCACGGTCAGCCCGTGCTGCTGGGGGATCTCCTTGAGGCCGACGAAGGAGGACAGCTCCGGGTCCAGCAGGAACCCGGCTACCTCGGTGCCCAGCGGGTTCGGGCGGTCCAGGACCACGAAGCGCTTGTCGTTCTCCGCGGCGGCCTCCATCGCGTAGAACAGCGTCCAGATATAGGTGTAGAAGCGGGTTCCGATGTCCTGGATGTCGAAGAGCAGCGTGTCGACGTCCTCGAGCATCTCCGGGGTGGGCTTCTGGGTATCGCCGTACAGCGAGCGCACCGGTAGCCCGGTCTTCTCATCGATGTAGTCCTCGACCTCACCGCCAGCCGGCTCGGCGCCGCGCACCCCGTGCTCCGGGCCGTACAGGGTGGTCAGGGTGAAGCCGCCCTCGTCCTGGGCCTCGATCAGCAGGTCGATGGTGGAGCGCAGCGAGGAGTCGGTCCCGGTGGGGTTGGTGATCAGACCGACGTCCTCCCCCTCCAGCGTGCTCAGCTGCTCCGGTTCCAGCAGGTTCTCGACGCCGAGGCGGAAGCCCCCGCTCGCGCCCTTCTCCGCGGCTCGACCTCGACCGGTGGGACGGGCGGCGGCGGTGGTCGCGCCGGCAGTGGCCGCACCGGCCAGCACCGCCCCGGCGGGCAGAGACGCCAGGACACGGCGGCGTCCGGGACGCTCGGGCTGGTTCGACGGTGTTCTCACGCTGGGTCTCCTCGGTCGTCATCGGATCCGATCCCGCGCTCCCTTCGAGTGCACTGCATCGTGCCCCCGTCATGCCTTTCGCGGCCGACCCGGTTGCCGGCCTTCATGCCTTTCGCGGCCGACTCTGTTGTCGGCGCTGCCGGCAGGTGGAGCGCAGCTTCGCACGCTAGCAACGTTGCCCATGGGTGACAAGCATCACTGGTGCGAGCGGTGCAGGGCATCCTGAGGAGCGCTTCCGCAGGGGCCGATCCGTTCCGCCTACGCTGAGACTATGATCGCCGACGACGCCCCATCCCCTGCCGCCCCCTCTTGCTGTGCCTCGTCGGCCGAGATCGACGTCGCGGCGTTGTCGGGGCGAGCCGGGGCGACCGGGCAGACCCGCGTCGACGGGCACACCGACGACGGTGGGCAGACCGGCGCTGGGGCTCAGGCCGGTGCCGAGGACCAGACCAGTGCCGGGGACCAGACCCCTGCTCGGGCTCAGGCCGGTTCCGGCCGGCACCCCTGGGCCGCGCCGATCCCCCAGGTCCGCTCCCGCGCCGAGCGCGCGATCCTGGTCGAGGCCGGTGCGTTCCGGATGGGCACCGAGGACGCCGACCGCAATCCCGGGGACGGGGAATCGCCCATCCGCTCGGTGCAGGTCCCCGCCTTCCGTATCGACGCGACCTGCGTGACCAATGCCGAGTTCGCGGCCTTCGTCGACGACACCGGGTACGTCACCGAGGCCGAGGAGTACGGCTGGTCCTTCGTGTTCGGTGGCCTGCTGTCCTCCGAGGTGCGTCGGGCCAGCCAGAAACCGCCGGGCACTCCTTGGTGGCGAGCCGTCGAGGGCGCGTTCTGGGACCACCCCGAAGGGCCGGGCTCCGATGCGGGCGAACGGCCCGATCACCCGGTGGTGCATGTGTCCCTGCGCGACGCCGAGGCCTTCGCGGACTGGTGCGGGATGCGCCTGCCGCGCGAGGCCGAGTGGGAGAAGGCGGCCCGGGGCGGGCTGGACCAGGCCCGCTACGCCTGGGGCGATGAGCTCACCCCGGACGGAGAGCACCGGTGCAACATCTGGCAGGGTGCCTTCCCGCTGCGCAACACCCAGGAGGATGGCTTCCTCGGCACTGCCCCGGTCCGCTCGTTCCCACCCAACGGCCTGGGACTGTACGAGGTGGCCGGCAACGTGTGGGAATGGTGCTCCGATGCCTGGACCACCGGAGCGGCCGCCTCGATGACCGGCGATGTGCGGGTCATGCGCGGCGGCTCCTACCTGTGCCACGACTCCTACTGCAATCGCTACCGGGTCGCGGCCCGCTCCTCCACCGCCGCCGAGGACGCCAGCGGCAACAAGGGCTTCCGCCTGGCCGCAGACGCGTGAGGCTCGGCGCCTGACTGCCGACGCGGCTGGTCCGCAGGGCACGGCCGACGCGGCCGGGCCACAGGACACCGCCGACGCGGCCGGGCCACAGGGCACGGGCGACGCGGCCGGGCCACAGGGTGGGCGGGGGATATCTGTACTCCAGAGCTGCGGTACGACGTATACGGCCGCTCCGCAGCTCCTGAGTGCACTTTCCCCACGCCCCAGGGTCGGGCGCGGTTGATCAGAACACGCCCCGGGGTCGGGCGCGGTTGATCAGAACACGCCCCGGGGTCGGGCGCGGTTGATCAGAACACGCCCCGGGGTCGGGCGCGGTTGATCAGAGCAGGGGGCCACGGTGCACGCGCTTACCGATGAGATCAGCGAGCAGCTCGCAGGTCTTGGACCAGTCCTGCCAGATGTCGTGCCAGGTCAGGCGGAGTACCAGATAGCCGCCTTTCAAGGACATCCGATCCCGACGTCGATCCTCGTGGTAGCCCGAGACCGAGGCATGATGGGCGAGGCTGTCACATTCGATGATCAGCCGGTCGCCTGCGATCAGATCCACACGCCCCACCTCAGGGACGTGGACTTGTTCGCGCACCCGCACCCCGCGACGCTCCAGATGCCGCCGCACTCTCGTCTCGGAGCCCGACCCTGCGCGGGTACTGATCCGGCCCAGTGCTCTCCGACGCGTCGGCGGGAGCTCGCGGAGGATCTCGGCGACTTCGTCTGGGCCGAGTTGCCACCGCTCCAACGCCGATTCGAGCAGCGCGGCCGCCTCCCAGGGAGGCAGACAGTGCGCGGCATGGACGAGCGCGACGCGAAGCGGCATGATCGGTTCGTCATCAGGCCAGGCGCGAACTATCGGGCGATGCCATGTCACGGCCGACTCACTGGTCTCCGATTCACGGCGAAGCCCCACCTCATGGACCTTCGCCGACGCGGGGACCCACAGCCCGTGCATCTCCGCGGCGGTGATGCAGGTGGCACGATGCCCTCGCGACAACGGGCCCGCCACTTTCGGTGGCGTGCCCGGGCTCGAGTACCAGCCCTTCCCCAGGGAGATCAGGTCACCGCTTCGAATCTTCCTGGATCGGCTGCGATCGCTGGTGCCTTCCGCCCGCAGATCCTTGGGACGCCAGACGTCGAACCGCCTGCGAAGCACCGATCGTGTGGACATGTCTCGAGTGTCGATCGCCGACGACGGAGACGACAGACCGGCCGCCCGGCCGTGTATGGGACCGGGGTGGGGAGGACTGGGGTGGTGGGCCAGGCGACCGGGATAGGCCTGCGCGGGGAGGGAAGGCGGGGCGGGGCGAAAATGCACTCCAGACGTCCGCAGCGACGCATAGGAACACTGCGGCACTTCTGAAACCACTTTCACCCATGCGCACAGAGCCGAAGGCGGGCGACCGGAGCCGGGGCGGATGGCCATGGCCGAAGGCGGGCGACCGGAGCCGGGGCGGGCGACCAAGGCCGGAGCCGCACGGGCGGGCCGACGACCGGTGGGCGCGCCTCATGGCGCGAGGCGACGCCCACGACGCCCACTAGGTGGGGCAACCGGGCGGGACGGTCAGGCTGCGCGGCGCCCGGCGGCCAGTTCCAGCAGGTGGTCGAGCACGTGCTCACCGCTGGCGCGTAGGCCGTTGTGCTCGTATTCGCTGGTGACCCAGGTGCGGACCCGGGGCAGCAGGGCGGCGGTGGCCATCGAGCGCTCACGCGGCACGTAGGCATCGTCGTAGTAGACGGCCGCCGCCCCGGGCACATCGGCACCGCGCAGGGCCACCTCGTCGTACAGCCGCGGCCACTGGTGCTCGGCCAGGATCTCGGCGGCCTCGGCCCAGGGCGCGAGCTGCGGGTCCTCCGTGAACAGCTCGCGATGGACGTGCTCGCCGGCCAGCAGGGTCGGGTCCTCCCGCACGGCCTGCGGCATCGTGCGCTCGGCGGCCCAGCGGGTGGCCATCCCGTCGGCCCAGCAGGACTCGTGGATCACCGAGTACAGAGGATTGCGGCCGCTGAAGGGCAGCGCGGCGGCCAGATCGTGGGCGAAGGCCGGGCTGTCGGGGTCCAGGTCCAGCAGCAGGTGGAGACGCTCGGCGCCCTGCGAGGCCCCCAGCAGGTGGCCGAGGCGGCGCAGCCTCTCCACCCCCACTCTCTGACCGTCGGGCAGGCGCAGGTCGCCGGCCTCGGCGCGGTCGGCCAGGCGGCGCATGCGGTCCCGGTCGGCGGGGAAACGGGCAAAGAACCTCTCGCTGCGAGCGACCATGCCCTCCCAGGTGGTGGCGTACACGTCATCGAGGTGCGGGCCGACCACCGGCAGTCCGCCGGTGAACAGCGCGGTGTGCACCGAGTCGGCATGTGCCGTCAGGCAACGCAGGGTGACGAAACCTCCGAAGGACTGGCCCAGCAGCGTCCAGGTCTCGGCCCCGAGCCGTTCGCGCAGCAGCTCGGCGTCACGGGCGATCGCATCGGCCCGGAAGTGGGTGAGGTAATGCGCCTGCTGCTCGGCCGTGGCCTGGCGCAGCGTTTCGACCCCCTCGATGGCGCCCTGGGGCAGCGCGACGTCGAGGCCGACGGGGCTGGAGCGGCCGGTCCCGCGCTGGTCGAGCAGGACGACCTGGTGGTCCCGCAGCGCCCGCGACAGCCAGGCCGGGGTGGAGGCGTCCAGCGGCCGAGGCGCCTCGGATCCCGGTCCGCCCTGGAGGAACACGAGATAGGGCTTGTGCTCGCCGCCCGGACCGGTGGCGATGCGGGCGAACAGCTGGAGCGCGGGCGAGGCGTGGTCGTCATGGTCCAGCGGGACGTGCATGGTGACGTCGCGCAGCGACACGCCGGGCACCTTCCACTCGGTGGACAGGGCTGTCGCCATCGGATTGAGGGAGGGGGTCACGTCTGGTCCTTGCTGTTGAGTGCGGGATCGGGATCTGAGGCGCGGGCGGGATCAGGCCAGGCCCGGCCCGGCTCGCGATCGGGATCGGAGGCGCGGGCGGGATCAGGCGCTGCCCGAATCGGGAGCGGGGCCGGAGGCGCGGGCGGGATCGGGGGCCGGGTCGGGCCCACGGGCCGGGTCGGCCTCGGGTGCCGGGAGGGGGTCGCGCGTGGTGTCGCCGGCGAAGAACTCCCAGTCGAAGGTGTGCAGCTCACCGGGACGGTCGCTGCGGTCGCGGGCCCGGCCCACCACCACCTCGGAGATGCGGACGAAGACGTCCTGGACGCCGTAGTAGCTGATGGAGCCGTAGTACTGCGATTCGGCGGGGACGTCGCCGATCGAGATGATCTCGAGGTCGTCGGGCTGGCGCAGACCGAGCCTCTCGGCGGCGGCCTGCAGGGCGACGGCCTGGTAGCCGGTGTAGCAGATGACCGCTTCGGGCCGCTCGGGCGCGGACAGCCACTCCAGGCTGGTGCGATAGCTCTCCCGGCCGCCCGGCAGGGAGGTGCGCACGAGATCCTCGGCCGGACCGTCGCCGTGCTCGCGGGCCGTGTCGAGGAAGGTCTGGGTCCGCTGCGGCACTTGAGTCCCGCCGAGCAGGTGCAGGCGGTCCGGGGCCAGCAGCCGCACCCGGTCATGACGGGCACGCAGACGCCGGTAGGCATCCCTGACCGCCCGGTGCGGCGAGGAGCGGATGACGTCGAAGCGCTCCGGCTCCATGGTCGCGGAGAAGGCGACCAGGCCGCTGTGGGAGCTGGCGGACAGCCGGCGCACCTTCTCGGGCCCGTCGTCGGTGAAGTCGATGCTGGTGAGGAAGGCGCAGTCGGCGGCATTGCCGGAGATGTACTCGTACCAGCGCTCATCGGCCAGGATCAGCGTGGACAGGTCATGGGGCAGAGCATCGGCACGGACCTGCTCGGCCAGGCCCACGCTCCACGGGTCGGCGATCACGCCCAGGGCCAGCACGATCCCGCCGCCGCGTCCGGTCCGCATGGCCTGGGCGTTGCGGTTGGGCACGTAGCCCAGCCGCTCGGCGGCGGCCCGCACCTTGGCCTTGGTCTGCGGGGACCCGGCCGACGGCGCCCCGGCCCTGCCGGAGAGCACGAAGGAGGCGGTGGCGATCGAGACCCCGGCCTCGCGAGCCACATCGGACAGCGTGATGGGTCCCCGGGAGGATCCATCCGTGGTGCCGCCCGCCCCCATCAGCCCCCCTCCTCAGCGATGTGCACCGCGATCCCGGCCTCGCGCAGCTGGTCCAGCACGGCGGGGTCGGCGGCGGAGTCGGTGACCAGGTCATCGATGATCTCCGGGGAACCGATGCGGGCGAAGGCGTCGGCCCCGATCTTGGTGTGGTCGGCGACCACCACCACCCGGGTGGAGCGCTCGATCAGGCGCGAGCTGATGGAGGCCTCGGACTCGTCGTGCGTGCCGGCCCCGTCGGTGGCATTGAGGGCGTTGACGCCGATGAACATGGTGTCGATGCGGATCTGGGCGAGCATCTGCTCGGCCCAGGTGCCCACCAGCTCGTAGCTGGATTCGCGCACCACTCCCCCGGTGACCACGAGCTGCAGGTGCCGGCGCACCGCGAGCTCCTGGGCGATGTTGACGGCGTTGGTGACCAGCACGGTGGCGCGTTCGCAGTCCCGGAAGTCCTGCCGGGAGGCGAGCTCGTGGGCCAGGGCCGTGGTGGTGGTGCCGCCGTTGAGGCCGATCACGGAGCCGGGCCGGACCAGGTCGACCGCAGCGGCGGCGATGGCCTCCTTCTGGCCGGCGTTGCGGGCGGCCCGGTAGCGCAGCGGCAGGGAGCTGGAGTCGGGATTGGCCGACGCCCCGCCATGGCTGCGGATCACCAGCTGCTGGTCGGCGAGCGCGTCCAGGTCTCGCCGGGCGGTGGCCGGGGAGATGCCGAGCTGGGCGACCAGCGCCTCGACGCTGATGTGGCCGTTGTCGATGACCAGGTCCAGCACCGTGTCCAGGCGGCGTCGGCGTCCGCGGGCCGCGCGCGGCGTCTCGCCGGTCCGGGACGCGCCGCCCGGGGAGGTGGGATCCGTGGCGGAGGGGTCCGTGGAGGGCGAGCTCCTGCCCTGTGCTGCCATCGATGCCCCCTCGTGCTTCTCGCTGCTGCGCCGCCTGCGTCCGTCCGGGTCCCACGATGTTACCGACTCGCCACCACCGGGCCGCCTGCGACTCGCTCCCCGCCCCGCCCGCCTCGCCACCATCGGGCCACCTCTGACTCCGCGCCCGCCCTACCCACTGATTGGTTTTGATCATTTAAAGGCTGTACGATCATTGCCATGCACGCTCGGTGCGGAGTGCGCCGGCGGCCGAAGATGCGACCCAGGAGGGCCCATGACAGCCGAGACCCACACCCCCACAGCCACCGAGACCGAGCTGCGCTCCCAGCCCACGACCTGGCGGCGCGCCCTCGAGGCCCTGCCCGCGGAGCAGGGCAAGCTGCCCCGTCCCGGGGAACGGGTGCTGGTGATCGGCTGCGGGACCTCGTGGTTCATGGCGATGGCCTACGCGGCGCTGCGCGAGGCGGCCGGCCAGGGCGTGACCGACGCGGTCACCGCGACCGAGGTCTCCCCCGCCCGCAGCTACGACCGGATCGTGGCGCTGTCGCGCTCGGGCACCACCACCGAGATCATCGACGTGCTCTCGGCGACCGACACCCCCTCGGTGCTGATCACCGCCGTGGGGCAGGGCCCGGCCGCCCAGCATGCCAGCGCGGAGGTCGTGCTGGACTTCGCCGACGAGACCTCGGTGGTCCAGACCCGCTTCGCGACCACCACCCTGGTGCTGCTACGCGCCTCCCTGGGCGAGGACCTCTCCGCCGCCATCGCCGACGCCGAGGCCGTGCTGTCGGCCGAGCCGGAGGCCGCGCTGATCGCCGCCGACCAGGTGACCTTCCTGGGCACGGGCTGGGCCAAGGGCCTGGCCGATGAGGCGGCACTGAAGCTGCGTGAGGCCACCCAGTCGTGGACCGAGGCCTACTACGCGATGGAGTACCGCCACGGCCCGATCGCGATCGCGGAGCCGGGACGGGTGGTCTCGGTGTTCGGCCCCGCCCCGGAGGGGCTGTCGGCCCAGGTGGAGGCGACCGGGGCCACCTGGCACGCCCCGGGGCTGGACCCGTTGGCCCAGCTGGTGGGCGCGCACCTGTGGGCGGTGCGCCGCGCCGAGACGCTCGGCCTGGACCCGGACTCCCCGCGGCACCTCACCCGCGCCGTCCACCTCGCGTCGTGACCGCCCCGCTGCCCGCTGACGCCGCCTCGGCCGCGGCCCCGCGCCGCGCGATCGGGATCGACGTCGGCGGCACCCGCACCAAGATCGGGCTGGTCGCGGCCGACGGTTCGCTGGGGATCCCCTACTCGCTGCCCACGCCCGCCGATCCTCGCGAGCTGTGCGCGATGCTCGCGCGGGAGACCTCCTCCCTGCGCGAGCGCGCCGGCCTGCCCGCGAAGACCCCCATCGGCGCGGTGGTGCCGGGCATCCTGGACGAGGAGCGCGAGCTGGTCGAGCTGGCCGTGAACCTGGGCTGGAAGGATCTGTCCCTGGGGGCGATGCTGCGCGAGCACCTCACCGCACCGCTTGCCCTGGGCCATGACGTGCGTGCCGGAGGAATGGCCGAGGCCGCTTGGGGTGCGGGCCGGCTGCTGCCCCAGAGCACCCCGCCGGACGGCGGCGACCTGCCTCCGCTGGCGGATCTGCTGTTCGTGCCGATCGGCACCGGGATCGCGGCAGCGGTGGTGCACGGCGGCAGCGTCTTCGGCGATCGTTTCACCGGAGAGATCGGGCAGCTGCAGGTGACCGAGCCGTACACCGGCGCCCCGGTGCGGCTCGAGGAGGTCGCCGCGGCCTCTGCGATCGGCCGGCGCTACGCCCAGCAGATCGACCAAGAGGATTCCGCGCTGGCCACCACCGATGGCGGGCGGCCCGCGGCCCGCGCGGTGGTGGACCTGGCCCGCGCCGGCGACCCCGGCGCGGAGCGGATCCTGTTCAGCGCGCTGGACACCCTCGGCCAGGCGCTGGCCACGATCGTCTCCAGTGTGGGTTCGCTGCCGGTGGTGATCGGCGGCGGGCTCGCCGAGGGCGGATCGATCGTGCTGGACACCCTGCGCGACTCGATCGTCGCTCGCCTCGGGATGATGCCCGCTCCCCCGGTGCTGCCCTCCTCGCTGGGGATGTGGGCCGGCTGCCAGGGCGCAGGACTGCTGGGCCTGACGCGCGCGACGGACGCGGGCCCGACGGGAGATGCCGGTCGGTCCGGTCCGACGGATGCGGGGCCGGCCGGGACGCCGGGGCCGACGGGGTCGACCGCGGCACCAGGGTCGGTTGGGTCGCCGGGGCCGGTTGGGTTGCCGGGGTCGGCCGAGGCGCCGGGGCCGACGGGGTCGGCTGGGCCTGCTCCTCCCCGAATCTCCGCTGAGGCACGATCGTGATCCTCACGCTCACCCCGAACCCTGCTCTGGACCTCACCTATCTCGTCGACGAGGTGCGGGTGCACGGCGAGCACCGGGTGCGCGAGGTGCGGGCCGCCGCGGGCGGAAAAGGGCTCAACGTCGCCCGGGTCCTCGCCGAGCTCGGCGTGGACGCGATCTGCGCGGGGCCGCTGGGCGGGGGCGTCGGCCAGGAGCTGTGTGAGCTGCTGGACCCGCTGCCGAGCATCCGGCAGGCCTGGACACCGATCGCAGGTACCACGCGCCGCACCGTCACCGTCGTCGGCCCCGGCGGGGCGACCGCCTTCAACGAGCCCGGGCCGGCCGTGACCCCAGCAGAGCTCCGGGCGCTGCGCGAGAGCCTGACGACGCTGGTCTCCAGCTCTGATCCGCGGATCGAGGCGGTCACCCTCAACGGGTCCCTGCCTCCGGGCCTCACCGGCAGCGACCTCGCCCATCTGATCCGCGCGGCCTTCGACCAGGACCGCCCGGTGCTGGTGGACACCTCCGGCCCCGCTCTGCTCACGGCCGCCCGCGCCGGGGCCACCGTGCTCAAACCCAATGCGGCCGAGGCCATGGACGCCACCGGCACCGACACCCCGCTCGAGGCCGCAGCGGCCCTGATCGGCGCAGGCGCCCGCATCGTGGTGTGCTCGCTGGGCTCAGAGGGGCTGCTCGCTCTCGAGCGGGACGACCAGGCGCACGGCCCGCCCCGCGCCTGGCGGGCCCAGCTGCCCGAGCCGCTCAGCGGCAATCCGACCGGTGCGGGCGATGCGCTGGTCGCGGCGCTGGCCTCGCGGCTGCTGGCTGCTCAGGCGTCCCTGCCCGATGTCCTCGCCCGCGCTGTCGCGGTCAGCGCCAGCGCGGTGACCCGGCCGGTGGCCGGTGAGGTGGACCTGGAGATCGCCGCACAGCTCGAGACGACCGTGGAGATCGAGGAGATCCGATGCCCCTGACCCCCCTGGCTCCGCTCGCCGCTCGCGCCCGTGAGCGCGGCGAGGGCATCGCCGCCTTCAACGTGGTCCATCTGGAGAACGCGGAGAGCTTCGCCGCCGCCGCGGAGGCCGCCGGCACCCCGGTGGTGATGCAGATCAGCCAGAACGCCGCGAAATACCACGGGGGCCTGGCGCCGGTGGGGCTGGCGACCCTGGAGATCGCGCGCAGCTCCACGGCCGAGGTGGTCGTCCACCTCGATCACGCCGATGACCTCGACCTGGTCACCGAGGCGCTGGACCTGGGGTTCTCCTCGGTGATGTATGACGGCTCGATGCTGCCCGACGCGCAGAACCGCGCCCGCACCGCCGAGGTGGTGGGCGCGGCCCACGCTCGGGACGTGAGCGTGGAGGCGGAGCTGGGTGAGGTGGGCGGCAAGGACGGGGTCCATGATCCCTCGGCCCGCACCGATCCCGACGACGCCGCCCGCTTCGTGGCCGACACGGGGGTGGACCTGCTGGCCGTGGCGGTCGGTTCCTCCCACGCGATGACCGAACGGACCGCGGCGCTCGACGACGACTTGATCACCCGGATCGCGGCGACGGTACCGGTCCCGCTGGTGCTGCACGGCTCCTCGGGGGTGGCCGACGCCGACATCCAGTCCGCGATCCGGGCGGGCATGACCAAGATCAACGTCTCCACCCACCTGAACAAGGTGCTCACCGGCGCGGTGCGGGAGTTCCTGGCCGCGGACCCGGACGTCGTGGACACGCGGAAGTGGATGCGGGCGGGCCGGGACGCGGGCGCCGCGGAGGCAGAGCGGCTGATGCGACTGTTCCGCGACGCGGCTCTGGCCGCACCTGGAGACGAGGACGTCCAGTCCAGCTGAACGCCTGCCCCGGCCTCGGCTGGGCCCCGCTCGACCCGGCCTCGGCTGGGGCCCGCCCCCGGCCTCGGCTAGGGCCCGCCCCC
>Ga0209487_1002031_pt1 | contig 16703 bp, 16 predicted proteins | sample Poulit2012_FD_187524 | JGI IMG/M metagenome (GOLD analysis project Ga0209487, IMG submission 187524) | Agricultural soil microbial communities from Georgia to study Nitrogen management - Poultry litter 2012 (SPAdes) (version 2) | ecosystem: Environmental > Terrestrial > Soil > Agricultural land...
GGTGAAACTGGCCGGGTCGGTCAGGGTGTCGCGGGCGGTTTCGGCGATAATGTGCAGGCGCCAGGCGTCGATCCGTCCGTCCTGGTGGCGAGCCCACAGCAACGGCATATGGGTTTGCACGAAGGTGTATTCGTCGATGCGGTGGGCCACCGCCCCGGCGGTGAGCCCCAGGTCGAGGCTCATGTCATCGGCCGCCGACGATGCCTCAAGTGCTTGAATGCGCGCATCCGAATGCTGGCCGGCGGCCTCGCTGGCCCGGGCCCGATCAATGTCGACGACCAATTGGGAGACGCGGGCTTCAGCGCGGATCCGGGCGCGTTCGGCCTCGGCCAACTCGACCAACAACGCCTGGCTGCGATGCCCGGACTCAACCGGCACATCATCGCCCGACGCCGCGTCAGCATCCGGGCCAGCGTCATGGCCCGGTTCGCCGTCGTGGTGGTGGTTATCCCCCGTGTGATCCATACCATAAACACTAGTAGCCGCCACCGACAAAACACCCCCAAAACCGACCCCACCCGAAAAATAGTTCGAAGAAATTTTTGACTCCGATTAGCAGCGCCGAGGCCGTTGCCGGAATATCGGTCTCTATTGGCGTTCCCCGTCGCCTTGTGTCCTAGCCCGATAGGTTGCGGACGATTCTTCCCATGTCTCCGTGCGCTACAGGCCCGTGTCCGGGTATGATCACGTCGGCCTGCAGTTCAGATAGCGCCCGGAGGCTCAACTCCATCTGGGTTTCATTCTCGCTGAAGAAGCTCGGCAGGAACTGCGGTCTGGGTCGTCCTGGTAAGAGCGGGTGCGCGGTGACGAGTGCATCGCCGGTGAGAAGCACTCCGGCCGCATCGAGTACGTAGGCGGTGTGGCCGCTGGTATGACCCGGGGTCGACACCGGGATAGGGGAGCCCGGCAGGTCGAGTGCCTCGCCGAACGGGACCGGCGCTGCCGACGGGACTGACATCTTCGCGTGTGGCAGGACGGCCCTCAGAGTCTGGGCGACCCAGGTGATGCCGGGCCGGTGGAGGCACAGCCGCAGCATCTGGGGTGGCGTGATCTGCTCCTCGTAGTCGCGGTGGGCGTGGGCCACCTCGGTGGCTCCGGTCAGGACGGGAACCGGATGCTTCGCAAGTAGCGTCGGTATGCCGCCCATGTGGTCTAGATGCGCGTGGGTTAACAGCACTGCCTGCACGTCATGGGGTGTGCGACCGATGGCATTGAGCGAGGCCAGCAGATCAGCTCCGTCGTTGGGGTATCCGGCGTCGATGACGGTGACGGCATCACCGTCGGTGACGAGCGCCCAGTTGACGTTCGTGCCGGTGACCATGTGGACGGTGTCGGTGACTCGCTCGATCTTCATGACGCGCTGCCGGGGACGATGGTGTGGCCGATCATGGCTATGGCCTCGATGTCGAACTCCGGCACGTCGCCGGGTAGCGGCCGGAACTTCCAGATGGGTTGTCGATCCGGTTGCGCATGCGGGTCTGTCCGAGTCCGACGCCCACGAACTCGAGGTTCCAGATGTCTACTGCGCGCTTCGGGTTGATCTAGGCCATCCCGGCGATTGCTGTCATCGTGTGTTCTCTTTCTTGCGACGCGGACGAGAGCGCCGGCCGGCTTCCGGCGCACCCTGGCAGCGGCTGCTACCCCTCGGATCAGATATCGAAATATAGTTCGAACTCGTGGGGATGCGGGCGCTGCTTGATCGGATCGATTTCCTGGGTGCGCTTGTATTCGATCCAGGTTTCAATCAGATCGGTCGTGAAGACATCGCCCTGAGTGAGGTATTCGTAGTCGTCCTCGAGGGCGTCGAGAACCGCGTCCAGTGATGTGGGCACGTGATCGATCTCGCCGTATTCTTCGGGCGGCAATTCGTAAATATTCTTATCGATCGGCTCCGGCGGCTCGATTTTATTGCGGATACCGTCAATGCCGGCCAGCAGCAGCGCCGAAAACGCGAGATACGGATTAGCCGACGGGTCCGGGCATCGAAACTCGATGCGTTTGGCTTTGGGATTGGCCCCGGTGATCGGGATCCGCACACACGCCGAACGGTTGCGTGCCGAATACACCAGCGCCACGGGAGCCTCGAAGCCGGGCACCAGGCGGTGATAGGAGTTGACCGTCGGGTTCGTGAACGCCAAAAGGCTCGGCGCGTGTTTCAACACCCCGCCGATATAGAAGCGCGCGATATCCGACAGCCCGCCGTAGCCGGACTCGTCGTAAAACAAGGGCTGGCCGTCTTTCCAGATCGACTGATGCACATGCATGCCCGAGCCGTTATCACCGAAGATCGGCTTGGGCATAAACGTCACCGTCTTATCGCGATGCCAGGCGGTATTGCGGATCAGGTACTTGAACTTCATGAGGTCGTCGGCGGCCTTCAGCAGGCCATCGAAGCGGTAATTGATCTCGGCTTGTCCGGCCGTGCCGACTTCATGATGGGCACGCTCGACCGATAGTCCGGATCCCTCCAGCTTGGCGACCATCTCATCGCGCAGATCGGCGAAATGATCGGTGGGCGGCACCGGGAAATACCCGCCCTTATAACGCACCTTATAACCGCGATTATCTTCGACCTTGCCGGTATTCCAGGCGCCCGCGGCCGAATCGATCTCATAGAACGCCTTATTGGCGCTGGTGTCGAAGTTCACCCGGTCGAAAATGTAGAACTCCGCCTCCGAAGCGAAAAACGACGTGTCCCCGATCCCTGTGGTGGCCAAATAGGTTTCGGCCTTACGTGCGATATTGCGCGGGTCACGCGAGTACGGCTCCAGCGTGATCGGATCGTGAACAAAGAACTCTAGCGCCAGCGTTTTACGATCGCGGAAGGGATCGATATAGGCGGTGCGGACATCCGGTAGCAAGGTCATGTCGGATTCATCAACCGTCTGGAATCCGCGCACCGACGAGCCGTCGAAGGCCAGGCCGTCCTCGAACACCGATTCATCGAAGGCGTAAGACGGGATCGTGAAATGCTGTTGTATTCCCGGTAAATCGGTAAAACGGATGTCGACTAATTCGACATCGCGGTCGCGGATATAGGCAAAGATCTCTTCGGCGGTGCCGAACATCAGGCCTCCTCGGCCGGTCTACGGCCATCATCGGCGGGCAAGCGGACGCGGCCGTCACGTCACAGCGCCCCGGCTCCACCCATGCTACAAAACCGTCGACGTCGCCGTTCGATGACCGTGGGCCACTCGTTAGGCTCGCGGTCGTGAACGAAGCAGGTTGGCCCCGGCGCATCGGGGCGTTGCTGATCGATTGGATCGTGGCGCTGATCACCTCATCGCTCATCGCCGGAACGGCCATGCCGCCGGACAATATTGGAGAAAACCTCATCATCTGCGCGTTTTTCATCGTGGAGGTAGGTCTGCTCACCGGCGCCACGGGCGTGTCCATCGGTAAACGGATATTCAAGATTGCCGTGGTGAATGCCGATTACAAGCCGATCGGCATCTGGAGAGGTCTACTGCGTACCGCCATGGTGTGTCTGGTGATTCCGGTGCTCCTCATCACGGATCGTCAGCGCGGCCTGCATGATGTGGTAACCGGATCGATTGTGATCCGCGGTTAGGCCTGCGCATCGCGGTTTAAGGGTTACCGCCGGTGATGGCACCCGCCAGGGCCGTCATCTCGGCGAGCAGGACGTCACGCGTTAGCGGTGGCTGGTCCAACACCCACCGGACCGCGATGTTCTCCATACCCATTACCAAGACCCACGCGGTCGCGGCATGATTGCCGCGCGCCGACCCGCTTGCTGTCAGGTACACCGTAAGCAGTTCACGAACACGTTCTTCCAAGGCCCGCTGCTGGATTCTATGCCGGCCCGCCGGCAGTTCTTCCCAAACGATTCGAAGCAGTGGCGCATCGGCTTCCAGCGCGGTGAGCAGCGCATCGGCGACGGCGCGCACCATGTGAGTTCCGCCCAGACCAACCTGGTCGGTGACCGACGCCGTTACGCGCTCGGAAATCTCGTCCGCCCACCGATCGATGACGGTGGAAACGAGCTCCTCCTTGTTTGTGAAGTACTGATACAGGGATCCCGGACTGACGCCCGCGCGGTCCGCGGCCCGATTGGTCGAAAAGGCGTCATACCCGTCGGCCACAAGTACGATGCGAGCGGCTTGGATGAGGCGTTCGACCATCTGACGCGACCTGGCTTGCTGCGGCTGCTTTCGCATATGCGAATTGTATGCGAGCACGAGCTCGCGTCATGATGGGGCCATGGCCGTTACCCATCAGGACACCGTTACCCATCAGGACACCGACCCGAATACCGTGCGCCCGTACCCGTCTCGCTTCCGGGCAGCCGAAGAGCGGTCCCGTCGTCTGGGACGTGTGCTGCGGGTCGTGGCGGGCGTCAAGCACGTTGACGAAGAACTGATGGCACGCATCGGACGGGCATTGGACGAAGTCGACGAGGTAGGAGCCGCGGTAGCGACCGCAATGCGACTGCCGGCCGGCACGCCGGGCCGGGTGTCGCGCAGGCAACTCGACGCCGTCTTGGCAGACGGATCGGTATCCGATGCGCCCGCGGCGCTGGCCGATTTCGTGCGCCATCTGGAAGACACGCCGCACTGGGTTGACTGGCAACAAATCGCCCGCGGTCAGCAGGTGTATTTGCGGTTCGGGCAGAACGTGGCCGATGTGCTGTTGCAACTATCGTTGATCGGCGGCTATCGGTTCGGCGGCCCCAGCGATCTGCTGGCCGCAACCGGGGGTCTAACGGGAGACTCGGCGCTGCGGCGACTGGCAGAAACACAGCACTGGACGATGTCGCTAACGACGCCCGGCGGGCTGCAGCCGCACGGCGAAGCGTGGCGGTTGACCGCGCAAGTGCGCGTCATCCATGCGATGATCAACAAGACCTACACGCATCGATGGGATACCCGAACGTGGGGGATGCCGATTAACCAGGCGGATTTGGCCGCGACCCTGGGCTTATTCGACGCCACGGTGCTGCTCGGCGTGCGCGTGCTCGGGGTGCCGCTGACCAGACAGGAGTCACGCGATGTCATGCACATGTGGAAGTACATCGGGTGGCTACTGGGGGTACCCGAAGACTTCCTCGTTGACGATGAACGACAGCGGCATGCGTTGAACTACCATCTACTGCTGGCACAAGGGGACATTACCGAAGCCGGGCCCAAGTTGAGTCAGGCTATCGTGCAGGCTCAACGACGTCGACACTATCGCCGCAGACCCGCGGTGCGAGGCAGGTATGAACAGGAACGGCTGCTGAGCATGTTGTCAGCCTTCCTTGGAAGGCAGAGCATGCGCGAACTCGGTCTGCCGTGGCGTCCGCCGTGGGGGCACGCGTACGTGATCGTTGCAAACACGTGGCGTTACCGGACCCCATGGGGCAGACGCCGGCTACGTGACTGGGGGCTTCGGGTCCAAGAGCGGACCCGGCGCGAGTACTTCGGATCGTCCAGACCGGACATCGTCGATGTGTCGACCTAGGATGTGACGCCCCAGATGTGACGCTCTAGCCGCGCATCGCGCGGCGCTGTCCCTTCATGCTGGTGGGCACCGGTCCCTTGGGCATCGGGGCCGATGGTCGCATTGCATCCACCGCGCGCAACTTGCTCAGCACCGGTGTGATCTGAGCGGGTTTGATGTTTTTGGGTAGTTTGCGTACCGTCTTGATCAGTTTGGGCAATGGCACATCGTTTTTGCCGTTGCCGACCGTTAATTCGACAATCGGAATGTCTTCACCGACTATGCGTTCGTGCTTGCGGCGTTCGGTGGCCAAAAGCTGATGCACGCGGTTGTGCTGTCCTTCCCCGATCAGGATCACGCCGGGACGGCCCAGCACGCGGTGGACGACATCCTGCTGTTTGGTGAATCCCACCGCCGGCTTGACATGCCAGCCCTTCTTGAGCATTTGCAGCGCTCCGGCCGCCGCCCCCACCTGTCCTTCTACCTGGGCGTAGGCAGCACGTTCGGCGCGTCGCCCGAACACGATCAACGCGGCCAGCACACCGGTCAAGACACCGAATACGACCGCAATAATGATGCCCAGCGTGCCGCGCATGGTGAAGATGTAGCTCAGGGCGCCGAGAACGCCGCCCACGCCGACAAACCACGCGAGCAGTATCCACGGCAGGAAACGGTCACGCTGGCGGGTGACCTTGAACGCCTGGACGAGCTGACGCAGGCGCCCTTTCGGGGGATCGGATGCAGACGATGACATATGGTCCAGTCTACGAGCTTATCGAGGCGCCGGTATCGGCACCTTCGCGCGCCGCGATCGCCTGTTTATACAAGCGTCCGGCACGATACGAAGAACGCACTAAGGGCCCGCTCATCACCCCGGCAAAGCCCATCTGCAGGCCTTCTTCGCGCAGCTCGACGAACTCCTCGGGCTTGACCCACCGTTCAACGGGATGGTGCCGCACACTGGGGCGCAGATACTGGGTGATCGTTAGTAGGTCACAGCCGGCATCCACCAAATCGCGCATGGCCTGAGAGACTTCTTCGCGGGTCTCACCCATCCCCAAGATGAGATTGGACTTGGTTACCAGACCGAAATCGCGTGCCTGCGTCAGCACGTCAAGTGAGCGCTCGAAGGTGAAAGCCGGACGGATCCGCTTGAAAATCCGCGGCACCGTCTCAATATTATGGGCCAGCACTTCTGGACGTGACTCGAACACCTGGCGCAATAAATCTGGATCTCCGTTGAAATCGGGGATCAGGTTCTCGACGCCGGTATCGGGATTGAGTTCGTGGATCTGGCGGACGGTCTCGGCATATAGCCAAGCGCCGCCATCGGGCAGGTCATCGCGGGCCACGCCGGTAATCGTCGAATAACGCAGTCCCATCGTGCGGACGCTCTCGGCGACGCGACGCGGCTCGTCCTCGTCGAGCGCGGCCGGCTTACCGGTGTCGATCTGGCAGAAATCGCAGCGGCGAGTGCATTGCTCCCCGCCGATCAGGAACGTGGCTTCACGATCTTCCCAACACTCGAAAATATTGGGGCATCCGGCCTCCTGACACACCGTGTGCAGGCCCTCGTTTTTCACCAGGTTCATCAACTCGGTGTACTCGGGGCCCATTTTGGCGCGCGTCTTGATCCACTCGGGCTTTCTCTCGATGGGCGTCTGCGAATTGCGCACTTCGAGGCGCAATAATTTACGGCCCTGCGGTGAGACAGTCACATTGCCAGCCTAAAGGCTATCGCCCGGACTAGGTCTCCGGGACCCCCGCGGTTACGTGATCCGCGATGAACCCCGACGGCGTATAGTCGCGCCATTCCAAGAGCTCGACCAGGTGGGATTGTAATGTTGCCGCCGCCTGCGGCGCCGTTATTTCACGGCCGAGCTCATGCGATAACGATGTGACCGCGGCGTCGTCAATACCGCATGGCACGAAGGTGTCGAACCAGCCCAGATCCACATTGCAGTTCAGTGAGAACCCGTGCATGGTGACGCCTCCGGACACGCGGATCCCGATTTGGGCGATTTTGCGCTCGGGTCGCCGATCATAGCCGGGGCCGTCGCCGGCGAGCCACACGCCGGAGCGGCCTCGGACCCGTCCACAGGCCACCCCGAGTTCGGTGACGGTCCGGATCAGCGCTTCTTCCAGACGGCGGACGTAATCGACCACATAGATTGTGCTGGGCAGTTGGCAGATCGGATATCCCACGAGCTGGCCGGGCCCGTGAAAGGTGATCTTGCCGCCCCTGTCGACGTCGACGATTTGCGCGGACCCGTGCGCGGCGGGATGTTCGTGGGCCCGGGTACGTTTCCCGGCGGTATAAACCGGCGGGTGTTCCATGAACAACACGGTGTCGTCGACGCGGCCGGCTACACGGTCGGCGTGGATTTCGCGCTGCAGATCCCATGCGGCGCGGTAATCGAGCGCGCGCTCGCCGTACCAATGACCACTGACTATCCGCACGGCGCACATAGACACACAGTAAACCCTGCGCCGGCGAAGCTGCAGCACCCCTGTGGACATCGCCCTAGGCAGCCGGCACCTTCCACGGCAATGTCGTGGTATGGAATGGCTCGCCGGTCTGCTCGCGCTATTGCAAAGCCTCAGCTGCCAACCGCAGCCCGAACCGGCGTGGACGCTGCGCGGCCTCGACCACACCAGGGCGGTGGCGTTTCAAAGCGGCGAACCACGGCTGTTGTCCGATGTGTACGCGCCCGGATCGCCGCTGCTGAAACAAGAACGTCGCCGATTGCTGGCATATGTGCGCGACGGCGTGACGCTGCACGGTATGGAACTCGTGGTGACGTCGTGCACCGTGCTCACCGATGAGGCTGACCGTCAAGTACTGCGTGTCACCGATCGCTTGCTGCCGACACGAGCCGAGTTCGCCGATGGCACCACGCGAGCTTTGCCGGTCGACCGGTCCACTCGCCGCGATATTGAACTCAAACGGATCGCAGGCGAGTGGCGGATCTGGTCGATTCGGCCGGCCGTGAGCTCCTAACCCAGCTCGGCTTCGAATTCGCCGCTCTCGAGCCGTTCCTTGATCGCGGTCAGGAATCGAGCCGCATCGGCACCGTCGACGATCCGATGATCGTACGTCAATGCCAAGTACGCCATGTGCCGGACCGCGATGCTGTCGCCGCCCTGTGGGTCGTTGATCACCACGGGACGTTTGACGACCGCGCCGGTGCCCAAGATTCCCACTTGCGGCTGGTTAATGATCGGCGTATCGAATAACGCACCCCGGCTTCCGGTATTGGTCACCGTGAAGGTGCCGCCGGAAAGCTCGTCGGGTTTGATCTCTCCCGCCCGGGTGCGGGATGCGACATCGTCGATCCGCCGCGCCAGGCCGGCCACCGATAAATCTCCGGCGTCATGGATTACCGGCACGATCAGCCCCTTGGGGGTGTCGACGGCAATGCCCAGATGTTCGCCGTCGGGGTAAGTGACGGTACCGGCATCCATATCAAGCCTGGAATTGGCCTGCGGATAGACCTTCAACGCCTCGACGGTGGCCTTCGCGAAAAACGGCAGGAACGAGAGCTTGACGCCCTCCCGTTCGGCAAAAGCGTCTTTATGCTTGGCACGGAGCCGTGCGATCTCGGTGACATCTGCTTCGAGCACGGTGGTCAGTTGGGCTGACACTTGCAGCGACTCGTGCATGTGCTTAGCGATGGTACGCCGGAGCCTGCTGATCTTTTCGGTCTTGCCCCGCAATTCGGATGTCTGCCCGGCCGCAGGCGCCGGCTGCTGGGCGGCGCCTGGCTGCGCGGGCTCGGGCGCCTCTGCCGCCTGGGCGGCGTCAAGCACATCTTGTTTGCGGATGCGACCGCCGACACCGGTACCTTCGACGGTCGTCAGGTCCACATTATGTTGACGTGCGAGCTTGCGCACAATCGGCGTGACGTAAATATCGCCGCCGTCTCCCGCGTCCGGCTTCTGTGTGTGCTGTGCGGGCTCGGGTTGGGGGGCCGGTTGTGGTGCGGGTTGGGGTGCCGGTTGCGGTGCGGGCTCGGGAGCCGGCTGGGGTTCGGGTTGCTGCGCCTGTTGCGGTGCCGGTTGCGGTGCCGGTTCGGGCGCAGGCGGGGCGGGCGGCTGGGTAGACGACTGGGCAGGCGACTGGGCAGGCGACTGGGTCGCCGGTTGTTCGGGAGCCGGTTGTTGATCGGGCTGCTCAGCCGCGGGCTGACCGGAGCCGATCACGGCCAGTTCGGCGCCGACTTCGACGGTTTCGTCTTCTTGGGCCTTGATCTCTAGCAGGGTTCCGGCTGCCGGCGAGGGGATTTCGGTGTCGACCTTGTCGGTCGAGATTTCCAGTAGCGGCTCGTCGACGGCGACCTCGTCTCCGACCTGCTTAAGCCATCGGGTCACCGTTCCCTCGGTGACACTTTCACCCAGTTCGGGCAGAGTGACCGTCGAGGCGTCCGCACTGGAAGCCGCGGCCGGCTCGGGGCTCGGCGGCGGCGTTTCCTGTGCCGGTGCTGGCTGTGCTGGTGCTGGTTGGGCTGGTGCAGGCTGTGCTGGTGCTGGCTGGGCTGGGGCCTCCTGGGCCGGTGCTTCTTCCTGGGCGGGAGCCTGTTGCGCGGCGGCGCCTTGCTCCTGGGCGGGCTCCTGGGCAGGCTCCTGGCCGGCGGGCTGCTCTCCGGCCTCGCCGATCGTGGCGAGCTCGGCGCCGACTTCGACGGTTTCGTCTTCTTGGGCCTTGATCTCTAGCAGGGTTCCGGCTGCCGGCGAGGGGATTTCGGTGTCGACCTTGTCGGTCGAGATTTCCAGTAGCGGCTCGTCGACGGCGACTTCGTCGCCGATCTGCTTAAGCCATCGGGTCACCGTTCCCTCGGTGACACTTTCTCCGAGTTCAGGAAGAGTAATTGACGTCGCCATGTTCTACATCCTCTGCTAAGCGGGTGCGTGGAGGGGTTTGCCGGCAAGTGCCATAGCAACTTCACCGAGGGCCTCATTCTGGGTGGGATGGGCGTGAATCACCGAAGCCAGATCCTCGGGGAAGGCATCCCAGTTAACGAGAAGCGAAGCTTCTCCGATCTGCTCGCCGAACCGGGCACCGATCATATGCACACCGACGATGGGGCCGTCGGTTCGCCGGATCGCCCGGACGATTCCGCCGGTACGAAGAATCTGACTCTTGCCGTTTCCGGCGAGATTGTACTCATAAACCCGCACATCGTCTTCACCGTACTGGGCGATGGCCTGCGGTTCGGTCAGACCCACCGACGCGATTTGGGGATCACAGTATGTGACCCGCGGAATATCGGTGTCGATAATCGGTACGGGGTGTAGGCCGGCGATATCTTCGGCCACGAATATTCCGTGTGCAAATCCGCGATGAGCCAGTTGTGGCCCGGGCACCAGATCGCCGACCGCATAGACACCCGCGGCGCTAGTACGCAGGCGTTCGTCCGTGGTAACCCAACCCCGGTCGGTGTCGACACCGTGGTCGTCCAGACCCAAACCAACGGAATTGGGGCCGCGGCCAATGGCCAACAACGCCACATCGGCGTCAACACTCGTGCCGTCGTCAAGGGTCGCGGTCACCTGGTCGCCGTGTTGTTCGATGCCTTTGAGCATCGAACTCGTATGCGTCTTGATTCCCCGTTTGCGGAACGCGCGCGCAAGCTGTTTGGACATCGCCGGGTCCTCTTGCGGAACCAGGCGATCCAGCGCCTCAACCACCGTGACCTCGGCACCGAACGACCGCCAAATCGAGGCGAACTCCACACCGATCACGCTGCCGCCGATGATGACCGCCGACCCCGGCACTTCAGTAAGCGTCAGCGCCTCATCGCTGGTGAATGCGCGGTCGCCTGCTGACACGCCATCAGGTAAACGCGGAACGGAGCCGGTCGCAAGGACCACATGTGATCCGGTCACTTCGCGGTCGCCGACACGCACCGATGTGGGTCCAGACATGTGGCCCCTGCCCGAGATGGTCTCGATGCTTCCCGAGCCGGAACCGGCATTATTGACCAGTGACACAAGGCCCTTGTGCAGACGCGAGACGACGCCGTTCTGGTAGCTGTTGACTTTCGCCATGTCGATACCGTCGAGCCGCGACACGATCCCGATATCGGGGCCGCCGCGCACCTCATCGGCGACCTCGGCGGCATGCAATAACGCCTTGGTGGGGATACAGCCGCGGTGCAGACACGTGCCGCCCAGTTTGTCGTCCTCGATGACCGCAACTGTCATGCCCAACTGCGCGGAGCGCAGCGCGCAGGCGTAACCCCCACTGCCGCCGCCCAGAATCACGACGTCGTAGTCAGCTGTCGAAGAAGTCGAAGAATCAGCCTTACTGCCGTACCCGTCGCTGTCGCTGCCGAGCGCCACCGTCGCCTCCCAACTTGGATTCCGGCTCTATTTAACCAGTGAACCGCATACCGCGTGCCAACTGCCCACCCGAAGCCGTGGTCGAGTCATGCACACCGGTTCATGCACACTGGGACAGTGGCACTCTTTCGACGACGCAGGGAAAGTGCCGGCAAAGCATCCAGCCGGCAGGCTCAACGAGCCGACCTCGATGCACTGCGCGAATTCGCCGAATCACACCGGGGTGTTGAAGCGTTCGTCGAGCCCGCGACCTCGATGACCCAGACCACGATTCTACTTGTGGACGCCGAAGGCGAATCGATGCGACGTCGGGTCAAATCGCCTCAGGTGGTCACCTCCCTGGCCCGCAAACTGCACATACCGTGTTACGACATTAATCGGGTCGGCTACCCACAGCGCATGCGTGATTACAACCTCCGGCAGAAGCGCGCCGAAAACACCACAACGCGGGCCGGTTCGAGTACGAGTCGTGCCCGCACCGAACGGACTCAGACCCGTCGCCAAGATCACTCCCGGCGGGTGCAGCAAGAAACACCGCCCCGGCGCGCACCGCATGAACAGCGCGCAATTACGGTCCTGGAGAACGCGGCCGGCGTCCGGCTATCTGCCGGCGCCGAGGACCGCGAGCTGCAGACGCTTCTGCGCAAGGCCCGTGCCGCCGCCCACCCCGATCGCCACGGCGGCGACCGGCGAATGTGGGACCGCGTTGAAGAAGCGGCGCGAACCCTGGGACTGGACTGACGCTACGGCCCCGGGCCTCACGACTCGGAGCGGTCACGTGCCAGACGCACCAACGTGCGCACACCCACGCCGGTGCCGCCGGCCGGTGTGTAATCCCATGCCGAATTATCGTTGAACGCTGGGCCTGCGATATCGAGGTGCCCCCACGGAATGTCGCCGGCGAACTCGCGTAGGAAGGCCGCGGCAAATAGGGTCCCGCCGGCCGGTTTGGGGTTATGCTGGCGTAGATCGGCGATCGTGGACGAGTGCACTTTCTCGTGCATCTCCTCGACGATCGGCAACGGCCACATGGACTCCCCGCTGTTGGCGGCCGCGCGCACCAGTTCTTCGCGGACGTCATCGTGATCGCTCAAGATACCCGCCGTACGGTCTCCCAGGGCCACGACGCACGCGCCCGTCAACGTGGCCGCATCGACGATCACATCCGGCTCTGCTTCGCTTGCCAGCGACAGGCCGTCGGCCAGGACCAGACGGCCCTCGGCGTCGGTGTTATGCACTTCGACCGTCTTACCGTTACGCATCGTGAGCACATCACCGGGGCGGGTGGCCGATCCGCTGGGCATATTTTCTGCCAGGCACATAAAGGCGGTCACCGACACGGGTAGCTCAAGCCTGGCGATCGCGATGGTCGCGGCCGCAACCGCCGCGGCACCGCCCATATCGCACTTCATCGTCATCATGGACGATCCCGGCTTGATGGACAGCCCGCCCGAGTCGAACGTAATGCCCTTGCCGACCAGGGCAATATGGGCCCGCGGATTCTCCGGCCGGTACGTCATACGCACCATCCGCGGAGGACTCACCGAACCCGCTCCCACGCCCAGCATTCCGCCGCAGCGTTCCTTGGCCAGACGTTTTTCGTCCCAAACGCTGACGTCTAGCCGGCCCTCGGCCTTGTCACCCGCCTCTTCGGTGATTTGCCGGGCGAAATCGGACGGCTGCAAATCACCCGGGGGAGTGTTCACCCAATCGCGGGCCTGGCACACCGCGTCCGATACCACAGCCGCCCGGTCTAGGGCACGCGCCGTGCGCGTCTGCCGCGAGAACGCCGTGAGAATCGAGGCGCTGGTCACGCGCGTCTGATCGTCATCGTCCTCGGCTGTCTTATACGCATCGAACCGGTAGGCACCCATCTGAATGCCTTCGGCGATGGCTTCCACCTCATCGATACTGCTGGGATGCAAAGCCACCGCGACATGCTGATATTCGGCCACGGCGCGTACAGCGCGTGCGGCCGCGCGCCGCAAGTCTTCACCGGAAGGTTCGGCGGGCAAACCGACGGCCGCCACGACCGGTGCACGACTGGTGCCCCCGGACAGAAATGTTTTCACTTGCCCCTTCTTGCCGGTGAACCGTAGGGACTCCAAATGATCGGCGAAACCCGCGCGGTCCTCGTCATTGCGGATACCCAAGATCAAGACGTCCGCACGAGCCGTGGTGGGCTGGGCCGAGCTAACCGAAACCGAAACCATACCCCTCACACTAGGGCCATCGAACATCGATTGAGGCATGGCGTGGGTCGTGCCCCGGTGCGGGGCCGTTACATTGGTCGCATGCATACGTCACCGTTAGATGACCGTCACCGCGAGCTAGGGGCCAAGTTCTCCGAGTTCGGTGGCTGGCAGATGCCATTGGAATATCAGGGCGCCGGCGTATTGGCCGAGCACAGATCCGTGCGCTCAAGCGTTGGTCTGTTCGACGTCAGTCACCTGGGGAAAGTCGCGATCACCGGACCGGGCGCAGCCGAATTTCTCAATCGGTGCTTTACCAATGACCTGACCAAGATCGGTCCGGGACAGGCACAATACACATTCTGTTGCGATGAATCCGGCGGCACGATCGATGACATGCTGGTGTATGTGCGGTCGGCCGACGATGTTCTGGCGATGCCCAATGCGGCCAATAGCGCCGAAGTGATCGCGCGTTTGGACGCCGCGGCCCCTGACGGCATCAACATCATCGACTTGCATCACGAATACGCGGTTCTGGCAGTGCAAGGTCCCGCCAGCGACGACGTCATGACCCAGCTGGGGCTGCCTATCGAACACCCCTACATGACGTTCGTAGAAGCATCCCTGGACGAACGGAGCATGATCGTCTGCCGGTCCGGGTATACCGGCGAACGGGGGTGTGAGCTGCTGGTGAACACCGGCGATGCGCACTATATGTGGGACCGGCTCATGGAGGCCGGTGCCGCACATGGCATTCAGCCGTGCGGTCTGGGCGCGCGCGATACGCTGCGCACCGAGATGGGACTGAGCCTGCACGGACACGAACTGTCGACGGAAATAACGCCCGTCATGGCCCGTTCGGGCTGGGCCATTGGCTGGAATAAAGAAGAGTTCTGGGGCAAGAAAGCGCTCGAAGCCCAGCGGGAAGCCAAGAACTGCCGGCTCATCCGCGGTATCCGTGCCGCCGGTCGGGCCATTCCGCGTGCCGGGATGACCGTGCGCGACGGCGACGGCGCCGACGTCGGCGTCGTCACATCGGGAACATTTTCCCCGAGCTTGGAATACGGCATCGGCCTGGTTTTAGTGGATCGCGACATCACCTACGACGATCAAGTCCAGATCGATGTGCGACGCCGGCAGGAGACCTTCGACGTCGTCAAGCCTCCGTTTGTGACGCCGGTCAGTAATCCGACGGCGTGACCGGTCAGAGGAGGGGAGGAACGTCATGAGCTGGTTATGGCGATACGAAACCGGGGATGGAACCTCGATCGGAACGTCGCCGAGTTTCGATAGTCGCGGTGACGCCGAGACCTGGCTCGGCGAATCCTTCGATGAGCTATTAGACGACGGCGTCGAGCAGGTCATGCTGCTTGAGGACGAAAACGAAATTTACGGACCCATGGCGCTGAGCGCCGAGACGCCCGAGTGATCAGACTCCGGGGCTAGTAGTGCGCTCGGAGCGGATCACCGCGCTTGACCACCGGCTTGGGCAAGCGCAGGCGGCGCAGTTGAGATGACCGCATGACGGTATAGGCGTATGCGCCGCGCGTGTCCTTTTTCTCGTATCCGCGCCGGGCGAACTCGCGGCGCAGAGAACGTACTAGCATGACCTCGTCCAGGACCGTCACCAGAATCGCGGCCGTCCACACCCACATCACGGCCGAGATCACGGCCTGATTGGGCACCATGCTCATCGCGAAAATAAGGATCAGAACCGGCAATAGCCATTCGGCGAACGTGAGCCTACGGTCGACAAAATCGCGACACAAAGCGCGTACCGGCCCGCGGTCGCGTGGTGGCAGATCACGGGCGCTTCCTTCGCCGCGCATGGCCTGGCGTTGACGTTCCCGGATCCGGTCACGGGCAGCACGTTGTTTACGCGCCTGTTCTTTACGCGATACCGGGGTCTTCATCTGCGCGCGCCGAGCCTGCTGTGCTTCCCGTCGGCTCGGCGTGGGATGGCCTTTGCCGGCCGGTGGATCCTCCTGCGAGGCGTTACGCTCCGTCTTGTCTACCACTTGGACCAGCTTACCGGGCGGAGCCGGAAATCTCAGACGCGGATGGAAGATTCAGGCCAGACGGGCCGGCCTTGCGCACCTCACGATAAGTTGCGGGGTGTGAGAGGAATGACTCAACAACAGCGCCGAAGCCTGTACAACGAGCAGCTGACCGCCTTCGACCGGCTGTGTGCGGCCGATCTGTCCCTGGACCTGACGCGAGGTAAACCGGCCAGCGAGCAGTTGGATCTGTCGAATGCGCTTTTAGCCTTACCCGGCGACGACGACTATATTGCCGCTGACGGCTCGGACGTGCGCAATTACGGTCAGCCGCGCGGCTTACGGGAGCTGCGCGAAATTTTTTCGCCGATACTGCAAGTCCCGCCGGAACAGATCGTTGCCGGCGAAAACGCCTCGCTGGCAATGATGCATGACTGTCTCGTGCACGCTCTGCTGGTGGGGACGCCCGATTCTGCGAAGCCGTGGGCGCACGAGGATCGCGTCGCGTTCCTGTGTCCCGTGCCCGGCTATGACCGGCATTTCGCCTTGTGCGAGCAGTACGGCATCGAGATGATCCCGGTCGATCTGCACGACGACGGACCGGACATGGACCAGGTGCGGTCCCACATCACAGATCCGGCCGTCAAAGGCATGTGGCTCGTGCCGACGTACGCCAATCCGACCGGCGCCGTGATCAGCGAAGATGTTGCCGCTGAACTGGCGGCTCTCGATA
>Ga0209487_1002032_pt1 | contig 16699 bp, 14 predicted proteins | sample Poulit2012_FD_187524 | JGI IMG/M metagenome (GOLD analysis project Ga0209487, IMG submission 187524) | Agricultural soil microbial communities from Georgia to study Nitrogen management - Poultry litter 2012 (SPAdes) (version 2) | ecosystem: Environmental > Terrestrial > Soil > Agricultural land...
CGACTGCTGCTGACGTGACCCGGGTGTCTGCGCTGGGGCACCCAGTAGGACAAATCCGCCCAATTGGATGGTTCGGGTCGTGTGGGGGCGGGGTGGTGCGCCGTAACCGCCCAATTGGATGGTTCGGTCGGTGGGTGTGGACATGGCGCCTGGATTGGCTCGGCTGCCGACTCTGCGCGCCGCTCGACTTGGCATGAAGTCGGCGTGTCTTGGCACGAGGTCGGCGTGTCGCACTTTCATCGAACACGCGTTCGTTCTACTGTTGTCCACAGGACGCGGACGGTGTGCGCCTGATCCACACAGGGGATCGGGGAGACACCGGATGTCAGTGGTCGGACATAGCCTCGTCTCACGCCCCACAGCCGCTCGGAGAGGGCGGTGGCGAACAGACCAGCCCCTGCACAACAGGCGGGTGAACCGCCCCGACGCGAAGGTGAACTCTCATGGCTGTTTCCGCAGCAGATCGCAATAAGACCGACCGGAGCAAGGCACTTGATGCCGCTTTGGGCCAGATCGACCGGGCCTTCGGCAAGGGGTCGGTGATGCGACTCGGGGACGATACCCGCCCGCCGGTGGAAGTGATCCCCACCGGTTCGATCTCCCTGGACATCGCCCTGGGCGTCGGGGGGCTGCCGCGTGGCCGGATCGTTGAGGTCTACGGCCCGGAGTCCTCCGGTAAGACGACCGTGGCCCTGCACGCCGTGGCGAATGCGCAGAAGGCCGGAGGCATCGCGGCGTTCATCGACGCCGAGCACGCCCTGGATCCGGAGTACGCCAAGAAACTCGGCGTGGACACCGATGCGTTGCTGGTCTCCCAACCGGACACCGGGGAGCAGGCACTGGAGATCATGGACATGTTGATCCGCTCCGGCGCCCTGGACATCGTGGTGATCGACTCGGTGGCCGCGCTGGTTCCCAAGGCGGAGATCGAGGGCGAGATGGGCGACAGCCACGTGGGTCTGCAGGCCCGGCTGATGTCTCAGGCGCTGCGCAAGATCACCGGCGCACTGTCCGCCTCCGGCACCACTGCGATCTTCATCAACCAGCTCCGGGAGAAGATCGGCGTTTTCTTCGGGTCCCCGGAGACCACCACCGGCGGTAAGGCGCTGAAGTTCTACTCCTCGGTCCGTATCGACGTGCGCCGAATCGAAACCCTCAAGGAGGGCACCGATTCGGTGGGTAACCGCACCCGCGCCAAGGTGGTGAAGAACAAGATGGCGCCCCCGTTCAAGCAGGCCGAGTTCGACATCCTGTACGGCATGGGCATCTCCCGGGAGGGCGGCCTGATCGACCTGGGGGTGGAGCACGGCATCGTGCGCAAGTCCGGCGCCTGGTACACCTACGAGGGCGACCAGCTTGGCCAGGGCAAGGAGAACGTGCGCCGGTTCCTCAAGGACAACCCGGAGTTGGCCGAGGAGATCGAATCCAAGATCAAGACCAAACTCGGGATCGGCGCGAAACTCGAAGTGGTACCTGAGGACGCCGAGGCCGTTGACTTCTAACCGCAATGAGTAGACCGCAACGCGTCCGTGGCCGGGTCGGAGAACCGCCGGCCACGGGCGCCGCGGCAGTGGACCGAGAGCCCGATGCGGAATCGGTTGCCCGCACAATCGCTCTGCGAATGCTCAGCCAGGCCCCCCGTTCGCGCGCCCAACTGGCCGAGGCGATGGCGAAGAAGGACGTGCCCGACGACGTCGCGACCCGGGTCCTGGACCGGTTCACCGAGGTCGGCCTCGTCAACGACGCCGACTACGCCGAGATGCTGGTGCGCACTCGGCACTCCGAGCGCGGGTTGGCACGGCGTGCACTGGCCGTTGAACTGCGGCGCAAGGGCATCACCGGCGAGGACGCCGAGGCGGCGCTGGAGGCGGTGCAGCCCGAGGACGAGGAAGCCGCTGCGCGCAAGTTGCTGGAGCGCAAAGCCCGGTCCACCGAGGGGCTGGATCCGATCAAACGCCGTCGCCGGTTGATGGGCATGCTCGCCCGTAAGGGCTACTCGGCCGGACTCGCATACCGCCTCATCAACGAAGTGTTGGATGACGACGGCTTCGAGGGAGACGACGAGGTGCTCGACTGACCACGGTGACGATCTCATAACGATCCCCGAGCCAGGGTCGCTGCGCGTACATCTCTGTGGCTCCCGCGGCCTAACCTGCTGACAGCAATCGCGAACGAATGGGCACCGCCGCCTGAGGCTGGGGCGAAACGCCGAGCCCGTCGACCGAATGAACGATCAAGGAGAATGACGATGAGCATGCGCCGTACTTCCGCCCTGGCGGCATCCGCTGCTGCACTTCTGGTGCTCGCTGCTTGCGGCAACGGAGACACCGATGCAGAAGCCGACGCCGACGTGGAGGTCGGCGACGAGGGTGACTTCGTCACCGACCTGACCTTCGGAACGGGAGGCACGGCGGGCGTTTACTACCCGCTCGGCGGGGAGTACGCCCAGATTTTCGAGGACAACATCGACGGCATCACCGTCGATGCGATCTCCACCGACGCCTCGGTCTACAACATCGGGCAGATCAGCCAGGAGAGCATGCAACTGGGCCTTGCCCAGTCGGACACCTTCATCTCCGCTGTCGCCGGTGAGGGTGACTTCGAGGGCGCCGATATCACCAACGTGGGCTGGATCGCCGGCCTCTATCCCGAGGCCGCACACATCGTGACCCTCGGAGGAACGGGCATCGAATCGGTGGAGGACCTGGAAGGCGCGAACATCGCGGTGGGTGCGCCCGGTTCGGGTACGCGCGCGGTCTCGGATGCCATCCTCGCCGCATACGGGATCGAGGAGGGTGACTACACCCCGTACGAGGAGGAGTTCGCCGACTCTCAGGCCCTGCTCCAGGACGGGCACATCGATGCCTCCATCTTCGTGGTCGGTACCCCCAACGGCTCGCTCAACGAAATGGCGGCCACCTCCGAGGTCACCCTGCTGTCGGTGGACCAGGAGATCGCGGACCAGATTGCCAGCGAGACCTACTTCGACACCTACTCCATCAGCGCCGACGCCTATGAGTTCCTCGACGATGACGTGCTGACCCTGTCGGTCTCGGCGGCAGTGCTTGCCTCCACCACCCAGGTGAGCGAAGACCTCGCTTACGACCTCACCGCCGCAATCTTCGAGCACGCCGACCAGATCACCCTGCCGCAGGGAGACCTGATCAGCCACGATGACGCGCTGCTCGGTATCGGCGACGGGCCGCTGCACCCAGGTGCTGAGCGGTACTACGAGGAGCACGGCGTCGAACGGCCGTGACGACTCGAAACGTCGCGGCGCCTCGTGCCTCCCTCGAGGTCGCCGATGAACAGGCGCAGGAGGTCCTCCGCGAGCACGACGCCGCCAGCCGGTTCCGTACGGATCTTGGCTGGTGGGGTTGGCTCGTCGGGGGACTTTCCATCGCCCTAACGCTGTTTCACCTCTACACCGCCCTCACTGGCTCCCGGCCGACCCTGATCCAGGGTTCCATTCATGTCGGCGGAGCCGTGGCGATCATCTTCCTGCTCTACCCCGCGCGGAAGAAGCCGCTGGGCGCACCAACCGGAGCGGTGTGGAAGGACTTCCTCCTCGGACGGGGCCGCGGAGTGCCGTGGTATGACTTCGTGCTCTCGGTGCTGGGCCTGGCAGCCAACCTGTACATCGTCTACCGGTACGACTTCCTGCGGAGCCCCCAACCCGGGATATTCGGTTACGACACCATCGATTACGTCGTGGCGATCATGGGCATCGTGCTGGTGCTGGAAGCCACTCGACGCTGTGTCGGTCTGCCGATCGTCATCGTCGCGGGCACGGCATTCCTTTATGGGGTCTTCGGCAACTACAGCCCGCTATTCCGCCACAGCGGCAATGACTTCACCGACTACGCCGCCACGACGTTCTTGGAGACTGGGGCAATCTTCGGCACCCCGATCCAGGTGTCCTCGACGTTCATCTACTTGTTCCTGCTGTTCGCCGTGGTGCTGATCCAGACGAACATCGGCACCTACTTCACCGACTTGGCCTTCCGGGCGGCGGGGCGGTACACCGGTGGGCCGGCCAAGGCAGCGGTAGCCGCGTCCGGGCTGCAGGGCATGGTCTCCGGGTCGTCGGTGGCCAACACAGTGGCCTCAGGTTCCTTTACCATCCCGATGATGAAGAAGAGCGGCTTCCGTCCGCACGCTGCCGCAGCGACAGAAGCCACCGCCTCCACCGGCGGGCAACTCATGCCCCCCATCATGGGAGCGGCCGCGTTCATCATGGCCGAGTACACCGGCGTGCCGTATAGCGAGATCATCGTCATCGCGATCATCCCCGCCTTGTTGTACTTCCTCGGCGTGATGATCTCGGTGCATTTCGAAGCCAAGCGGGACGGCCTGGGTGGGATGGCGAAGGAGGACCTGCCTTCGGCAAAGTCGCTACTCACCCGCATCGACCTGATCCTGCCGCTGGTCGTCATCGTGTACATGCTGCTCAGCGGCAGTTCGCCGGCACGGTCGGCGCTCTACGCGATCGCCACAGCGTTCTTGCTCAGTTTCCTGCGCAAGTCCACGCGGTTGGGTCCGCGAGGCATCGTGGAATTGATGATCGCCGGCGCGCGGACTGCGCTACCGGTCATCGCCGCGTGTGCGTCTGCGGGCATCGTTGCCGGCACGGTGACGAACACCCCGTTGGGTCAGCGTCTGGGACGCGGCGTCATCGAACTGGCCGGCGGCAGTCTGCTGCTGATCCTGGTGTTTACCATGATCGCGTGCCTCATCCTCGGGATGGGGCTGCCGACGACGGCAAACTATGTGGTCACTGCAACCGTAGCCGCACCGATTCTGGTCGACTTCGGCATTCCGCTGATCGCCGCGCATATGTTCGTGTTCTTCTTCGGGATCTTGGCCGACGTCACACCGCCGGTGTGTCTGGCGGCGTTCGCGGGCGCGGGTATCGCCCGGGCCAATCCATTACGCACAGGTGTCACGGCCCTTCGACTCGCGGTCGCCGGGTTCCTGATCCCGTACGTCTTCGTCCTCCAGCCCGCGCTAGTGCTGCAGGCTGGCTGGCAGGAACTCCCGGTTCCGCTTCTGACGTTGATCGGCGGAATGATCGCGCTTGCGGCCGGAATGGCCGGTCACGCGCTGATCCCCACCACCGTCGTGGAGCGCGCGCTGTTGATCATCGGCGGTGTCGCGCTGGTGTATCCCAACGTCGTGGTGTCCCTGGCAGGTTTGGCATGTGTTGCGATCGCCCTCGTCACGCAACTATCCCGACGTAAGCGCCAGCCGAGCCGCGACGGTGCAGATCCCAATACGGGGGAGCCCGCTGGGTCGGATGTGCAAGCAGAGTCCACGGATCCTGGCACGGCAACCGCTCCGGCTGCATCTGGTGCCGCGGCCGAGCACGGCAGCGTTGGTGCTGCACCGACGCTGGGTGAGGCCCGCGCCTCGGAGACGGCTACCGATGCCGGTGAGGCAGTTGCTCGTGGCGCCACGGACGGGGGCGATAGCACCCGTCAGGATGCACCGGAGCGGGAACACCCCGACTAGTCCGACCCCGAATAGCGGTAAGAACTCGACCCTCCTGCCCGCTGGACGCGCGAACGGCCGGCGGGCAGGAGGTCGAGCCGCTTGCTCTTAGCGGGTTGGTGCCCTGGCAGGTTTGCTGCCGTGGCGGTTTACGTTCGCCTCAGTGCGTGAGGATCTTGCCGAGGAAGTCTTTCGCGCGAGTCGTCTGCGGGTCTTTGAAGAACGTCTCGGGGTCGGCGACCTCCACGATCTGCCCATCGGACATGAACACGACGCGGTCCCCGGCCTTGCGCGCGAAGCCCATCTCGTGGGTCACCACCACCATGGTCATCCCCTCCTTGGCCAGGGCCACCATCACGTCCAGCACCTCGTTGACCATCTCCGGGTCAAGGGCTGAGGTGGGTTCATCGAAAAGCATCACCTTGGGCCGCATGGCCAACGCGCGGGCTATCGCCACGCGCTGCTGCTGGCCACCGGACAACTGCGCCGGCATCTTGTCGGCCTGATCGGCCACACCGACACGGTCCAACAGTTCCAATGCGGCTTTGCGAGCCTCAGCGGATTTCATCCTCTTCACGCGGATCGGCCCGAGAGTGACGTTCTCCAACACGGTCTTGTGCGCGAAGAGATTGAACGCCTGGAACACCATGCCCACATCGGCGCGGAGCGCAGCCAAGGCTTTGCCCTCCTCCGGAAGTTCCTGACCGTCCAGAGTGATCGATCCGGAGTTGATCGGCTCCAACCGGTTGATAGTCCGGCACAGGGTGGACTTACCGGACCCGGATGGCCCGATGACCACCACGACCTCGCCGCGGTGCACCGTCAGATCGATGTCGCGCAGCACGTGCAGGTCGCCGAAGTACTTCTGCACGCCGCTGAGCACCACCAGGGGCTCCCCGGCAGCAGCGGACATACCCGAGGGTGGTTCGGCCAGAGAGAGATCACTCGGTGGATGGGCCATGGTTGAAAACCTACCCGTTTAGGAACTCAACGGTTGACTCGGGCTCGTTCCAGGCCCGTGCGTGCGAAACCGGCGCGGTGAACCCAACCGTGGGGGAAACCACCGCGTCGAGCCCAACCGTCGCGCAAACCGCCGCGTCGAACCCGCCGGTGGCGGAGACGTAGAATCGGCAACTGTGAGCACCACGACGAGTGATACCCGCACCTACCTGGTGCGCACCCTGGGCTGCCAGATGAACGTGCACGACTCCGAGCGGATGTCAGGGTTGCTGGAGGAAGCCGGATACGTCAGCGCCGGTGAGCCCTCCGGTTCCCTGATGGACCAGGCTTCTCGGGCGGACGTCGTCGTCATCAACACCTGCGCGGTGCGGGAGAACGCCGCCGAACGCCTCTACGGGAACCTGGGCCAACTCGCGTCGATCAAGAAGACCCGCCCGGACTTCCAGATCGCTGTCGGCGGGTGCCTGGCTCAGCAGGACCGCGCCGGCATCGTCGAGCGGGCTCCGTGGGTGGACGTGGTGTTCGGCACCCACAACCTCGATGTGCTGCCGGTGCTGCTCGAGCGCGCCCGGCACAACGAGACTGCCCAGGTGGAGATCGAGGAGTCCCTCAAGGTGTTCCCCTCCACGCTACCCACCCGGCGGGAGAGCGCTTACGCGGCGTGGGTATCCATCTCCGTGGGCTGCAACAACACCTGCACGTTCTGCATCGTGCCAAGCCTGCGCGGGAAGGAACGGGACCGCCGGCCCGGGGAAGTGCTCGCCGAGGTGGCTGCCGTGGTCAGCGAAGGCGCACTGGAAGTGACGTTGCTGGGTCAGAACGTCAACTCCTACGGCGTCGGGTTCGGCGACCGGGGCGCGTTCGCGAAACTGTTGCGGGCCTGCGGCAACATCGAGGGTTTGGAGCGGGTGCGGTTCACCTCCCCGCACCCGGCGGCGTTCACCGACGACGTCATCGAGGCGATGGCCACCACCCATAACGTGATGCCCTCGCTGCACATGCCGCTGCAGTCGGGATCGGACCGGATCCTGCGCGCGATGCGCCGGTCGTACCGCAGTGAGCGTTTCCTGGGCATCCTGGACCGGGTGCGCGCGCAACTGCCCGACGCCGCGATCACCACCGACATCATCGTCGGCTTCCCCGGTGAGACCGAGGAGGACTTCCAGGACACTCTGCGCGTGGTGGAAGCCTCCCGGTTCTCCAGCGCCTTCACCTTCCAGTACTCCCCGCGCCCCGGAACGCCCGCGGCGTCCATGCCCGACCAGGTTCCTGCCGACGTCGTCGCGGAGCGCTACCAGCGCCTGATCGAATTGCAGGACCGGATCTCCGCCGAGGAGAACGCCAAACAGGTCGGCCGGACCCTAGAGGTGCTCGTCGCGGAGAGCGAAGGCCGCAAGGACACCGCCACCAAGCGTCTGTCCGGCCGTGCTCCGGATAACCGGCTCGTGCATGTGGGCCTTCCTGAGGTGCCCGACGACGACGCCCCCCGCCCGGGCGACATGGTCACCGTGGAGGTGACATCCGCTGCACCGCATTATTTGATCGCTGATTCCGGGCTTCGCGGGGGCACCTTCGATGTGCGCCGGACCCGCTCCGGAGACGCGTGGCAGGCCCGTCGGGAGGCGAAAGCCGCGGGAGGTGTGCCGTCCGGACCCCGCCCGGTGGGCCTGGGCATGCCCACGGTGCGCGCCGCCACCTAGGGCTCAGTCGCCACGTAGGGCTGAGCCGCCACGTAGGGCTGAGCCACCATCTAGGGCTCGACGGTCGTCGTCAGCCCGCTTGATCGCCGGGCGGCTGCACCGCTGTCCCCAACACCTCACCGGCCCGGCCCCGCACCACCAGATCGGCGAACCGGTCCAACGGCGTCGGCTCATTGTTGATGATGGCCAATCGCGCTCCGGCCTCGAGTGCTTCCAGCGGCAGGCTCGCAGCCGGCTGGACCTGCAACGAAGAGCCCGCGGTGATCAGCAGATCAGCGGACGCCGCCAGCGCGAGTGCCGCGTCGATGACGTCCGGTTGCAAGATCTGGCCGAAGGAAACGGTCGCGGACTTCACCAAACCTGCGCACTGCGGGCAGCGGGGATCGGTGTCGCCGGCGTCGACCTGTGTCATGGCCCACTCATGGGTATCACGCCACCCGCAGCCCTCTGGCACGCCGTGCTGCGGTGCAGCGCCGATGCACATGACCTCACGGGCGGTTCCGTGCAACTCGATGACCGTGCGGGAGCCGGCGTCCTGGTGCAAGCCGTCGATGTTCTGAGTGATGACGCCCGGGCTCTTACCCCTGCGCTCCAACTCCGCCAACGCGAAGTGAGCGGGGTTGGGCCGGGCGCCGGCCGTGAAGAACTCCTTGCGCATCTGCCAGCTCTCGGCGCGCACGCGCGGATCGGCAACGAAGTTGGCGAAGTCGAAGGTGGCCGGGTCATACCGGGTCCACACCCCTCCGGGCGAACGGAAGTCGGGGATGCCGGACTCGGTCGATACTCCAGCCCCGGTGAAACCGATCACGCGCTCGCTCTGGTCGATCAGGTCCCGCAACTCCTGCGGGCCGGCGGCATCGGGGCCGGTGCTGGTCATCCCACCTCCGAACCGTCGCCCTTGGTCAGCGCGTCCCGGGCACTGCCCAAACCCCGGGCAGTGACGGAGATGCCTAGTTTGATCGCAGTGCTCAACTGTTCGTCGGTCGCGCCCGCCGTGACGTCCACCGTGTACACGCTGCGCAGGGCCAACGCGCCGTCCTTGGCGGGGGTCCACATCAACGTGGGCCAGGTGCGTTCGCGGTGCCAGTTATTGGCGAACGTCGCCAGGGCGGATTGCTGCTCCATCGGCACCGTAGTGCCGGCCAGGCCGAGCACCCGCAGGATCGTGTTCTTCCCGGAAGCCACTGAGATCTCCACCAGGTTGTCCTCCACCCGGGCGGTCAGGCGTTCGGACTCGGTAGGCGTCACCGTGATCCCGGCGGCCGCGATCACCTGTTGCAGCCGCTCGTAGGTCACCGGCGCCGGCCATGCCGACACCCCGGGAAGATCGGTCGGGTCACTCATACTGCTCCTGCGGACATCAACGGGTCGGGGAACTGCTGGTCAAGTTTGGCGTACAGGGACAGCCCCGCGCCGATACCCAACCGCATCGCCCTGGTCAGTTGCTGATCGGACAGCCCGTGGGCGATCGGTGTGTCGATCTCGGTGGTGAACCGCATCGAGCCGTCGTCCATCACTTGCAGCAGACACTTGGGCCAAGGGTTGCGGATGTGCACGTTGTTGATGACGGTCATGAACTCCCCGCGCCGTTCGATGGTGATGGTGCGGTTCCACTGGCCCCGGATCTGTAACACGTGGGAAGTCACGGTGAACGTGAACAGGGCCCCGTTCCACACCCCGGCGGGTTGACCGTTGGGCCGCAACAGGTAGTTGTGCCCGTTGGACTCCAGCCATTCGCGGATCCGTTCCGGTGTGACCGGATGCACCTCAGCGGCTGCGATGTCCTCCTCGGACAGTTCCCAGTCGGCGCTGTTATCCGGTTCCTCGGCGGGGGAGGGGTGGTCGTCGGTTTGATCATCGGGACTGGTCATCACCAGCCAGCATAAGCCCGCCGCCACGACACGCCCGGTGTCCGGTACCGCCGCGGGGGTCAAGTGCGACCGGTGTGGTCGTGACGGCTATCGGCGCGCGGGCGCGGGTGCGGGTGCCCACGGCGGGTCCACCGCCCGGCCCCGTCAGCCGTGCCTCCCGTGTCCAGGTGCCATCCGAAGCGGTAGGTTGCCATGCGTGTCTGCCTCCGTGATCGCCGTCGTCGGAGCCACCGCGACGGGCAAGTCCGATCTCGCTTTGGACCTTGCCGATGCCATCGGCGCCGAGATCGTGAATGCGGACGCGATGCAGTTGTACCGGGGCATGGATATCGGGACCGCCAAAGTCCCGGTCGATCAACGGCGGGGTATCCCGCACCACCAGATCGATGTGCTCCGGGTAGATCAGGAAGCCTCGGTCGCGGCTTACCAACACCACGGTCGCGAAGACCTGAACCGGATCGCAAGTCGCGGCCGAACTGCGATCGTGGTCGGCGGGTCCGGCCTGTATGTCCGCGCACTGCTGGATCGGATGAGTTTCCCCGGCACCGACCCGGCCCTGCGGACGGAACTGGAGGAGCGGGCCGTCCGGGAGGGTGCAAGCAACTTGCACCGCGAACTGGCCCGACTCGACCCCGAGGCCGCCCAACGGATTGACCCGCGCAACCAGCGGCGCGTGATCAGGGCCTTGGAAGTGATCCACCTGACGGGCTCACCCTTCAGCGCGAACCTGCCGGACTACCGGTATGAGGTCCCAGCGGTGCAGATCGGGTTGGCGATGCCCGCCGCTCAACTGGACGCACGGATCGATACCAGGGCACGGCAGATGTTCGACGGCGGGCTGGTGGAGGAGACCGAACGGTTGCTGGAGGAGGGGCTGGAGTGGGGGCGCACCGCAAACCGCGCCGTGGGGTACGTCCAGGCGCTCGCCGTCCTTCGTGGGCGAATGAACAAAGCGGAGGCAGTCGCCGAGACCGCTCTGGCCACGCGCCAGTTGGCGCGGCGGCAACGCAAATGGTTCCGGCGCGACCCCCGGGTGCACTGGATCGACGCCGGCGAGGACGCCTTCGACCAAGCCATCGCCCACATCCGGCGCAGCGCTGCGGATTGATCTCCTCCCACGCGCCTTGGATTGACCCCTCCCGCGCGCCGGGGAGGGAACGCCTTCCGCGCCGCGCTGCAGGTTGCACCTCCCGGGAGCGGCGCCGTGCCGGGGCCGCTCCCGCATCGGGTCGAGTTCCTACGCCTACCCTGCGGGTTGCGCGCGTTGACACGGGCCCCCGTTAGGCTCACAGCATGAGTTCTACGGCGTTCCCGGCGTTTGTCAAAGGTCACGGCACCGGCAATGACTTCCTGGTTTACGCCGACCCCGAGGGGCACCACCCGCTGACGGCGGAGCAGGTACAGGAGGTCACGGCCCGGGGGACCGGCGTGGGAGCCGACGGCGTGCTGCGCGCGATCGCGGTGGACGCGGCGGTGCGGACGGGGCTGACCGAGCACCAGCGCACCGGGGAGGCGACCTGGTTCATGGACCACCGCAACGCGGACGGGGCCCCGGCGCAGATGTGCGGCAACGGCATCCGGGTGTTCGCGGCTTTTCTCATTGCCGAGGGGCTGGTGGACCTCGGTGACGGCCACGTGCTGCCGGTGGCGACTCGGGCCGGACAGGTGATGGTGCGCCGAGAGGGATCGGAGTTTTCGGTCGAACTGGGTCCGTGGTCCGCGCCCGGAGGCACCGAGGCGTTGCGGGCCGGCTCCGATGTCCAGGTGCAGATCGCCGGTATGCCCGCGCCGCGCCCCGGACTGCGACTCGCACTGCCCAACCCGCATACCGTGATCGCACTGACCGACCAGGCCGAACTGGAGCAGGCCAACCTGTCCGTGCCACCGTCTGTGGACCCCGCGCCGCCCGAGGGCACGAACGTGGAACTGGTAGTGCCCCTGGGGGAGCAGGACCAGGACATCGTCGACGAGGCCGGCGAGGTGATCGGCACCGAGTCGGTGGGCGTGGCCAAGATGCGGGTGTTCGAACGGGGGGTGGGGGAGACCCTGTCGTGCGGTACCGGTGCCGTTGCGGCGGCGTTGGCGGTACGCACGTGGTTCGGAGCAGGCGCTCCTGCTACCTGGTACGTGCTGGTGCCCGGGGGGCGGTTGCGAGTCACCGTCTTCGACGATCATTACGTGGAGTTGACCGGACCGGCGCAACTCGTGGCCCGGGTGCAGCCGTTCTGATCGGGTCTGCGCGCTCGGGTGCCGGGTCCCGCCGCCAGACCGCTACGGGGCCGGCACCTCATCCGCGGGCGGGGCGACATTCTGCACAGTCAGCACCCGGAAGCCTTTGGAACTCGCGCTGCGCCTCGTGGGCATTCCGAGTTCGGTCTCGAGCCAACGGTGTAGGGAGTCGGCCCCCAGGTTCTTCTGTACCACTAAGCGCGCCGATGCCCCTTCCTCCAGGCGAGGCAGCCAGGCGCCCAGCAACTCGTGCAGGACGGATTTCCCCACTCTGATCGGCGGGTTGGACCAAAGTTCGGATATCGCCAGATCGGGTTCGGCCGCTAGCAAATCCTGCGGGTTCCAGGTCTCCACGTTGCCGAGCCCGAGCCGTTTGGCGTTGGCGGCGGTTAGGTGCAGGGCCCGTTCGTTGACGTCCAGGGCCAGGACCCGGGCTTTCGGAGCGGCCAGAGCCATGGCCAACGCGATCGGCCCCCATCCGCACCCCAGATCCACCAGGGTGCCGGTGCTCGGTGGGTCCGCGACAGTACGCAGCAGCACCGCGGTGCCAAGGTCCAGGCGGTCGGCGGAGAACACGTTCCGATCGGTCAGAACCTCCACCTGCGTGCCGCGCAGGGATACCCGGATGGTGCGCTGCCGACTTTCCCGACCCGGTCGGGCATCAAAATAGTGGGACACGCACCCGAGAATATCCGTCGCGGTTCCGGCTGTGGATAAACCCGACATTCCCCAAGCGCTGAGCGAAATCGGTTGGCGTCCGCATCCCTGCGTGGGACAGTGGTATCAAGTACTTTCCCGTCGGGCACGTATCCGCCGGGAGCCCCGACCACAGGACGAGATGACCCGACCCATATCCGCAGATCGACCCTCTGCCACCCCCGACACCGCGCGCAGTGCGGGCAATGATGCCCGTATTGATGACGACGTCCACCAAGACCCGGTTGTTGAGGACCGGGCGCAGGCGATGGTGGAGCGCATCCTCGCCCGGCACGGAACGGCCATCCAAGCCGGCGCCGCTGAGCCGCTGGCGCATGACGGTGACCAGTTGGACGCGGAAGAACGCGCGGCCCTGCGCCGGATCTCCGGGCTGTCCACCGAACTCGACGACGTCACCGACGTGGAGTATCGGGCGCTACGCCTGGAGCGCGTGATCTTGGTGGGGATGTGGAACGAGGGCACGCTGGAGGACGCTGAGAATTCTCTGCGGGAGTTGGCGGCGCTGGCCGAGACCGCGGGTTCCCAGGTCCTTGACGGCGTGCTGCAACGGCGTCGCCACCCTGATCCGGGCACCTATCTGGGTTCGGGCAAGGCCGCTGAACTGGCCGACCTGGTGGAGCGAACCGGGGCGGATACCGTCATCGTCGACTCCGAACTGGGGCCGTCCCAGCGCCGAGGTTTGGAGGACGTGGTCCAGGTCAAGGTGATCGACCGCACCGCGCTGATCCTGGACATCTTCGCCCAGCACGCCAAGTCCCGTGAGGGTAAGGCCCAAGTGGAGCTGGCGCAGTTGGAGTACCTGCTGCCGCGCTTGCGCGGGTGGGGTGAATCGATGTCCCGGCAGGCCGGTGGCCAGGTAGCCGGCGGGGCCGGTATCGGCTCGCGCGGTCCCGGTGAAACGAAGATCGAACTGGACCGGCGCCGGATCCGCACCCGGATGTCGAAGTTGCGGCGCCAGATCGCACAGATGGCACCGGCCCGAGCCGGCCGGCGGCGCTCCCGGCGCGTCGGTGCGGTGCCCTCGGTGGCGATCGTGGGCTACACCAACGCGGGCAAGTCCTCCCTGTTGAACCGCCTCACCGGCGCCGGTGTGCTGGTGCAGAACCAACTCTTCGCCACGCTGGATCCCACCGTGCGGCGCGCAGAGACACCCGACGGGCGTGCCTACACCCTGGCCGATACGGTCGGGTTCGTGCGCAACCTGCCCACGCAGCTCGTCGAAGCCTTCCGCTCCACCCTGGAGGAGGTGGCCGAGGCCGATGTGATCGTGCACGTGGTGGACGCCGCCCACGCCGACCCCGCCGGCCAGATCGCGGCAGTGCGCGACGTGCTCCGGGAGATCGAGGGCGCCGGCGCCATCCCGGAGATCGTGGCCTTGAACAAGGCCGACATCGCCGACCCCGGCGCGATCGCCGCCCTACGCACCCGCGAGCCGGGCGCTGTGGCTGTCTCCGCACGTACCGGCGCGGGGATCGAGGACCTGCGGGAAGCGGTCGCCGAGAACCTGCCGCGGCCGGACGTGGAGGTGGACGTGGTGGTGCCCTACGACCGGGGCGACCTGGTCCACCGAGCGCACGTTGCCGGTGAGGTCCTCAGCCAGGAGCACACGGCAGCGGGAACCCGGCTGCGAGCTCTGGTCGATGGAGGTTTGGCGGCAGACCTGGACGCAGCCGTCACCAGATGACGATGCACGACGGCGCAGGTACCCCGTCCGAGCACGCGGCGCCTGCCGATCCAGGCCGCCCGGCGGACACTGATCGTGTGCCGCAAACGGGCGCAGCGACGACGACCACCCCGGAGAGGGACGCTGCCGCGACGCCCGACGTGGACGCGGTGCTGGACGAAGTCGTCTCTGCGATGGGGGGTGCGCGCCGGGAGGGCCAGCACCAGATGGCCGGCGAGGTGGCCCGCGCGTTGCAGAACGATGAGCATCTACTCATCCAGGCGGGCACGGGTACCGGTAAGTCGCTGGCGTACCTGATCCCGGCCCTGCTGCACACCGTGCAGCACAGTGAGCGCGCGGTGGTGTCCACCGCCACCCTGGCGCTCCAACGACAGATCTTGGGCCACGACCTGCCCTTGGCCGCTTCGGCCCTGCGCCGGCACCTGCCGCGAGAGCCCGAAGTGGCACTGCTCAAGGGATGGCACAACTACCTGTGCTTGCACAAGGTGTCCGGCGGCTACCCGGCCGATGAGGAGTACACCCTCTTCGAGGAGATGAGCCCCGCGGAGGTGCCGGCGACTGCTTCGGCCGCGGCGCCGTCGTCCGCTGAGGACCATCCAGCCTCCGATGAGCACTCGCTGGGCGCCCAGGTGCTCCGACTGCGGCAGTGGGCTGAGGAGACCGAGACCGGCGACCGCGACGACCTCACGCCGGGAGTGAGTGACCGCGCCTGGCGGCAGGTGTCGCTGACGTCCCTGGAGTGCTTGGGCCAGCGGTGCCCGATGCTTGCCGACTGCTTCCCGGAGCAGGCCCGGCACCGGGCACGGGAAGCCGACCTGGTGGTCACCAACCACGCGATGCTGGGGATCGCCGCCTCGGGCTCACCGAAGGTGCTGCCCGAGCACGACGCTCTCATCGTGGACGAGGCCCACGAACTGGCCGACCGGGTCACCGCACAAGCCACTGTGGAACTGTCCGCCGCATCGGTCCAACGCACCGCCCGGCTCGCCAGACGCCACGCCGGTATGGTCCTCGCCGACCTGGACGATGCCGCCGAAGAACTGCGCACCGCCCTGGCGTTGTTGCCCGAAGGGCGCCTGCCCGAGGGGCTGCCGGCCGATCTGATCCCGGTGGTACGCGCGATCGCCGACGCCTGCCGGCAAGCGCAAACCGCGATCCGGACCGAAGGACAGGGCAAAACAGAGGAGGCCGGCGGACGGATGATGGCCACCTCCGCGCTCCTGGTGCTGTTCGAGATCGCCGACCGATTGCTGTCGGACCGGGTCCAGGAGCGCGTCGACGTGCTCTGGTGCGAGCAGCCCCGCCGGCCCGGGGAAGGTCCGAGGCTGAAGGTCGCCCCGCTGGACGTGGCCGGCCCGATCGCCGGGGAACTGCTGAGCGAACGCGCAGCGATCCTGACCTCCGCCACCCTGGCGCTGGGCGGCAAGTTCGATCACGCCGCCCGGAGCGTGGGCATGGCTCGTGACGGTCACCGCGCGGTGCACGTCTCCTCACCTTTCGATTACGGCAAGCAAGGCATCCTGTATGTCGCCTCGCATCTACCGGCGCCGGGCCGCGACGGCACCGCCGAGGAGATGATGGACGAACTGGCCGGACTGATCGAAGCAGCCGGCGGGCGGACCCTTGGGCTGTTCTCCTCCCGGCGCGGCGCCATCCAGGCCGCCGAAGCGATGCGCGAGCGGCTCGGCACCGAGATCCTGCTGCAGGGGGAGGACTCGATCCCGTCCCTGGTACACCGCTTCGCGGCCGAGCCATCGGCTTCATTGTTCGGGACCTTGTCGCTCTGGCAGGGCGTGGACGTGCCCGGAGACACGTGCCAACTGGTGGTCATCGATCGGATTCCGTTCCCGCGCCCCGACGACCCCATCCGCCAGGCGCGCCAGGAGGCCATTGCCGCTGCAGGAGGCAACGGATTCATGTCTGTTGCGGCAACCCACGCGGCGCTGTTGCTCGCACAGGGGGCCGGGCGGCTGGTCCGCGGTGTGCACGACCGTGGTGTCGTGGCCGTGCTCGATCCACGGCTGCGCACCGCCCGGTACGGAAGTTTC
>Ga0209487_1002033_pt1 | contig 16697 bp, 10 predicted proteins | sample Poulit2012_FD_187524 | JGI IMG/M metagenome (GOLD analysis project Ga0209487, IMG submission 187524) | Agricultural soil microbial communities from Georgia to study Nitrogen management - Poultry litter 2012 (SPAdes) (version 2) | ecosystem: Environmental > Terrestrial > Soil > Agricultural land...
GTGTCCGCGAAGTACTCCTGCGTCAGGGCATTCTGCGCCTCGATCCACTCGCGCACCTCGGGCGTATTCGCGGGCTGCTCGAGCCAGCGGTAGGGGTCGTGGACCGATGTCCCGAAAAAGTCGTCGAACTGGTCGTCCTTGCGGGTGCGGGGGTAGCTTCTGGCCATGGGTGAAGTTATCACGGGTGCCCTGTTTTGCCGGGCCCCCCTGATCTTCTGATGGGGCCTCACCGGCATCTAACAAAGAAAAGGAGCACTCAGCGATCATCGTGCCGGGTGCTCCTTCTGCTGTGCGCGCGGTTTCGGCCTGCGCGCCGAAGTGCCTGGTTCGGGTCAGTTGGCGGCTGCTGCCTGCGGCTCCTGCCAGTGGACCTTGAGTCCGTCCTTGGCGGCGAACCTTTCGAGGTGCCGGGCCAGGACGTCCTTGCCCCGCTCGAGGCCCTCCTCGTCGTTGGCTTCGATCTTGATGATCAGCTCCTCCGGTTCGGCCTTCAGCTCGCACACGCCGAACGGGAAGTTCACAGTGCCGTTCTCCTTGTCCCAGGTGGCGGTGGTCTTGTGGCTGAAGTGGCCGCACAGGGCCTGCAGGTAGCGGGAGCTCTTCTCGGTTGCAACGCGCGCGTTGGCGGTGAGTGTCATGTGACTCCTTCCAGGGTGGCTCTTGGGAGGTCCAATCCTGAGTGAATGTGTAGGCATTATAGCGAAGATTGGGCGAGCACCGCTGTAGGCAAAAGGAAAGCCCCAGCGTTTTCACGCTGGGGCAACTGTTTACGATTGTTGTTTAAGGGTTAGTACCGGTCGTAACCGCCACGGCCGCCTTCGGCCTTGCGGGTCACGCTCACGTTCTGGGCCTGCGGGCCCTTTTGGCCCTGGCCTACGGTGAACTCGACCTCATCGCCTTCGTCCAGGCTCTTGAAGCCCTGGCCGCTGATGGCGCTGAAGTGTACGAACAGATCTTCGCCACCCTCGCTGGGGGAGATGAAGCCGAAGCCCTTTTCATTGTTGAACCACTTAACGGTACCTGTTGCCATGTTACTTACTTCCTCACTGCCTCGCGCTCCCGCGTTGGAGATTGCGTAGGCATAAACCAAACTCTCCGGGAGTAGTTACTCCCGCTGCCCTCGAAAACGCCTGTATTGACAATTCTCGGAACGCCTCATAGTAGACCATTCCCGAAGAAAATGCTAGTGGGTGTGAACGGACGCGCCGGTTTTCTCGGACTTGCCCTTTCGCGGCCAGGTTCAGGCGAGCGAGGCAGCCAGTACCTGGACGGCGACGAGCAGGTCGAACAGGATGTGGACGACGACCAGATAGGGCAGCAGGCTCGGCCGCCTGTGCAGCGCCCAGCCGAGCAGCAGCGCGAACGGCAGGAACATGAGCCCGCGCCACACGATGAACTGCCAATCGAAGATAAGGGGCAGAGAAACATGCTGCAACGCCAGAAACCCCGCACTCAGCAGCACCGCCAGGGCCGGGCTGCCGGTGAGGGAACGCAGGCGGGGCTGGACGTAGCCGAAGTAGGTGGGGAGCTCGGCCAGACCTATCGAGAGCGGGAAAAGGACGAGGGTCAGGACGGCCGCCCACACAGGCAGGGGCTGCACGAACAATTCCGCTCCGGCCATCGTGTCGCCCCACAGGAGCTGGGAGAGGCCCAGGTCGGGCGCCATGGCCAGGGCGATGCTGGCGACCATAAGCCCGACGGTCCACTTCAGGTCTCTGCCCCGGGTTCGGGGATCGCTCCTGAAGAGGTGGCGGTAGCGGCTGCCCTCCCGGCGTAGCGCCCTGTCCAGCAGAGCGATGCTGATGAGGTTGACCGCGACCACCGAGAGGGGCCACCAGGGGATGCTCGCCAGCCAGGGGTTGGGGGTACCGGCGGCGAGGAAGGCGATTGCTACGGCTGACTGGGCGGCTGCGAAGAGGGCCAGGCGGCTGACGAGGAGGCCGAAAACCCATGTGTGACTGCCGCTTGTAACAGGTCGGGAGGTTTGACCGACAATCATGCAAACTCCTGAATAGCGCATACCATTGCCGGCTTCTTGGTTGCGGAAACTCTCAACGGCCCTGTTCAGTAACGGTCGGATTGCCCTATCCGGCAGGTGCAATTGGAATTAGAAGATATTGCACCTTCAAACGGCCATTAATCAACTAGCTCAGGTTGAAAGGGCCTGATGAAGGCAGGGCGGCGAAACCGTTGGCCTCATACGACCGGTTTCGGGCGCCTAAACGATCGCCTTACTGCTAGGCTTAAGCCTAAATACGCGGTACCTGTTCTTATTTCTTTAACGTGACAGACGCCAGCGGCTGAAGGGTGGGAACGTGGACATCTTCGAATTTCGCGATGGTCTGGTGAACGAGTATGCAGATTACGTACGTTCCTTTATTCGGATACGTAATGGGCACATTCGAACCCAGGTAGGCAAGAGCCTGGAGGGCGGTCGTCTCTGGCCTGAGCCGCTGCTACAGCTGAACCCATCCTTCCAACCGGCGGCAACCATAGACGAGCTGGTAGATAGGAAGTCGCTCCACCCGATCAGCCGCAATGTTTTCAGGGCCGGTAAAAGCGATGCGGAACCGCTCGGCGTGGGGATGACGTTATACAGACACCAGGTTGAGGCTCTGGAGATCGCTCAGGGCGGCAACGATTACGTAGTGACCACCGGTACCGGCTCCGGAAAGAGCCTCACCTACATAATCCCGATAGTCGACCACGTCTTGCGGAACGGCAGCGGGAATGGCGTTCAGGCGATCATCGTGTACCCGATGAACGCCCTGGCGAACAGTCAGGAGGAGGAGCTGGACAAGTTCCTTGGTCACGGCTTCGACACCTCTCCAGTTAGCTTTCGTCGCTATACGGGCCAGGAATCGGATGAGGACAAGCAGGCAATCATCGCCAACCCGCCGGACATCCTCCTGACCAATTACGTAATGCTCGAACTGATGCTCACTCGCGCGAAAGAGCAGGCGCTCATCAGGGCATCAGAGGGGTTGCGTTTCCTGGTATTCGACGAGCTCCATACCTACAGGGGGCGGCAAGGTGCCGACGTGGCCATGCTCATTCGTCGTGTCAGGGAGCGCCTGGGCGGGAGCGAACTCCAATGCATTGGCACATCAGCGACGATGTCGAGTGAAGGAACTTATCTTGAGCGGCAGGCAAAGGTAGCCGAGGTTGCCGGCAAGATCTTCGGGGTAAACGTACAGCCGGAGCACGTTGTTGGCGAGACGCTGGTTCGTAAGACGCCGGAGATAGATTTCTCATCGCCGCACAACATTGAACGTCTGAGCGCCTCCGTGAAACGGCTGCTGCATGCACCCGCTACCAGTTACGACGAGTTGATCGAAGAGCCTTTAAGCTCCTGGGTTGAAACAGTCTTTGGAATCACAACCGAGGAGGAATCCGGTCGCCTCATTCGAGCCACTCCCCGACGGATAGGAGGGGAAGATGGTGCGGCCGTGGAACTTTCGCGGATCACCGGGATACCCCAATCCGAATGCGAGTCTTCTCTCAAAAAGCTCTTCCGATTGGCAACCGAAGTGCGTAATCGACCTGGAGGCCCCTCGCTCTTTGCGTTCCGACTCCACCAGTTCATCAGTAAAGGCGACGCGGTCTACGCCACCCTGGAGGACGAACCCTACGTAACTCTGGACAAACAGCAGTTTGCACCGGCAACCGACCGCGAGAAGTCGCTGCTGCCGCTTGCCTTTTGCCGCGAGTGTGGACACGAGTACTACACGGTTTGGAAATCCGAAAACGGGGAGAATTCGCGTTATATCCCTCGCACCCTAAATGATTTGAAATCTGGAGATGAGGGATTGATTGCCGGTTTCCTCTATGCCAGCAATGATCGACCCTGGCCGGAACCGAACTCTGAGGAGGAGTTTGATCGATTACCTGACGATTGGCTTGAAGGGGACACTGGCGAGACAAAGGTTAGGTCGCATCGAAGAAAAGAAGTTCCAACAGCGGTCCAGGTAGGCCTCGACGGGGCACAGAGCCATACTGGCAAGCTCTATCAATTCGTACCCGCACCCTTCAGGTTCTGTCTATCTTGCGGAGTCAGCTACCCCGGGCGGCGCGGAGATTTTTCGAAGCTGAACGTTTTCAGCAGCGAGGGCAGGGCTACAGCAACGACGATATTGAGTCTCGCCGCGGTCCGTCGCTTGATGGATTCCGATTTGTCAAATGAGGCCCGCAAGCTCCTGTCGTTCACCGACAACCGACAAGACGCGGCTTTGCAGGCGGGCCATTTCAACGATTTCGTGCAGGTTGGCATGCTTCGAGGTGCCCTTTACAAGGCGGTGTGCGTCGCTGGCGAAGCAGGCCTCAGCTACGACACGATCGCCCAGAGCGTTCTGGACAACCTGGGGCTCGACTTTGAAGAGTACGCACTCAATCCGACTATTTCTTTGCCTAACGCCCGCCGGCGGGTTGAGGAGGCGTTACGTGATCTGATCCAGTACCGGCTCTACCAGGACCTGAAGCGCGGCTGGAGGCTCAATGCGCCAAACCTGGAGCAGGTGGGTCTGCTGGATATCCAATATGACGGACTTCACGAATTTGCGAGCGACGGCGGGTATTGGGACGAGAGTCATGATGCTCTGCGGAAAGCGGATCCGGAGGAGCGTTACAGGATAAGTCGGGTGCTGTTGGATCACATGCGCCGCAGCCTGGCGATTAACGCAAAGGCGCTCGACGTGGATTTCCATGACACCCTGCGACAGCGTAGTGAGCAGAACCTCTCCGGCATGTGGGCACTGAATCCACGGGAGATTCTGGAACGGGCGGCCGTGGTCCTACCGAGGAAGCGGGAAGAGCGTGATTCCAGGGAGTGGGTCCACCTCTCAGGCATGAGTGGTTTCGGGCGCTTTCTGAGGCGGGACGGTACGCTCTTCTCCCTATCGACCAAACCAAGCGTTACGGAAACCGAAGAGATCATTCAAAGCCTCCTGAAGACTTTGCAGCGAGGAGACTTCGTTCATGAAGGCTTGAGTGAAAAGGCGGGGAGAGGGGTCCCCGGCTATCAGTTGAATGCCTCAATCCTTCGTTGGACGGCAGGAGATGGCGAGCAATACCACGACCCGCTGATAGTCGTCCGGCCGCCTGAGGACGAGTCGAATGCTAACGAGTTTTTCCAGCGCTTCTATCGGGAAGTCGCCGCGAACCTCTCTGGAATTCGCGCCGCTGAACACACTGCTCAGGTGTCAGTAGACGAAAGGCAGGATCGGGAGAAGGAGTTCCGGTCAGGTGAGCTGCCGGTACTCTACTGCTCGCCCACCATGGAGTTGGGAGTCGACATCAAGTCTCTGAATGTGGTCAACATGCGCAACGTCCCGCCTACTCCGGCAAATTACGCGCAACGCAGTGGGCGTGCTGGACGCAGCGGTCAGCCTGCGCTCGTGTTCACCTACAGCACTGCCTCGAATTCGCACGATCAGTACTTTTTCAAGCGGCCCGAGAAGATGGTGGCTGGAGTTGTCGAGGCTCCAAGAATTGATCTCGCCAATGAGGAGCTGGTCCGCGCGCATGTGCACTCGATCTGGTTGGGTGAAACCGGCGTGGATCTGGAGGACAGTCTCGCCAAGATCATCGACCTCAATAAGCCAAAGCTTCCTTTGAAGCCGAGTGTCGCCGAGCAAACTGCTTCACCGCACGCCATCAATCGAGCCGCCCAACGTTCTCAACGAGTGCTGGAGAGTATCCGTGAGCACCTCGAGCTGGCCGAGTGGTACCACGACGAGTGGCTCAACGAGACGGTCAAGGGCGCTGGAGCCCGCCTTGATCGTGGGGCGAACCGCTGGCGCGAACTCTACCTGGCAGCCGTGTCGCAAATGGAGCGACAGCACAAGATCCAGATGGATCCGAGCACCACTCCGGGCCGGCGGGCACAGGCCGAACGCCTATACCGGGAAGCCAGGATGCAGCGGGACCTCCTCACCCAAAGCGACGGAGCAAAAGGGACGGACTTCTTCAGCTACCGATACTTTGCCAGCGAGGGGTTCCTTCCGGGGTACTCGTTCCCGAGATTGCCTCTCTCTGCCTATATCCCGGGTCAACGGCGCAAGTGGGATGACCACGAGTATGTGTCAAGGCCCCGCTTTCTCGCGGTGAGTGAATTCGGGCCGAACTCCGTCATTTATCACAATGGCGCAAAGTATATGGTCAACGCAGTCATCCTGACAGCCGATCCTGAGGGGAAGGAGGGCGTTACCCGCAGCGCCGCGAAACGGTGTGAGAACTGCGGTTACCTGCACCCGATCACAGGGGACGCCAACCAGGAGAAGTGCGAGCGGTGCGATGCGCAGCTTCCTCACGAGTTGAAGTCCCTCCTGCGCATGCAGAACGTACGCACGAAGCGGGTCGAGCGGATTTCGAGTGACGAGGAGGAGCGGCAGCGACTGGGCTACGAGCTGATCACCTCGTATCGCTTTGCGGAAGAGCGGGGCAGGACGTTAGTACGGAGGGGAACCGTGAAAGTAAACGGCGAGGAGGTCGCCCAACTGGAGTACGGTCCTGCCGCAACTCTCTGGAGGATCAACCTGGGCTGGCGCAAGCGCGAGAACAAGAACGATCTAGGCTTTGCACTGGACACAGAGCGTGGTTACTGGGCAACCGACAAGGCCTATCGCGAGCAGGACGAGGTGCACCTCCAGGAGGATGACGATCCTCTTTCCAAGAGCATCGAGAAGGTTATTCCGTTCGTGGAGGACCGGCGCAACTCGCTCGTATGGCGGCCGCTGCAGCAGCTGGATGAGGTTCAGCTCGTTTCCCTGCAAGCTGCCCTCAAGCGTGCAATACAGGTCGAATACCAGTTGGAAGACATGGAGCTGGCAGCCGAGCCTTTACCCACCGAGCGCGATCGTCGAGCAATCCTGTTCTACGAGGCTGCAGAGGGAGGTGCGGGCGTACTGGAAAGCCTTGCACAAGACTCCGGTGCAGTTTCAAGGGTGGCGCGGCGGGCACTCGAGATCACCCACTTTGATCCCGACAGCGGCGATGACCTGGGAATGGCTCCCAGCTCCCAGGAGCGCTGCGAGGCTGCCTGCTACGACTGCCTCATGAGCTACGGCAACCAGCGAGATCACCTGGTTCTGGACCGATTCGAGGTCCGTCCGTTGCTCCAGGCGTTGGCAAATTCTGTTACAGAGGTATCTCCAGGGGGAATAAGCCGCAGGGAACACTTGGAAAGTCTGGTCAAGCGTTGCGACAGTGACCTTGAGCGAAAGTTTCTCGAGTTTCTGGAGGAAAACAAATTGCGCCTCCCTGATGAAGCGCAACGGACTCTAGGCTTCGACGGCCTCATGACACGCGCCGACTTCTACTACCGGAATCCGCACGCAGCGGTCTACATCGATGGGCCTCATCACGATTACTCGGATCGACAGGAAGCCGATGGCGACTTGAGGCGCAAGCTCGGTGAGCTGGGCGTTTCGGTAGTTCGATTCCGTTACAACGACGACTGGAATGCGATTGTCGAGGAGTATCGCCATCTGTTCAGAGGTGAGGCATGAGTTTTCCGACCGGAGCGCTGGTTCACGCCCGTGGGCGCGACTGGATCGTTCAGCCTGGTTCCAGCGACGAGTTCCTGCTGCTGAAGCCGCTGGGTGGTCGCGACGAAGAGCTTACCGGTGTTGCCCTTGGGCTGGAACAAGTGCAGGAGGCCACCTACTCGCTACCGGGACTCGAAGATCTGGGGGACGCGCGCTCTGCCGGATTGCTGAGGGATGCCGCCCGCCTGTCGTTCCGCTCGGCCGCGGGTCCTTTTCGCTCATTCGGAAGGATCGCGTTCCAGCCAAGACCTTATCAATTGGTTCCACTTCTGCTGGCGCTGCGGCTCGACCCGGTGCGCCTGCTTATTGCCGATGACGTCGGTATCGGGAAGACCGTCGAAGCCTGCCTGATCGCCCGTGAACTTTATGACCGCGGCGAGGTACAGCGTTTCTCGGTCTTGTGCCCGCCCCACCTCGCCGAGCAGTGGCAGGCAGAGCTGCGCGACAAGTTCCATCTCGACCCTGTCCTCGTGTTGCCGGGGACAGCGTCGCGCCTGGACCGGACACTGGGCCACGACGAATCGATATTTGATCGGTATCCCTTCACGATCGTTTCTACGGATTTCATCAAGAGCGACCGCAGGCGCAGCGACTTCCTCCGCTCGGCTCCTGAACTGGTCATCGTCGACGAGGCGCACACCTCTGCGGACAGCGGGGACGGCAGGGGCGGCCGCCATCGGCGGCACGAATTGCTGAAGGGGATTGCGGCTAACCCGGACAGGCACCTGGTGCTCGTTACAGCGACACCGCACTCTGGGAAGGAGCAGGCGTTCCGTTCACTGTTGACTCTGCTGGATTCCACATTTGCGGATTTGCCCGAGGATCTGTCGGGTCCCAAGAGCGAAGGCGCCCGTCGCACGCTGGCCCGCCACTTTGTGCAACGGAAGCGCGGGGATATCAAGCGTTACATGGGCGCCAGCACGTTCTTCCCAAAGCGCGAAGACTCCGATGTTCCCTATCAGCTCCACCCCGAAGCGAAGGCGCTCTTCGACAAGGTACTCCGCTTCGCCCGCGAAGAGCTCGAAACTAGCGATGGTGGCCACCGTCAAAGGGTGCGTTGGTGGGCTGTACTGGGACTGCTCCGTGCACTGGCCAGCTCCCCGGCCGCGGCAGCAGCTACCCTGCGCAATCGCGCTGCGCCTGCCAACGCGACCTCTGTGGAGGAGGCTGACGAAATCGGGCGCCGCTCCGTGCTCGACCAGATGGAAGAAGATGCGCAGGAAGGGGTAGACGTTACCCCGGGCAGTCAGCTTGACGGTGAGCAGGCGGCAAGCGCGTTGCGGCGCCGCCTGCTCGCTTTCGCCGAAGAGGCAGAGAACCTCGTTGGCGACAAGGACCGCAAACTTGCAACGTTGCAAGCCCTCCTGGAGGAACAGCTGGCTGCCGGCCATTCACCGATCGTGTTTTGCCGTTTCATCCATACGGCCGATTACGTAGCCCAACAGCTTCGCGTGCGTCTGGGCAAGTCGGTGGAAGTAGCTGCCGTTACCGGAAGCCTGCCGCCGGAGGAACGCGAACGCCGCGTACTGGAGCTGGGCGAGCACGAGAAGCGTGTTCTCGTCGCCACCGACTGTCTGAGCGAAGGGATCAATCTGCAGCAGAGCTTCGACAGCGTGATCCACTACGACCTCTCCTGGAACCCAACCCGCCACGAGCAGCGCGAAGGGCGCGTGGACCGCTACGGTCAGCCTCGACCCAAGGTGCTGGTACGCACCCTCTACGGTACCGACAACCAGATCGACGGCATCGTATTGGACGTACTCCTCCGCAAGCACAAGACGATTCGCAGCAGCCTGGGAATCAGCATTCCGGTGCCGACGGATTCGGACGAGGTAATCGAAGCCATCTTCGAGGGCCTTCTTCTGCGCGGTCTCGACCGGGGCAAAGCCCAACAGGGAGCGCTCTTCGAGGACCTGGACAGTTACCTGCAGCCCCGAACAGCCGATTTCTCGCAACGGTGGGAAGCACTGGCGCAGCGCGAGAAGAGGTCGCGCACCATGTTTGCTCAGGAGAGCATCAAGGTCGAGGAGGTAGCCCAGGAGTTGGAGGCTGCACAGGACGCCACCGGGGGGAGCGAGGTGGTCGCGGCGTTCGTGAAGGAAGCCTCCCGCGCACATGAAGCGGTAGTTGCCGAGAAACGGAGCGGGGCGGTCGAGATCGATTTCGGGTACGCACCCCAGGCGCTACTCGATAACCTGGCGGCCGACAAGTTTACGGTCCGGTTTGAACCACCCACGGGCGACGGGGAAATACTGGCCACCCGTACACATCCCCTGGTTGAAGTCCTGGCAAGCCACGTACTCGACAGCGCCTTGGACCCGCTGCTGGAAGGCGCTGCCAGTCGAGCCGGAGTGGTCCGGACCGAGGCCGTCAAGTCCCGGACGGTTCTGGTACTCGTTCGCTTCCGCTACCACGTCACGACGCGCAGGGGCGAAGAGAGCTGGCAAACGCTGGCAGAGGAGAGCATTCCTTTCGCCTTCACCGGCGAGCCGCAGGCTCCGAACTGGCTTGACCCTGAGGAAGCCGAGCTGCTGCTGCAGGCCAGGCCTTCTGACAACATTCCGATTCCCCAGCAGAAGGAGTTCCTGAGCATGGCCCTCGAGGACGTCCGTGGGCTTCAGGGGTACATTGAGGATGCTGCCCGCACGAACGCAGCGCGCTTACTCGACGCTCATCGGCGCGTGCGCACTGCCGCTCAGTCAAAGGGGTTGCGCTACAACGTCGAGCCGCTGCTCCCGGCCGATGTTCTGGGCGTGTACGTCTATCTCCCTGACCTCCGGGGGCTCCTCTGATGCGCGAAGCAACTGCCTACCGCTCTGAGGGTGCCCTGCTTCCTGCCGACCTGCTTCAGCGGATCCAGGCCGGCGACCCCTCGTTGCCGGCGTTGACGCCCCAGACGTATCACCTCCCCGGCAGCATGCGCCTGAATGAGGCGGCGAGCCGGGCGTGGAACGCGCTACTCGGTGCCTGGAAGAGTTTCAGGGATGCCGCGGATAACCTGCCAGAGGGCGAGCTGGGCACCAGCATCACCCGCGAGCGCTGGCTCTTGCCACTCTTCCAGGAGCTGAATTACGGCCGCCTGCTCCCACGAAATGCGGCTGAAATCGACGGTAAGAGTTACGCAATATCGCACGGGTACGGACACGCTCCAATCCATCTGGTCGGATTCCGCGTGGACCTCGACCGGCGTACCCGTGGTGTTGCCGGCGCTGCACACGGGAGCCCACACTCGCTGCTCCAGGAGTACCTGAACCGGACCGAAGACACGTTGTGGGGGATCGTCAGCAACGGCCTCAAAATCCGGGTTTTGCGCGACAACTTGCGACTGACCCGGCCCGCCTACCTCGAGTTCGACCTCCAGGCGATGATGGAAGGCGAACAGTACAGCGATTTCGTACTCCTCTACCTCGTCCTCCATCAAAGCCGTCTCGAAGCGCAAGAGCCCGAGCAAACGGTTCTTGAACAGTGGATGTTGGAGGCCCAGGCCTCAGGTGCGCGGGTTCTCGACGGGCTCAGTGACGGGGTACGACGGGCAATCTCCTCTTTCGGCAAGGGCTTCCTGGCCTACCCAGGAAACAACGAACTGCGGGAAAAGCTACGCTCCGGTGAACTTTCGCCCGACGATTTCTACCGCCAACTGTTGCGGCTCGTCTATCGCTTGCTCTTCATGTTCGTGGCCGAGGACCGGAATCTCCTCCACCCTCCCGAAGCAACTGAAGAGTCCCGCGAGCGCTACAGTTACTACTCGACTCGACGATTGAGGGACCTGAGCGGGTCGATGAGGGGCGGTCGTCACCCTGACCTGTTCGAGTCGTTGAAGGTAGTGATGCGGGCGCTAGGGGGCGATGGAGCGCCTGGTCTTGGCCTTCCTGCTCTAGGCAGCTTTCTCTTCAGCGAACGGGCAACCCCGGACCTGATGAAGTCGAGCCTCTCGAATGGTTATCTGTTGCAGGCCGTCCGGGCCCTGGCCTGGGCGCAGGTTGACGGAGTCAGGCGATCCGTCGACTACAAGAACCTCGGGACCGAGGAGCTTGGCAGCGTCTATGAGGGACTTCTTGAGCTCCACCCGCAAGTCGATACGCATGCGCCCGACTTCGAGCTGGCGAGCGCAGCCGGCAACGACCGAAAGACTACGGGCTCCTACTACACGCCCGCCAGCCTCATCAACCTGCTGCTGGACAACGCCCTTGATCCAGTAATCGACGAGGCGGTACGCGGCAAGGATATCCAGCAGGCAGAGCAATCACTCCTCAACCTCAAGATCGTCGACCCGGCCTGCGGAAGCGGCCACTTCCTGATGGCGGCCGCTCAACGACTGGCGAAACGATTGGCATCGGTAAGGACCGGCGATGACGAGCCCGCCCCAGACCAGGTACGGAGTGCCCTCCGCGACGTCGTCAGCACCTGCATCTACGGGGTGGACATTAACGAGATGGCTGCCGAGCTCTGCAAGGTTTCCCTGTGGCTGGAGGCGCTTGATCCCGGCAGACCCTTGACCTTTCTCGAACATCGGATTCGGGTCGGCAACAGCCTCATCGGTACGACACCGCAGCTCCTGGAAGGCGGCATTCCCGATGACGCCTTCAAGCCAATCGAGGGGGACGACAAGAAGTTCGCGACAGCTGTGCGAAAGAAGAACTGGGAAGAGCGGAGCGGACAGGCAGCCGGCCTCTTTGACCAAGGTGCGCCAGGCGCGGGCTCTTTCTTCTCAGACGCATTTGCCGAGCTCAACGCGCTGCCAACGGACGATATGGAGCAGCTGCGCAAGAAGGAGCGTCGTTTCCAGGCGTTGCAGGAGGACGCGCAGTTGCGGGCAAGTATGCTGGCAGCAGACGCCTGGTGTGCGGCCTTCGTGTGGCCCATTCAGAGGGATGAGCCGGAACCGTTAACAACCGGAGTGTTGCGGCGACTTCAGGACACTGGCGAACTGGGGGATAGCCGAAGAGACAAGGTCGAGGAACTGGCAGAGCAGTACAACTTCTTCCACTGGCACCTTGCATTCCCCGAGGTCTTTGGGGATGAGCGGGACGGCTTCGATGTCGTCCTCGGGAATCCCCCGTGGGAGCACACCGAACTGAAGGAGAAGGAGTGGTTCGCGACACGAAGGCCTGAAATTGCCCAGGCAAGAACTGGTGCTTTGCGCAAGAAGTACATCCAGGCGCTACAAGAAGATGATCCGACTTTATTCCAGGCGTTCGCTGCCGCCAAGCGGCAACATGATGCAACAGGACACTTCGCGACCAGCAGTGGAATGTACCCGCTATGCGGGCGCGGTCGAATCAACACCTATCCACTCTTTGCTGAGCTGGGGCGCACCCTGATCGGTAGTCGCGGCAGAGTTGGAAATATCCTGCCGTCAGGTATTGCGACCGACGATACGACGAAGTTTTTCTTCCAGGACCTGGTGGAGAGACGGTCGTTGGTGAGCTTGCTCGATTTTGAGAATCGGCAGGGGATTTTCCCCGGTGTTCACAGGAGCTATAAGTTCTGCCTCCTCACCCTGACCGGCGCTGACCGGCCGGCAAACGAGGCAGAGTTTGTCTTCTTTGCTCTAAACCCTTCTGATGTTCGTGACCCGGAGAAGCGGTTCACCCTCACGCCGGAGGAGATAGAACTTCTCAACCCAAACACTAAGACCTGTCCGGTATTTCGTTCAAGACGAGACGCAGAGATCACGAAGACCATCTACCGTCGCGTTCCTGTGCTTGTAAACGAGCAGACCGGTGAGAACCCTTGGGGAGTGACTTTTCGTCAAGGCCTGTTCAACATGACTAGCGACTCGAACCTCTTCCGCACACGTGTGGAGCTTGAAAGTGAAGGGTTCGAGCTGCAAGGAAACCGCTTCGTGAAGGATGAGCAGGTGTACCTTCCACTCTACGAGGCGAAGATGATGCACCAGTTCGATCATCGCTTCGCTACCTACACCGAGGCGGGGGACACGCGAAACGTGACCAGTGAGGAGAAGGCCGATCCGAGCTACGCACCGTTGCCGCGGTATTGGGTGGCGGAGGGAGAGGTGCGGGAGCGGCTCGTCAAAAGAAGGCGGAACGGGGAGATTGAGTGGGAGTGGAAGCTGCCATGGATGCTGGCTTTTCGCCGAGTCGCTCGATCAACAGATGAGCGATCGGGACTCTTCACGTTACTGCCTGGCGTTCCCAGCGGGGACAGCATCTTTTTAGCGTTTCCAGAGCACCGTGATGATCAAAGCCCTTTCGCGCTTACTGCATCTCTTAACAGCTTCTGCCTTGATTACGTCGTCCGACAGAAAATCTCGGGTATGAACATGAGCTTTTATCTCGTTAATCAGTTCCCGGTGCTCCCCCCAGTTTCATACTCGACTTATCTCCTTACATTCGTTTCATCGCGAGTTATGGAACTGTCAATAACATCGTTAGACTTCTGCGCTTCATCCATGCCACCAAATACTACCGCCCTGCCCTCGCGGTGGAACGCAAATCGCCGCTTCTGGCTCCGAGCCGAACTCGACGCCCTCTACTTCCACCTCTACGGCATAGAACGCGACGACGTTGACTACATTATGGAGACGTTCCCAATTGTGAAGCGTAAGGACGAGGAGAAGTACGGCTGTTACCGGACGAAGGACGCGATTCTGGAGATCTACGACGAAATGGCCCGGTGCAGGGCTGAAAGCCGGGAGTACGAAACGAGACTCGATCCTCCGCCGGCCCATCCATCGCTAGCGCACGGTTCTTCGAGCAACGGGAGCGACTTTGATGAACCTACCCATTGAGCCTTCCTCTGCCATTGCTTGGGGTATTCGGGCCGGTCGCGGCGGCGAGGGTCACCAGCTATTCAAGGACAGTAACGTAATTGCCCTACGTTGGCAGGGCACCCCGGACCTTTCGGGACTGCCGAACGACCGGGAAGCGTTCAAGGAGGTGTATCGGCGCACCTTTCCCGACGTACCCGAGGGAAACGTGGCTAACGGTGCCGGCCAGCTCTACCGTTTCGTCCATGAGATTGCGGTCGGGGATCTTGTGGTGTATCCCTCCAAGATCGATCGTCGTGTGCATCTGGGCGTCGTTGACGGCCCATACAGGTATGTCCAGGACTCTGCCGGCTTCAGTCACCAACGACCCGTCAAGTGGTTGCGCTCCGTCCCGCGTACCAGCTATTCACAAGGCGCATTACACGAGATCGGATCCGCAATGACCCTGTTCCAGGTCAAGAACTACCTTGATGAGCACCTGACGTTGCTGTCCGGGCACGTTCCGGTTATTCAGGAGGCAGAGGAAGACGAAAGCATCAGCTTGGTCGCTAGTGAAGTCGAGGAAACCACGCGAGACTTTATCCTCAAGACGCTTGCCAAGGAGCTGAAGGGCCACCCCTTTGCCAGCTTCGTAGCTCAGCTACTGGCGACTATGGGCTACAACACGCGCGTTTCTCCGCCTGGACCGGATGGCGGCGTTGACGTCCTTGCTCACCGGGACGAGCTTGGATTCGAACCGCCAATCATTAAGGTGCAGGTGAAATCCACGGAGTCGAGTATTGGCTCACCAGAGGTAACAGCCCTCTATGGAAACGTGGAAGCTAGCGAGTTCGGTCTCTTTGTCACGCTTGGCAGTTTCACGAGTGCGGCCCGAAACTTTGCGAAGAGCAAGCCCAACCTGCGCCTGATAGACGGGCTCGAACTGGTGGATCTGCTGCTTGAGCACTATGAGGAGCTCGATTCCCGTTACAAGGGGCTGCTGCCGCTCCGGCGTGTCTATATTCCGGAAGCTGTAGACGCTGATTGAACGGCAGTGAGAAGAACGGCTACTGAAGATTAGAATTGAACGCTAGGTTCAGCTGCTGAGCAGCCTCATGAAGACGTCTGTCATTTGACCATAGAGTCGAATCTGACAACAGCGCTGACGCCAGGAGGTGCATGTCAATGTAGCCAAGACCCCGTCCCATCAGCGCATGGTTCTGGATGAATCGAAGCGTCTCATCGTCCGTTGCTCTTGCTGCCTTTGGAAGGTGTGCGAGAAGGCTTAAGACCTCCGCCCGATTCTTCAGATTTCCACAGGCTAACTCGCCGATCACAAAGGGATGGGTAAGCACTTGGCCGCCTGTGAGTAGTGCATCGAGCTTCGGCATACGACCACGGAAGTGGTCGATCCAGACCGAGGTGTCGACCAGGATCACTCTTCGGCCGGCCTGCGACGTGGAATGTCTTCCAGATCCGGCTCACTTCCGGCCAGTTTCGCGAGTCGTCGTGCGCTCTCGCGTTCTATCAACGCTCGCAGGCCCTCGTCTATTACTGCTTTTCGGTTAGTTAACCCTGATAGCTCCTGCGCCTTCTCCATCAGCTCGTCGTCTAAATTGACTGTGGTTCTCATTTCGGCCGACCTCCCTCCCGGGCAACGTAATTGTATATCAAGTGATGACGAGTTTGATGACTTGACGCTCTGTGTGATTCGAGTAGAAAAGGCCCTGCACTCGCTGCGGGAACTGATGAAGGCCGAGGAATGCAGGTATGTCGTGCCTGACGACTAGAGTATTGTCATGCCACCGGTAACGGTCAACCCGGAAAAGGTACGCGAGTTCAAGGACGCTGCCAGCTTCTACGAATGGCTCGGCCAGAACCACGACAAGACAGATGAGGTGTGGATCAAGATCCACAAGGTGAGTTCAGGGCTGCCGACGATAACGGCTGCCGAGGCCGTGGACGTGGTGTTGTGCTGGGGCTGGATCGACGCCATCCGCAAGAGTTTCGACGAGAAAAGTTTCCTGCAGCGCTACACTCCACGGCGCAAGCGGAGCATCTGGAGCCGTAAGAACGTCGAGAACGTGGAGCGCTTGATCGCAGAGGGTCGCATGACCGAACACGGTATGCGCGAGGTCGAGGCCGCCAAGGCCGACGGCCGCTGGGAGCGGGCCTATGGGGGAGCGGAGATGACTCTGCCTGAGGAGTTGCTGGCGGCCATCGAGGCAGAGCCGGCGGCCAAGGAGATGCTGGCGCGCCTCTCTGCCCAGAACCGTTACGCACTCGCATTCCGGCTCCACCAGCTGAAGACGGACGCTGGCTATTCCAGTTAATTCGGCCGGTAGTTCCGTTTTTATCCGGCCGGTGATTCCGGTGGTTTCCGGCCGTGTATTCCGCTGGTAAGCGGCCGCCCTCCCCGGGTGGGTGTTGGCGGGGTTGGCTAA
>Ga0209487_1002034_pt1 | contig 16691 bp, 13 predicted proteins | sample Poulit2012_FD_187524 | JGI IMG/M metagenome (GOLD analysis project Ga0209487, IMG submission 187524) | Agricultural soil microbial communities from Georgia to study Nitrogen management - Poultry litter 2012 (SPAdes) (version 2) | ecosystem: Environmental > Terrestrial > Soil > Agricultural land...
TTTTTATACATTTATAACATATTTTTATATTTAAAACTTTTTTTTTACATTTAAAACTTTTTTATAGATAGTTGTTACATCTTTATCTATAGTTCTTTTTATTTTACTTATAAAAACAAAACAAAAACAAAAAAAAAAACAAAACAAAAACAAAAAAAAAACAAAACAAAAAAAGACAAAAACAAAAAATATATTTTAGTGTGAAAGAGAGCTAAAATTATAAATTAATAATTAATCTTTTTCATGTCTAATATTATTAATAAAAGTTTAATTGAAATACATAATGAATCTGAATTTGCCAATACTTCTATAAAATTAGATACACCTACACCTTGAGGTTTGTTTTTTCAAGACAGTGCATCTCCTCAAATGGAAGGTATAGAGGAATTACATAATAATATAATGTTTTATTTAGCTATAATATTATTTGCTGTAACATGAATGATGGTAATAATAATAAAAAATTTTATATCAACAAAAACATTAATATCTCATAAATACATGAATCATGGTACATTGATAGAATTAATATGAACTATAACACCAGCAGTTATATTAATATTAATTGCTTTTCCTTCTTTCAAATTATTGTATTTAATGGATGAAGTAATGGACCCTTCTTTAGTAATATATGGAGAAGGTCATCAGTGGTATTGAAGTTATCAATATCCAGATTTTACGAATGTAGATAATGAATTTATAGAATTTGATTCATATATAGTACCTGATGCTGATTTGGAAAAAGGTGGTTTAAGAATGCTTGAAGTAGATAATAGAGTTATAATACCGGAATTAACACATACAAGATTTGTAGTTTCAGCAGCGGATGTAATACATTCCTATGCTTGTCCTTCACTGGGTATAAAAAGTGATGCATTTCCAGGTAGATTGAACCAATCATCTGTTTATGTAAATAGAGAAGGTACATTTTTTGGACAATGTTCAGAAATTTGTGGAATATTACACAGTTCTATGCCAATAGCTATACAATCTGTTAGTTTACCTAAATTTTTACTTTGATTACGTTCACAAATGGAGGAATAATGGTTAGAATGGTATTTGAAAATTTTATTAAATTATTAAAAATGGAATCTTTTAACAGGTTCAGCTTAAAAAAAAATAATACTAAAAATAAATTATGTAAATATACAACTAAAAATGAATATATGGTAATATCTAAAAATTTAAAAAAAAATTCATGAATAATGGGATCAACAAGATCTTTTTGCTCCGGAAATGTAAAACTTAAAGCTAATGCATATGAATCTATAAAAGATTTAACTAGTAATCTTCAAGCTGAAGCATCAGCTGATGCTGCAAGGAGAATAACGAGAAGACCAAATCCTAACCGTATAGAATGTCTTGTTAGAAGAATCTATACTATTTATAGAGAAGGTGATTTGGATGCAAAAATAGATAAGATGAATGATTTACTCTTAGAGAATATTTGAACAGAAAATCAAGAGATGGGAGATAGAGCTAAAGTTGCTTTAGAAAAGATGCTTAGAAATGAAATTTTACAAGGAGAAGAAGCTTTTTATGTTGATAATTTTTTTATTAATGAAGGTATAAGTCTTGAAGGTCTTAGGCTTTCAGACTTGAGATTTAAAATCGAAACTTGTCAAGATTTTTATACTCAAAAATACTCTGAGTTGCAAGAAAAACTAAATGAGTGAAATGAAGAAAAAAATAATTTGTTATTGCAGCAAGAGGAAGAAGAGTTAAATAAAGAGAAAGGTAAAGAGCCTGACTATAGTTTACATCCTTCATATAATATATCAGAGGATATAAATTCAGACAATATAACTCAAAAAGAAGATATTAAACCAGGTAATTTAAAAAATAGTCAAATATTATTTAGACAGACTGATTCCTCTGAGCAAAAAGAATTTTGTGGTAATGATGAGTTAAATTTAAATAATTTAGCTAATAAAAGAAAATTTTCTGATTTAAATGGGACAGATCTTTGTGATGAAGGTAAAATAATTAAAAAAGCTAAAATTACTCATAATACCTCATTATTAGATGATTATGCAGATATTAGTTGTGAACCTTTAGATATAATTGATTTTGACGGATAATATTTTTATTATTTTTTTTTTTTATTATAAGATATAATAAGATCAGATAAATTTTACTATAGCCAAAACACAAATCTGATAACAAAGTGTATACAAAGGAGATTAATATCTAAAACTATAAGGTTAAAGTAGTATAATATTATACTAGATAATATGTTTACATATATAAATCTAAGATTAAAAATTAAATGAATTTTTCTTTAATATTATTTTTAATAGGTATATTGGGTTTTGTTTTAAATAGAAAAAATATAATATTAATGCTTATTTCAATAGAAATAATGTTATTATCAATAACATTTTTAATATTAATAAGTTCACTTAATTTTGATGATATATTAGGTCAAACTTTTGCTATATATGTTATAACAGTAGCAGGTGCAGAATCTGCTATAGGGTTAGGAATATTAGTAGCTTATTATAGATTAAGAGGTAGTATTGCAATTCAATATAAATAATGTATTTAGCTTTGATTTTTTTACCCTTATTAGGATCTATAACTTCTGGTTTATTTGGTAGAAAAGTAGGTGTAAGTGGATCACAAATAATAACTTGTTTATGTGTGATATTAACTACAATTTTAGCAACATTAACTTTTTTTGAAGTAGGTTTTAATAATATACCAGTATCAATTCATCTAATTAGATGAATTGATAGTGAATCTTTGAATGTTTTATGAGGTTTTCAATTTGATTCTTTAACAGTTTCTATGTTAATACCTGTATTATTAGTTTCAAGTTTAGTACACATATATTCCATAGGTTACATGAGTACGGATCCGCATAACCAAAGATTTTTCAGTTATTTAAGTTTATTTACTTTTATGATGATTATATTGGTTACAGCAAATAATTATCTATTAATGTTTGTTGGTTGAGAAGGTGTTGGTGTTTGTTCTTATCTATTAATAAATTTTTGATTTACTAGAATAGCAGCCAATCAAAGTTCTATATCAGCCTTTTTAACTAATAGGGTAGGTGATTGCTTTTTAAGTATAGGTATGTTTATCATATTATGATGTTTTGGTAATTTAGATTATTATACAGTATTTTCTTTAACTCCTTATGTTAATGAGAATATAATAACTTTAATCGGTATTTGTTTATTAATAGGTGCTATGGCTAAAAGTTCTCAAGTAGGTCTGCATGTTTGATTACCTCAGGCTATGGAGGGTCCTACACCAGTTTCTGCTTTAATTCATGCAGCCACTATGGTTACAGCAGGTGTTTATTTATTAATGAGATCTTCACCTTTAATAGAATATAGTTCCACAGTATTAATAGTTTGTTTATGGGTAGGAGCTATTACTACTGTATTTAGTTCTTTAATAGGTTTATTCCAACAGGATATTAAAAAGGTTATAGCTTATTCAACTATGAGCCAATTGGGTATGATGGTTATTGCAATAGGTTTATCTTGTTATAATATAGCTTTATTTCATTTAGTTAATCATGCTTTTTACAAGGCACTTTTATTTTTAGGTGCTGGAGCTGTGATACATTCGGTAGCAGATAATCAGGATTTTAGAAAATTTGGAGGTTTAAGACCTTTTTTACCTTTAACTTATACAGTTATGTTAATAGCTTCTTTTAGCTTAGTTGCTATTCCTTTTATGACAGGTTTTTATTCTAAAGACTTTATACTTGAATCTGCATATGGGCAATTTTTATTTTCTAGTACTGTAGTTTATTATATAGCAACAATAGGTGCTATGTTTACTACTTTATACTCAGTAAAAGTTTTATATTTAACGTTTTTAACTAATCCTAATGGACCTTTAATTAGTTATAAACAAGCACATGAAGGTGATTTGTTTATCAATATACCTTTAATTATATTAGCAATCTTCTCTATCTTTTTTGGTTATATCAGTAAAGATATTTTTATAGGATTAGCAACTAATTTTTATTCTGATAATAGTTTATTTATACTACCTTGTCATGAAATTATGTTAGATACTGAGTTTGCTGTAGCTACTATTTTTAAATTGTTACCTTTTATATTTACTTTTTCTTTAAGTATAATATCTTTAACATTATCTGAGTTTTTACCTAAAGCACTAATCAGTTTTAAATTTTCTAAATGGGGTTATAATATTTTTAGTTTTTTTAATCAACGTTTTTTAATAGAACTTTTTTATAATAAATATATAACAGAAAATATCCTTAAATTAGGAGGTCTAACTTCTAATGTAATTGATAAAGGTTCTGTGGAATTATTAGGACCTTATGGTTTAGAAAAAGGATTAGTTAGCCTAAGTAAAAATATTGGTAATTTAAGTACAGGTGTTATTACAACTTATGCTTTATACATATTAGTAGGTCTAATTTTTTATATTTCATTATTATATTTTTCTTTTAATGATAATAATTTATTACTATTAATTATTTTTACTCTTTTTTCTATTGTAAATAATAGAGCCATATATTTATCAAAAAATTAAAAATTTTTAATATATATATATATATATAACTATGTTATTAACAGGTATATTTTTTTTATTATTATCTAATTCGCTGTCTTTTAGACGAGATATTACTATATTTTATTCCAGAATAGGAATGATTCTATTATTATATTGTATATTTTTTACTTATAATAATTTATATATTACATATTTAGATCTAGGTATTGGATTATTTGGAGGTTTATTTCATACATCCTCTATAACACTAATATTTCATTTATTAATATTTATAATAAGTTTTTTAATTTTAGGTTTAACAGGGTTTTATCCTAGAAAAATTTGAACTCAACAATCTTTTAATTCTTTTTTGTTTACAAAATTAAAAGTTTTTATTTCAAATATAATTAATAAAAAAGGTGAACAATTCACTATTTCAGAGTATACTTTAATTTTTTTATTTGTTTTAGTTGGTAGTGTTTTATTAATTTCAAGCAGTGATTTTGTTTCTCTTTTTTTATCTATTGAATTACAAAGTTACGGTTTATATTTGCTATCCACTATTTATAGAAATTCTGAAGTTTCTACTTCAGCTGGTCTAACTTATTTTTTATTAGGTGGTTTATCTTCTTGTTTTATATTATTAGGTATTGGATTAATATATGCTAATACTGGTACTACTAATTTTGATAGTTTTTTTATGCTATTTAACATATCTAATATTTTAAATGCAGAAGAACATAATAGTTTAATTTATACTGCTAAATATATACCATTTTGTTTATTATTGATATCAGTAGGTTTATTATTTAAGATATCAGCGGCACCTTTTCATTTTTGATCTCCTGATGTTTACGATGGGATACCTACTTTAGTTACTACTTTTGTAGCTATTATTGCTAAAATATCTATATTAATATTATTATTACATTTAGTACATTTTTCTAATAATATATATATATCTAGTCAATATAGTTGAACTTCTAGTTTATTGGTAAGTTCTTTATTATCATTAATTATAGGTACTATTTTAGGTTTAACACAATTTAGAATAAAAAGATTATATGCTTATAGTACAATCTCACACGTAGGTTTTTTACTATTAGCTTTAAGCATAAACAGTATAGAGTCTATTCAATCTTTTATTTTTTATCTTATACAATATAGTATTTCTAATTTAAATGCTTTCATTTTATTACTAAGTATAGGTTATAGTCTATATTTATATATAAACAATGAATTTGAGAATAACAATAATTTATTAGATAAAAATAATTCGCCAATACAACTTATAAGTCAACTTAAAGGTTATTATTATATAAATCGTATGTTAGCTATAAGTTTAGCTATAACTCTTTTTTCTTTTGCAGGTATTCCTCCTTTTTTAGGTTTTTTTGCAAAACAGATGGTTTTATCTGCTGCTTTACAAGATGGATTTATGTTTTTAGCTATTATAGCTGTGCTTACTAGTGTTATAAGTGCAGTATATTATTTATTTGTAATTAAAACTATGTTTTTTGAAACACATACATATAAATTAAATACTAAATTATTTAATGTTAAATTACCTACAAATTCAAAAATAGTTTTATCTAATAGTCTTTCTATTACTATATCTATTTTAACTCTTGTTATTATATTATTTATGTTTATGCCAGATCAATTACTATTTATGTGTAATATTTTAGGTTTAGTTTTATTGTTTCCTAGTTTTTAGTTTTTATTTTGATATTTTTTATGTATTATTTATAAAAATTTATTTTAAATATGAGCTTTAGTTTTACTATATAAAATAGATAAAGTCCAGTTTAAAATAGTTAATTTAACTATTTAATGATAAAATAATAATAAAGTCATTATTATCCAACTATTTTGAATTATTTAATTAATTTGTTTAGCAGTTATTATGTATTTTTTATTTTTTTTTAATAACAATAAAATTATATTAAAATTATAATTAACCAAAAGTCTATATATATAAATTTATCTTAATTAAAGTTTAGTTTGAAATGTAAAAAAAAAATAAAAAAAAATGAGAATTTTTAAAAGTCATTCTTTATTAAAAATAGTAAATTCATATGTAATAGATTCACCACAACCTTCAAATTTAAATTATTTATGAAATTTTGGTTCTTTATTAGCTTTTTGTTTAGTTATACAAATAGTAACAGGTGTAACTTTAGCTATGCATTATACACCTAACGTTTTAGAAGCTTTTGATTCAGTAGAACATTAAAAAACAGCATAAGTGTTCTTTAAACCGAGCTGTATGCTGAAAACCCTTACAAAATAAGACAATCAGCAGGAAACCAAAAGATATTGATAGATATCTTAGTAGGATCCTCAGAGACTAAATGCTTGGTATCTTATTTATAATATGGTAATGATATAGTCCGAACAACGTTGTGAAACGTTGTACTTTTTGATTAATTATCTACACCTTATTTTTTTTCAGGTTAATTTATCTTATAAATTGGATGGGGACAATGTATTTAATAATTTTGCAAAAAAAATTTGTTCATAAATATAACGAGGTAAAAACTCTATTATTAAATGTTCTTAATAAAATTTATAACAAGCAAAAACAATAAGTAATATATATAAAAAGGATTACTAATATTGTAAAAATATCTTAAGATATTTAAAAATATTTTGATATAAAACTTAATATATCCCTGTAGAAATAGTGCGTAAACTTTCCATAGATCTTTAATTGCTAAAACTGTATATATAAATAATGATAGGTTTGTAAATTGGTTTTCCTTTTACTTGTTATAGTTTATTACATAAAGCATTAAGGTTAAATCAAGTTATAACACATGTAATGGATATATATATACAAAAAGATTAAATAAAGGTTAATATAAATTTACGTATAAACCTATGGATGCAGGGATTTAATAAGAGTAGATAATTAATCCAAATGTTTTGATTATGCGTGATGTTAACAATGGTTGATTAATTCGTTATCTACACTCAAACACAGCTTCAGCCTTTTTTTTTTTAGTTTATCTACATATTGGTAGAGGTTTATACTATGGATCTTATAAAGCGCCTAGAACTATAGTGTGAGCCATAGGTACAATAATATTTATTTTAATGATAGCTACAGGTTTCTTAGGTTACGTTCTTCCTTACGGTCAAATGAGTTTATGAGGTGCAACAGTTATAACTAATTTAATGAGCGCTATTCCATGGGTAGGACAAGAGATAGTTGAATTTATATGAGGTGGTTTTTCTGTAAATAATGCTACTTTAAATAGATTCTTCTCTTTACATTTTGTTTTACCTTTTGTTTTAGCAGCTCTAGCCTTAATGCACTTAATAGCACTTCATGATACTGTTGGATCTAGTAATCCTTTAGGTATTTCAGCTAACTATGATAGATTACCTTTTGCTCCTTATTATATATTTAAAGATTTAATTACTATATTTATATTTATTTTTGTATTATCTATTTTTGTATTCTTTATGCCTAATGTTTTAGGTGATAGTGATAATTATGTTATGGCTAACCCTATGCAAACTCCACCTGCTATAGTACCAGAATGGTACCTTTTACCGTTTTATGCTATTTTAAGATCTATACCTAATAAATTATTAGGTGTTATTGCTATGTTTGGTGCTATTTTAATATTATTAGCTATGCCTTTTACAGATATCTCTAAATTAAGAGGAATACAGTTTAGACCTTTAAGTAAAATAGCCTTTTATATTTTTATAGCTAATTTTTTAATATTAATGCAATTGGGTGCTAAACATGTAGAATCTCCATTTATAGAATTAGGGCAAATATCAACTATTTTATATTTTTCTCATTTTCTTATAATAGTTCCATTTATAAGTCTTTTTGAAAATAGTTTAATAGATTTAGCCACAAATAAATCTCAAGTTTAACCATATTAATAATATTAAAATAAAACTACAATACCTGAATGTTATTAATGATTGTCTTTAAAATACCGGGTTTTTCTTCATTTTTGGTTTAAACTTATTAATAAGTTTCACAAGTAACAAATTTAAATAATTTAGCGGAAAAAAATCTAAAAGTAAAAAAAAGTAAAAAATTTAAATAATTTACCTTTTTAACTGCAAAAATCCTTTTTGTAATTAAACACTAGAAACAAATTTATATTAAAATAAAAAACAACAAATTTATATTTAACAAAATAATAAACTTATATTTAATATATGTCAACAACAACTTTTTTTTTTATTGTTATACCATTTCTCGCATTATTGTTACTGTGGGTAAATTTACAGTTTTCACCCCATAACTCTTATCAGGAAAAAGATAGTGCTTTTGAGTGTGGTTTCCATTCTTTTTTAGGACAAAATAGAACACAATTTAGTATATCTTTTTTTATATTTGCTCTACTATTTCTTTTATTTGACTTAGAAATTTTACTAGTTTTTCCTTATATAGTAAGTGCTTATTTTAATGGTCTTTATGGATTAATAATTATGCTATTTTTTTTTCTTGTTTTAACTCTAGGTTTTGCTTTTGAATTAGGTAAAAATGCGTTAAAGATTGAGAGTAAACAAATGTATAGCTTTAACACAAAAAATTGAAAAGGTTATTCTTTAATATATAATTAAAGGTATAAAATGTGTAAGCATATTTTACTGATGTAAACTAAGGAGTAAGAGTAGATGGCTCTACGTTCTGATTGCAAATTAGAATAAAGGGATTCGATTTCCCCTTGCTCCTAATAATGAAAAAATATTTTTATTTTTTTTTAAGTCCTAGATGTAAAAGTATTAGTAGTAGATAAAATATTTAACCATAAAAATTTATGTTAAGTTTATTATTAGGCTAGGTATTATATAAACACAATAATATTATAGGTTTTTACCCTATTTTAAGATATTTATGTTTTTAATAGTTTTATTTATATATTAATATAAACATGATATATTTTACAACAATAATATCTATCTTAGAAACATTACTAGTAGTTTTACCTGCTTTATTAACAGTGGCTTTTGTAACTATTTCAGAAAGAAAAACAATGGCTAGTATGCAAAGAAGATTAGGTCCAAATATCGTAGGATATTATGGTCTATTACAAGCCTTTGCTGATGCATTAAAATTATTATTAAAAGAATATATAGCTCCAACACAAGCTAATATTATTTTATTTTTTCTAGGCCCTATTATAACTCTAATTTTCTCTTTATTAGGTTATGCTATGATTCCCTATGGGTCAGGTTTATTTATATCAGATTTTAATTTAGGTATATTGTATGTATTAGCTGTATCTTCTTTAGCTACATATGGTATATTATTAGCTGGTTGATCAGCTAATTCCAAATATGCCTTTTTAGGATCACTTAGAAGTACTGCTCAATTAATTAGCTATGAATTAATATTAAGTTCTGTTATATTACTAGTTATCTTATTAACAGGTAGTTTAAATTTAACTTCTATAATAGAAGCTCAAAAAGCTGTTTATTTTATTTTACCATTATTTCCTTTATTTATTGTGTTTTTTATAGGATGTATAGCTGAAACTAACAGAGCTCCTTTTGATTTAGCAGAAGCTGAATCTGAACTAGTGAGTGGTTTTATGACAGAACATTCCGCTGTTATATTTGTATTTTTTTTTTTAGCAGAATATGCTAGTATTGTATTAATATGTATATTAACTAGTATTTTATTTTTAGGTGGTTATTTACATTTTTTACCTTTAGAGGTTTTAATAAATATTTTTTATTTATTTTCAAATTATGATATAGATTGTAATAATTTATTATCTGGTTTTCTAATTAATGGAACTTGATCCAGTTTAAATTTAGCTTTTAAAACTTCTGTACTTATTTTTGTTTTTATTTGAATTAGAGCATCTTTTCCTAGAATACGTTTTGATCAATTAATGTCAGTTTGTTGAACTGTTTTACTTCCTATTGTAATAGGTTATATAATATTGATACCTTGTATTATATATGGTTTAGCTATCATACCAACAAATATTTCTTTATTATAATAAATTAAACAAATATTTTTAGAATAAAAATAAAATACAAATTAGCCTAACAGATATGTAAGGTGTTACATAAGATCTTATAAATATTTGATCTAGAAGTAATTATTTAGTTTTATTTATTCTTGATTTCTCAGTTATTATTATTATTATTATTAATACCTTTAACAGGTATATTTATTATTACTATGTATACTACATATGGTCAAGGTAAAAGTTTTTTACCTAATACACGTATTAAATTTATAGGTTTAGTTACAAGTATAATTAATTTAATTATATCATTAATAATATTTATATTATTTGACTTTAGTAGTAAACAATTTCAATTTATTCAAGAACATCATCAAATAAGTTATTTCGATATATATTTAGGTGTTGATGGTTTATCTATATATTTTGTATTGTTAACAACAATAATAATGCCAATAGCATTATTATCTAATTGAAATTCTATTCAATTGAATAATGTTGTGTCTTTTGTAGTAATAATATTATTGTTAGAAATGTTATTATTAGCTGTTTTTTTAGTTTTAGATATACTTTTGTTCTATATATTTTTTGAAAGTATATTACCGCCTTTATTTTTGTTAATAGGATTATTTGGATCAAGTAATAAAGTAAGAGCTAGTTTTTATTTATTCTTGTATACATTATTAGGTTCATTATTTATGTTACTTTCTATAATAACAATGTCTTCAATAACAGGTACTACTGATTTTGATGCATTGTTTAAAACAAATTTCCAGTATACAACACAATTATTCTTATTTTATGGTATATTTATAGCTTTTGCTGTTAAAACACCTACAATTTTTTTAAATACTTGATTATTAAAAGCCCATGTTGAATCACCTTTATCAGGAAGTATTATACTGGCTGGTATAGTTTTAAAATTGAGTTTATATGGTATATTTAGATTAATATTACCTTTATTACCTAAAGCTTCTATTAATTATACTTATATAGTTTATGTTATAGGTGTAATAACTATAATATATGCTAGTTTTAGTACATTGAGAACAATAGATATTAAAGAACTTATTGCATATTCATCTGTATCTCATGCGGCTGTTTATCTTTTAGGTGCATTTAGTAACACAATACAGGGTATTGAAGGTGCTATTACTTTAGGTTTAGCCCACGGTTTTGTTTCTTCTGGTTTATTTATTTGTGCAGGTGGGGTTTTATATGATAGATCTTCTACTAGATTAATTACATATTATAGAGGTATGGCTCAAATTATGCCAGTCTTTAGTATTTTATTTTATATATTATCTTTAGGTAATTGTGGTATACCCTTGACTTTAAATTTTGTAGGTGAATTTATGTCCATATACGGTGTATTTGAAAGAATGCCAATATTAGGTGTTTTAGCTAGTTTTTCTGCTGTATTATCTGCAGCTTATACTATTTTTATGTTTAATAGAATAGCTTTTGGTGGTTCTTATTCTAGTTATTTTATTAATTATTTAGATGATGTAAATAAAAGAGAATTTATGATGTTATTAATACTAGTTATATTTACTGTTACTTTTGGTCTATACCCTGCACCGATTTTAGATGGTTTACATTATTCAGTTTCTTCTTTAATATATAATATTAATTAATATATACTATTGGATGATTTAATTATTAATTTAATTTCTTTATCCTTAAGTCTTTTTAGAGTTATGATACATATATGAATAGATCTTGTTTTAAATTTATTATATGCCTCAATTAATACCTTTTTTTTTTGTAAATCAAGTAGTTTTTACTTTTATTTTTTTTATTTTTTTAACTTATATATTTAGTAAATATATTTTACCTAGATTTGTTCGTTTATTCTTAACACGTATATTTATCAATAGATTATAATTGTTGATAAGATATTTTACTATTTTAGACTATAACTTATTTATATTTTTAAATATTCTTTTGATTGATTTTTTTTTTTTAATCATTTTTATATTTGTCTACTTAAATATTAAAATAGTATGTAACTATATTTTTCGGTAATAAATTTTTTAGTTTTTTAAGGAATTAATTAAAATATTTTATACCAGGCTTAAATATTGAAGAATGATAATTAATATAAATGCAAAATTTAAATATTGTTTTAAGTCCTTTAGACCAATTTGAAATAAGAGATTTATTGAGTATAAACGCTAGTATACTAGGTAATAGTCAAATATCTGTAACTAATATAGGTTTATATCTTTCTTTAAGTACTCTTATTATCACGTTGTTAAGTTTATTAGCAACAAATTATAATAAATTAATACCTAATGCATGATCTATTAGTCAAGAATCTTTATATTCAACTGTACATAGTATAGTTGTTAACCAAATTAATGCTAACAAAGGTCAAATTTATTTCCCTTTTATATATGTATTATTCTTATTTATATTAATAAATAATTTAATAGGTATGGTTCCTTATAGTTTCGCTTCAACATCTCATTTTATATTAACTTTTTTTATTAGTTTTACTGTTGTTTTAGGTGCTACTTTTTTAGGTTTCCAAAAACATGGTTTAGAATTTTTTTCTTTATTTGTACCCTCTGGTTGTCCTTTAGGTTTATTACCTTTATTGGTTTTAATAGAATTTATTTCTTATTTGGCCCGTAACATATCTTTAGGTTTAAGACTGGCAGCTAATATATTATCAGGTCATATGCTTTTATCTATTTTAAGTGGTTTTACTTATAATATTATGACTAGTGGTGTATTATTCTTTTTAGTTAGTTTAATACCTTTAGCTTTTATTGTTGCTTTTTCAGCATTAGAACTGGGTATAAGTTTTATACAAGCTCAAGTTTTTGTAGTTTTAACATCTTCTTATATTAAAGATGGTTTAGATTTACATTAAAAAAGATTTTTTTTTAATTTTTACAATAATATATTTTAATGATACAACAAATAATAACCTTTATTAAATAGGGAGGAAAGTCCACAACTAAATAGGTAATAAAACAATATATTTATTATATATTGTTTTAAGATAGGAATCTTAGTATTTTGAAGAAACAAACATTTATATAATTAATTTAAGTTAATTAATTTATAATTATGAACATTATACTAAACTTAGTTTTTATTTAGAACAATATTTTCATTTAAACAGAATCTGGCTTAATTGTATCTTAAACATTTGGTTTATTTTACTTGCATTAACAATGCTTTTAATAAAAATAATAATTATAACTATATATATAGTTTTCGAGATGTGTAACAAAATAATATATATATAATTTTTACAATAACAGTAAAATTAAAAAAGATTTTTTTTAATTTTAACTTACTATATTAATAGAAGTTAATTACTGAAATAAAGATAATAAAAATTAATAATTTTATTCTAACTTACCATATTAATAATAATAGCAGTTAACTATTTTTATATAACTTGTTTATTTTTATTTTTTAATTTTAACTAACTATATTAATAATAATATCAGAAAACAGCTTAAGCTGTTTATTATTAAAACAATACTAACATAAATAATGTGTATTATACCAAATATAAAATGTATTATAGACACGTTAGTATAAAACCTTAATTTTTGAGTTTGATGATGGCTCTGATTGAACGCTGTCCAAGTGCTTGACACATGCTAATCGAACGTCTAATAAAATATAGTATTTTAATTATACATATTCTATTAGAAGTGGTGTACAGGTGAGTAAATGATATATTGGCTACCTTAAAGTAAGGTTAGATCCCTTATAAAGAAAAGGAAACAAAAAGTTCCGCTTTAAGATGTTAATTTATATCACGGAGAGTAGTAGAAAAGGTAATGTCTTAACTAGCTAAAATCCGTAGTCGTGACTGAGAGGTCGATCGACCACATTGGGTCTGAAAAAACCCCAATGCGCAATAGTACAGCAGTGAGGAATATTGGTCAATGGCCTAACGGCTGAACCAGCAACTTGGAAGAATGAAAATGTATTATTAAATAATGCAATAGCGAATAAGTCGTATAAAATTCTAAATAGAATAATGATTATGACAATTTTCTATTTATAAGTCTTGACCAAAATACGTGCCAGCAGTCGCGGTAATACGTAGGAGACTAGTGTTATTCATCTTTATTGGGTTTAAAGGGTAACTAGACGGTAATTTATACCCTAAGAGGGAATTTTTTTACTAGAGTTTTATGAGAGAAGGAAGAACTTTTGGAGGAAAGATAGAATTTTTTGATACTAAAAGGACTGGTAAAGGCGAAGGCGTCCTTCTATGTAAAAACTGACGTTGAGGTACGAAGGCTTGGGTAGCGATAAGGATTAGATACCCTAGTAGTCCAAGCAGAAAATTATGAATGTCATAAGCTAGACAATAAATATAATAAAAATAATTTAGCTTATAAATGAAAGTGTAAACATTCCACCTCAAGAGTAATATGGCAACATAGAAACTGAAATCATTAGACCGTTACTGAAACCAGTAGTGAAGTATGTTATTTAATTCGATAATCCGCGATTAACCTTACCACAATTTGTATAATATTAAATTATTACACGCGCTGCACGGCTGTCTTCAGTTAATGTCGTGAGACAGGGTTAACTCCTTTAATTAACGAAAACCCTCACTTTATTTGTAAACATAAAGTGGTTCGCCGCTATATTGGACTAGATAAGAGGGACTAAGACAAGTCATCATGGCCATAATATTGTGGGCTATAGACGTGCCACACATGCCTTTACAAAGGGATGCTATATTGTAAAATGGAGCTAATCCCCAAAATAGGATATAATATGGATTGTAGTCTGTAACTCGACTACATGAATAAGGAATTACTAGTAATCGTGAATCACCACGTCACGGTGAATCTAATCTCAGTAGGGCACTAACCACTCGTCAGGCGCTGAAAGGAGTATGTGCAATAAGTTTGGTTTTTGTGTATATTAATATGTATAAATATATACATATATATATACAAATTATCTTCGTATGCATGACTTTAATTGGTGTTAAGTCGAAATACGGTTCGTGTAATGGAAATTGCACGGGAGGGATTATATTAAAAAAAATTTGGATATAAAATAAATATCTTTTATATCAACTTAACAGGTTGATATTTAATATCTTTTATATCAACTTAACAGGTTGATATAAAATATAGAATATTTTATATCAACTTAACAGGTAATAGATAAATTTTCTACTGGTTCGAATCCAGAAATAAGAAATATGATATTGTTTTATTTTATTCTAAAGGAAGGGTCCGTTTGTTGGTTGACGGGTTGAGCTGTAAACTCAATAGCTTTTAGGCTGTCATAAGTTCGAATCTTATTCTTCCTAAAATAGTTCCATTCTTATAAAAATTGTTATTTTTTTTATTTCAATTATAAAAGTAAGAATAATTAGCAAAGATAATAATATGAATTATTTATATATACTTAGTGATATAACAACAAATGGTTATAGGGTAGCCTATTTAGATATTTTTTATTTTATTTGTATTTTATTTGGTGTATATATTATTATAAGTAAAAATCCTATTGTGTCTGTTTTATTTTTAATAGGTTTATTTTCTACTATTTCAGCTTATTTAATATTAGTAGGTATAAATTTTATAGGTATATCTTATGTATTAGTTTATGTAGGTGCTGTTTCTATTTTATTTGTATTTATTTTAATGTTGATTAATATTAGAATATCAGAGCTTTTAAATGAAACTAATAATACTTTACCTTTAGGTGTTGTAACAGTAATTAACTTTGATTATATTTTAGGACAAGTTTTACCTTTTAATCAAGTAGAATCGGGTTTTATTAATCATATGTATAGTTCAAGTTTTGAACTCTTATATTCTGTAGAACAAGGGGAAGAATTTAAAAATATTTTAGAAAACAAAGAATCGTTAGCAATAGCCAGTGGTAGTAATTGAGATACCACTTTAGTTGATATAACTGATATAACAAGCATAGGAAATATTATGTATACAAGTTACAGTATTTGACTTGTTATTACTTCATTAATCTTGTTATTAGCTATGGTAGGAGCTATAGTTATAACTATAAAACAAAAATAGCTAGTTATAACTAGCTAGAAGTTTTAAATGTATAAAAAACTTTTTAATGTATAAAAAAAAAAAGTTTTAAATGTATAAAAAAGTTTTAAAGTAAAATAAAAAAAAAGTATTTATAAAAAACAAAAACAAAAAAAAGTAAAAAATTTAAATAATTTAGTGGAAAAAGAGCTAAAATTATTAAAAAAAAAAAATATAAAAAAAA
>Ga0209487_1002035_pt1 | contig 16683 bp, 15 predicted proteins | sample Poulit2012_FD_187524 | JGI IMG/M metagenome (GOLD analysis project Ga0209487, IMG submission 187524) | Agricultural soil microbial communities from Georgia to study Nitrogen management - Poultry litter 2012 (SPAdes) (version 2) | ecosystem: Environmental > Terrestrial > Soil > Agricultural land...
CCGTCGTTCCAATATAATTTATAACCGTTGTATTCAGGTGGATTGTGAGAAGCTGTAAGAACTATACCCGCATCGCATTTGAGGTGGCGAATGGTGAAAGAAAGTTCTGGAGTAGGTCTAAAACTTTCGAACAAATAGACTTTTATACCGTTTGCAGTTAAAATATCGGCAACTATTCTTGCGAAAGTATCAGAGTTTTTTCTAACATCGTAACCGATGGCTACAGATTTTTCTTTGTTTGGAAATTGTTGGTTGAGATAATTTGCAACTCCTTGTGTAGCTGCCCCAAGAGTGTATTTATTGATTCTATTGGTACCAACTCCCATGATTCCTCTCATTCCACCAGTACCAAATTCTAAGTTTTTATAAAATGCATCCTCTAATCGTTCAGGGTGATTGTCGATCAAATCTTGAACTTCGGATCTTGTATTTTCGTCGTATTCTTCACTTAACCATAGTTTGGCTTTTTCTAATGAATTTTTACTCATTTTTATTTATTTTGAATAGTAGCTCTGTCTTTTTCTGAAATATCTTTTTTTGGATCGCCTAAGAAATATACTTTGGCGTTGTCATAGGCTGTTCCACTTAGTTTTTTTATAGCGTAAACAGTTAGGCTTGAATTTTTCTTGGCTTTGATTTCAACATCCACGCCTTGTAAATTGCTTAAATCAGCTATGCTTTCGTCGTTTGTCGATATATTTTGGTCAATGGCTGTTCCGTTGATAGTTGCTTGGCTTTGATCTTTCATTTCTAAATCAAATTTCTTTAATTCTAAAAAAGCATCATTTAAAATGGCTTCATCGGACATATTTATTGTGATTTCTTCAGCTTTCATTGTGCCGGAAACTTTCATTTTGCTTTGTTGACCTAAATAGATGTTTTTTAATTCAGGATTGAAATAAACATTGACATTGTATAAACTGAATTTTTCTACCGTTGAAATTTCTTCTATCGTCAATTTATTTCTCTTTAAATTAACTTTCAAATTTTCAATTAAATTCTCATGAGATTCTATAACGACTTTGGTTTCTTGTGAAGGAATTAAAGTTAAATTACAATTACACTTTACATCCAGCGTACTGAAAGTATCAATTGCATACTCTTGGATGGAGTTTGCAGTTCCTTCGCCTTCTATTTTTGATTGACATCCGATCAAAAAAATGGCTGTGATAAATAAAAAGGCTTTTGTTTTCATATTTTAGATTTTACTTTAAAGTTCAAAGTTTCTTTGATTTCAAATTCATCTTTAACTTTTGAATGTTTGATGAAAATTTCTCCTAAAAAACCTGCCAAAAATAATTGTGTTCCTAAAATCATAGCGACCAATGCTATGTAAAAGACGGGATTGTCTGTAATCAATCTTGCATTTTTGTCCAAGAAATAAACTTTATACAATTTATCAATTCCTAAATACAAAGTGGCAAAGAAACCTATGATAAACATCAAAGTTCCTATAGCTCCAAACAAATGCATGGGTTTATTTCCGAATCTTGAAATAAAAGTCAAAGTGATCAAATCTAAAAATCCGTTGACAAATCTGCTGTTTCCAAATTTAGATTTGCCGTGTTTTCTGGCTTGATGTTTTACTTTTTTCTCTAATATAATATTGAATCCTAAGTTTTTTGCCAACACCGGAATGTATCGATGCATATCGCCATGTAATTCCAATTCTTTGACAACTTCTGCTCGATATGCCTTGAGTCCACAGTTGAAATCATGCAATTCCAAACCTGAAACTTTTCTTGCGACTGAGTTGAAGAGTTTGGAAGGAAGATTTTTGGTCAATTTTGGGTCTTGTCGATTTTGTTTCCATCCAGAAATTATATCCGCATTTTCTGATTGTAACATCTCATATAGTTCAGGAATTTCTTCTGGGAAATCTTGTAAATCAGCATCCATAGTGATAACGACTTCGCCTTTGACCTTAGGAAATGCAGCCATCAATGCTTGAGATTTCCCATAATTTTTTCTAAACCTTACTGCTTTGATTTCGGGGTTTCCATCTGCGAGGAATTCTATGATTTTCCATGAATTATCAGTGCTCCCATCATCAATAAATATTACTTCGAATGTAAAATTGTTTTCTATACAAACCGTTTTGATTCTTTGAAACAATTCTTCAATCGAATCCTGTTCATTGAGCAAAGGGATGACAATCGATAAGTCCATCATTAAACGCGTTTGTTTTTAAATAATTGAGCGAAAAGAACTCCAATGATCAAATAGTAGAACAAAATCATTGAATAATATATGAAAAAGTTTTTACCGCTGAAAAGATTGTATTCCAAATTGCTGATAATTTCTTTTTCTGCCATGATTTTATCGCCTTCTTCCAACATGGTTTGCTCATCTATATTGCCATATCTCAATTCGACTAAACCTCTTTTCAAACTATCTTGAGCCCATTCGCCAGTGGTGTTGAAAAATATAAATATCGAAGCTAAACTGAGCAAACCTCCAACGAACATAGGAATAAATCCTAACTTCAATGCTTTTTGAAAGCTTAGAACTTCCTTTTTGGCAGAACCATAAACTCCATAAAAAGCTACTCCTGCATAAATTGGTGGTAATATGAATGAACAAATGATAGCAGAATAATTGAAATAATCTGCATCAGTTATATCTCCTCTGGTTGAAAAAAGATAAAATAAAAGGAAAAAAAGTGCCATTGTAATAATAAACAGCACCATCGCAAGTTTTGCAATTTTTTGATTTATTTTCATTCGACAAATGTAAGAATATAATAGCGATTAATCTTCTGACTTTTCTTCGAAATCTAATGAGAGTGAATTGACGCAATATCTGAGTCCTGTTTCAGTTGGACCATCATTGAATACATGTCCTAAATGACCACCACAACTTCCACAAAGTATTTCAGTTCTAACCATGCCATGAGAGGTGTCCAACTTCTCGATGATTTTCCCAGTTTCGATTTCTCTGTCAAAACTCGGCCAACCACAATGAGCGTCAAATTTAGAATCCGAACTGAACAAAACCTCTCCACATCCTGCACATGTATAAACACCTTTTTCGAAGTGCATATTGTATTGCCCTGTATAAGGTCTTTCCGTTCCAGCTTGTCTCAAAACATAATATTGCTCTTCGGTCAACTCAGCTTTCCATTCTTCATCCGTCTTATTTACTTTGAATTGTTGTTTGTTATTTTCTTCCATTGTATATTGTTTTATAGACTGTTTCCCACAAGAAAAAAGTAGGAGTAAACTTAAAAAATACATCGACTTTTTCATCATCATTCTTTGCTTTTTTGCTCAAATAATATGCCGATAGACGATCAATACTGTTCTAATTTTCGATTGTATTCTAAAATGGCTTGATGAATCGAATTTTTGTCGATAAACACATCAAAGGTCGATTGCCCCAATCCGTTGATTAAACTAAAGTTAATTTGACTTTTTTGATTTTTTTTGTCCAACTTCATTTTGTCGATGAGTTTAGGAATTGTCTTTTCAGTAATTCTAACTTTTGGGAAAATCTTTAAAATGTTTCTAAAAATTTCATCCACTTCCATTTCATTCAACATATTTTTATGGTAACTCAATAAACTTTCAATCAACATTCCGACTGCGATTGCTTCGCCATGAAGTAAATAATTTTCTGCATTCATAGATTCACTTTCAATCGCATGACCGATGGTGTGACCAAAGTTCAAAGTCTTTCTTATTCCTTGGTCATTTGGATCTCGCTCGACTATTTCGATTTTAATTTTTGTTGAATCTATGATTAAATCTTTGATGGATTCTGAATTTATTTGTTGAATCGAACAGATGTTTTCCCAATGTTTTTTATTGTGTATCAATCCATGTTTTAGCATTTCGGCAAGGCCTGATAAAAATTCTCTTTTTTCAAGAGTTTTTAAAAAATCCGCGTGAATAAAAGTTGCCATTGGAAATGCATAAGCTCCAATTATATTTTTTGTGTCGTCTAAATTAATTCCCGTTTTTCCACCAATTGAAGCATCGACCATTGCCAACAATGAAGTAGGAACATTGATAAAATCGATTCCTCTCATAAAAGTAGCAGCGACAAATCCTCCGATATCACTCACCATTCCACCACCTAAATTTATCAATAAAATTTTTCTCGAATTTCTTATTTCAATCAATTTCCTCCAAATCAATTCAGCATTTCGAATGTTTTTACTTCTTTCGCCAACTTCGATTGAGAAATTATGAATTTCGATGTTTGAATTCAATTGACTTTTCAAAATAGGCAAACAATGTTTTTCGGTGTTTTTATCGCACAAGACAAAAATCACTTCGAATTGATTGATTGAAATTAACTCATTTATTTTCAGGAAAATATCTTCATCGTAAACAAGTTGTTGTTTCATTCTTTGTTGATTTGTTTTGCAATTTAATTAATTATTAGCTGGCAACTCTTCAAATAAAGTTTAAATTTGTGAAAACACATCTTAGATGAATATAGTTCTTTTTGATGATATTGAGTGGTCGCAGCTTAGGCCATTGACATTGACCAAACCAGTTGCTGAATTGCGAATGGGTATTTTAACTTTCAAAGAAAGATGGATGAAATTGATGGAAGGAGAGTATAGTTATTTGACTTCCGATTATTTGTCAGAGAAATATCCGTTGCATTTAGAAAAGTCAAATTTATTTATCAATCCAGCTTATTTTCCCAATCAATTGTTGGTCGATATGACCAAAGCTTTAAAAGCAGGTGAAAGTATTTGGTTAAATGATCGATTGATCGCAGCGAATTGTTCTTATGATGAGTTCCAAGATTTGGATGCATTAAAGAAGCATGGCCAATCATTTGAGGGAGGATTGATTTGTATTGAGCGATTATGGGATTTGTTTACACATAATCCATATGCATTGAGGATGGATTTCGATTTGTTGACGAAGGATGTGCTTTCAGAGAAGATTTCATCGACCAATGGTGTTTTCAATGCAAAGAATATTTTCATAGAAAAAGGAGCGGAGGTTGAATATTCGATTTTGAATGCCAAGGAAGGGCCTATATATATTGGAAAGAATGCCGAAGTGATGGAAGGAAGTATGATCAGAGGTGGATTGGCTTTATGTGAAGGAGCGAAAGTCAATATGGGAACGAAGATTTATTCGGGCACGACGATTGGTCCTTATTGCAAAGTCGGTGGTGAAATCAATAATTCCATTTTGATGGGCTATTCGAACAAAGGACATGAAGGTTTTTTAGGGAATTCTGTCATAGGAGAATGGTGTAATTTAGGAGCCGACACCAACAATTCCAATTTGAAAAACAATTATTCCAACATCAGAATCTGGGATTATACAACTCAGGATTATATAGATACCGGATTGCAGTTTTTTGGATTGGTGATGGGAGATTTTTCAAAAACAGCTATCAATAGTCAATTCAATACAGGAACTATTATAGGAGTTTCGGCCAATGTGTTTGAATCAGGATTTCCACCCAAATACATACCATCGTTTAGTTGGGGAGGAGGAAAGAATTCAGAAAGGTTTGATTTGGAGAAAAGTTATGAATCTGCTTCAAAAATGATGGAGAGAAGAAAAAAGATATTAACCGAAAGCGACAAAAGTATTTTAAAGAATATATTTACAAAAGCTATTGATTATTAATTGTTTATGGTTGGTAAGTTTTTGATATAATTGATTTATTAAACAGTTGATTGTTAATAATCATATGTTAAAAATGGGTTAATTAATAAATATTCTTAAATTTGCCCTCTGTAAGTAAAGAACTAAATGTAATGACTGGAACTTATAACAACGTTTTAGAACTGATTGGAAATACGCCATTGGTTCGACTAAACAAAATAGGCCAAGAAATTCCAGGTGAGGTTTACGCTAAGTTAGAAAGTTACAACCCGGGACATTCGACCAAAGACAGAATTGCTTTGCATATCATTGAAGAAGCAGAAAAACAAGGACTTCTAAAACCAGGAGCGACTATTGTTGAGACAACTTCAGGAAACACAGGATTCAGTGTTGCGATGGTAAGCATAGTGAAGGGCTACAAATGTATTTTAGCAGTTTCAGATAAGACAAAAGATGAAAAAATTGCATATTTAAAAGCATTAGGTGCCAAGGTTTTTGTTTGTCCGGCGAATGTACCAGCTGACGACCCAAGATCTTATTATGAAGTAGCCAAAAGAATTGCGGCAGAAACACCAAATTCTATTTATATCAATCAGTATTTTAATTTAAAAAATATTGAAGCCCATTATTTGACTACTGGACCTGAAATTTGGGAACAAACTAAAGGAAAAATTACACATTTAATCGCTTGTTGTGGAACGGGAGGAACTCTTTCTGGATCTGCGAGATATTTGAAAGAACAAAACCCAGATATCAAAATCATAGGCGTAGATGCTTATGGTTCTATTTTGAAAAAATATCACGAAACAGGTGAAGTGGACAAAGATGAAATTTATCCATACCGCATCGAAGGCTTAGGGAAAAATTTAGTACCTCATGCAACCGATTTCGATATAATCGATAAATTCGTAAAAGTAACTGACGAAGAAAGTGCATATAGAACACGTGAAATAGCTTTGAAAGAAGGTATCATGGGTGGATACACCAGCGGTGCTGTCGTTCAAGCTTATACACAACTAAAAGACGAATTTTCTTCAGAGGATTGTGTGGTATTGATTTTTCCAGATCATGGATCAAGATATATTACCAAAGTCTTTAGTGATGAATGGATGCAAGAAGAAGGATTTACAAACAGTAAATTGAACGGTTTGGAATCTGGAGCTACAGTTCATCATGTAGAAAAAATGCTATGAAAATAATTGTATAGAATAATATAGCAAAATGCTCCCAATATAGAATTGTGGAGCATTTTACTTAAATAAAATTGAAGATTTATTATGATGGATATATTTGATAGAATAAAAAACAATCCTGGTCCATTGGGACAATTTGCTGATTATGGTGAAGGTTATTTTATTTTCCCAGAATTAGAAGGTGAATTAGGACCAAGAATGAAATTTAAAGGAAAAGACGTTATTGTTTGGAGTTTAAATAACTACTTAGGTTTAGCGAATCATCCAGAAGTAAGAAAAGCTGATGCTGATGCAGCTGCAAAATACGGTATGGCTTATCCTATGGGAGCAAGAGCTATGACCGGCCAAACTAAGTATCATGCACAATTAGAAAATGAATTGGCAGAATTTACAGGAAAAGAAGCTGCCTATCTTGTGAATTACGGATACATGGGTATGGTGTCTGCCATCGATGCTTTGGTGACCAAAAATGATGTTATCGTTTATGATATAGAATCTCATGCTTGTATCGTTGACGGTGTTCGTTTGCATATGGGTAAAAGATTTACCTATCAACATAACGATATGGATAGCTTGAGAAAGAACTTGGAAAGAGCCGAAAAAATTACAAGAGTTACCGGTGGTGGTATTTTGGTAATTACCGAAGGTGTTTTCGGAATGATGGCTGAACAAGGTAAACTTAAAGAAATCTGTGCCCTTAAAAAAGAATTTAACTTCAGACTATTGGTCGACGATGCACATGGTTTAGGAACTTTAGGTAAAACTGGTGCTGGTGCAGGTGAAGAGCAAGGTGTTCAAGATCAAATCGATGTTTACTTTGGAACCTTTGCTAAATCTTTTGCTGGAATTGGTGGATTCTTCTCAGGAGATAAAGAAGTGATTCGCTATTTGAAATACAATATGCGTTCTCAAATCTTCGCAAAATCTCTGCCTATGCCAATGGTTATGGGTGCTTTGAAAAGAATTGAATTGATCAGAAATCATCCTGAATACAAAGATAAATTGTGGGAGAATGTTGAAAAAATTCAATCAGGTCTGAAAGCAAGAAACTTTAACTTAGGAAAATCAAACACACCTGTAACGCCGGTTATCTTAGAAGGAAGCCCAGTCGAAGCGACTATTATGGCAAAAGACCTAAGAGAAAATCATGGCATCTTTGTTTCAGTTGTAGTTTATCCAGTAATTCCAAAAGGAACGATTATCTTTAGAATTATTCCTACTGCAGTTCATACAGATGAAGATATAGAATTGACTTTAGAAGCTTTCTCAGCTATACGCGAAAAGTTAGATTCTGGATTCTATAAAAAAGAAGCAGAAAAAATAGATTTAGATTACACTCAGTATTAAATCATAATTTTCAAACATAATAAAACCCCATGAAACACTGTTTTATGGGGTTTTTACTTGTAAGTAAAATATAATGACTGGTCAACTGGCTTGGAAGAGAATACATTAAAGGCGTGAATTCTATCTAAATAAAAACAAACTTGAAAAGTAAAAAAAATATAATTAATTTTCTTCTAAACTGTTGATTGTAATCATGCAACTATAAGATGATTAAATTTCAAATGGTTGCTTCAAAATTTTAATTTCTCTAAAATAAAATTATTTTCATCAAATCATTGACACTAATCTTAAGCTAAATTTAACTTTTTATCAATTATAACTTACCATTTTTTCAAAGGCTATTTCTGTTAAAATCAGATTAAATCCTTATTTTTGTACATTAAATTTTAAGTAAAAAAATAAAAATATTATGAGTTCATTTGATGTTACCGTTATTGGATCTGGACCTGGTGGGTATGTAGCAGCTATACGTAGTGCGCAGTTGGGATTTAAAACCGCTATTATTGAGAAAACAAGTCTTGGAGGTACTTGTTTAAATGTTGGATGTATTCCTTCAAAAGCCTTGTTAGATTCATCGGAACATTATAATGCTGCTATCAATAATTTTGCAGCTCATGGAATTGAAATTGAAAAACCAAAAGTCAATTTCGAAAAGATGATCGAACGTAAAAGAGAAGTAGTAAATGCAAACGTTCAAGGAATTGAATTTTTGATGAACAAAAACAAAATTGAAGTTTTCAATGGTGTGGGTTCTTTAAAAGATTCTACCCACGTAATCGTAACCAAAGAAGACGGATCTACAGAAGAAATCGAATCCAAGTACATCATCATTGCTACAGGTTCATATTCGACTGAATTGCCTTTTGCAAAAACTGATAAAGAAAGAATAATCACTTCTACAGAAGCTTTGGAACTAAAAGAAATTCCAAAACACTTGATTGTAATTGGAGGTGGAGTAATCGGTTTAGAATTGGGTTCAGTTTATTTGAGATTAGGTTCTGAAGTAACTGTAGTTGAATATGCCGATAGAGTAATTCCAGGAATGGACGCTTCTCAATCGAGAGAAATTACAAAAGTCCTTAGAAAACAAGGAATGAAATTCAATACTTCTACCAAAGTTACTGAAGTGACCAACAATGGCGATACTGTAACTGTAAAAGCTGAAGACAAAAAAGGTGAAGCCTTGACTTTTGAAGGTGATTACGTTTTGGTTTCTGTAGGTAGAAGTGCTTATACGGAAGGTTTAGGTTTGGAAAATGTTGGAATTGAAACCGACGAAAGAGGAAGAATCAAAACTAATGATAAACTTCAAACCAATATTGAAAATATTTATGCAATTGGTGATGTAGTAGCTGGAGCTATGTTGGCACACAAAGCAGAAGACGAAGGAGTTTTCGTAATGGAAGTGATTGCTGGACAAAAACCACACATCAATTATGACCTGATTCCAGGAGTTGTTTACACTTGGCCAGAAGTTGCTTCTGTTGGAAAAACCGAAGAACAACTGAAAGAAATGAACGTTAAATACAAAGTTGGAAATTATCCATTCCGCGCATTGGGTAGAGCACGTGCAAGTATGGATCTGGATGGATTTGTTAAAATTTTGGCGGACGAAAGTACCGATGAGATTTTAGGCGTTCATATCGTTGGAGCAAGAGCTGCTGATTTGATTGCAGAAGTAGTTGTAGCAATGGAATTCAGAGCTTCAGCAGAAGACATCGCTCGTATCAGTCATGCGCACCCAACTTATGCAGAAGCGATCAAAGAAGCTGCTTTAGACGCAACTGACAAAAGAGCTCTTCATGCATAATCAAAACAATACAATGTAAAATAATATACCAGTCGCTTTCTAAGTGACTGGTATTTTTATTTTTTAAAACATACCCAAAATTTACCCTTTAATTAATCAAATTAATTTTCATGACACTTATTAAATCTATATCCGGAATAAGAGGAACTATTGGAGGAAAAGTCAACGATAACTTAACGCCCATAGATGCAGTCAAATTTGCCGCAGCTTATGGCTCATGGATGAAATCAAAATCCAATAAACAAAAATATACTGTAGTCATCGGAAGAGATGCGAGAATTTCTGGACAAATGATTTCACAACTCGTTAGTTCTACCTTGGTTGGACTTGGAATAGATGTGATCGATTTAGGTTTGTCAACAACACCTACAGTTGAAGTGATGGTAACTCATCTGAATGCTGATGGTGGAATTATCTTGACAGCAAGTCACAACCCTAAACAATGGAACGCTTTAAAACTTTTGAACGAAAAAGGTGAATTTGTTTCGGCCGATGATGGAGCGGAAATTTTGAAATTAGCAGAAGATGAAGATTTTGACTTTGCTGAAGTCGATGATTTAGGGAAATATGAATTAAACGATGAAGGAATTGATGTACATATTCAGAAAATATTAGAATTACCATTGGTAAACGCAGAAGCTATTGCTAAAAAGAAATTCAAAGTTGTAATCGATGCTGTAAATTCAACTGGAGGAATTGCCATTCCGCCTTTATTGGATAAATTAGGTGTAGAATATGTCAAATTGTATTGCGAACCAAATGGTCATTTCCCTCACAATCCAGAACCTTTGAAAGAGCATTTGACCGATATATCAAAATTAGTGGTCGAAGAAAATGCAGATTTCGGGATTGTAGTTGATCCAGATGTTGATCGTTTGGCGATTATTTCAGAAGATGGTGAAATGTTTGGCGAAGAATATACTTTAGTGGCTGTTGCTGATTATGTTTTGTCTAAAACACCTTCACCTACAGTTTCAAATTTATCATCGTCAAGAGCCTTAAAAGACGTTACAAATTCACACGAACAAGAATATTTCGCTTCGGCGGTTGGTGAAGTCAATGTAGTGACAAAAATGAAAGAAGTAGGAGCGAAAATAGGAGGTGAGGGCAATGGTGGAATTATCTATCCTGAATTGCATTATGGAAGAGATTCATTGGTAGGAATTGCATTGTTTTTAAGTCATTTGGCAGAAAAAGACATGAAAGTAAGTGAATTGAGAGCTTCTTATCCAGCTTATTTTATGGGTAAAATGAAAATTGAATTGACGCCTGAAATAGATGTCGATAATTTATTGGATCAAATTCAAGAAAAATATAAAAACGAAGAAATTTCAACAGTCGATGGAGTGAAAATTGACTTTGAAAACGAATGGGTACATTTGAGAAAATCAAACACTGAGCCCATCATTAGAATTTATACCGAAGCTTCAACTCAAGAAAAAGCCGATGCTTTGGGGCATAGATTTATCGATGAAATGAAATCGATGTTGTAGCATTCATTGCTTCCAATAGAACACAAAAAAAAAGCTTTAAATGTTTATATTTAATTAATTTAAAACATTTAAAGCTTTTAATTTTTTTAGCAATTGATTATTCCAACCAACTCGTCAAATACGAATCATCCATCATATCTACTGCGGCTTGTGTCAACTTCACCGGTCTGAATGGATCGATCATCACTGCGAGTTCTTCCGTTGCTTTTTGTCCAACACTTCTTTCCATTGCTCCAGGATGTGGACCATGAACTACACCACCTGGATGCAAAGTGAAATGACCTTGTTCAATATGATTTCTACTCATAAAATCACCATCGACGTAATATAGAATTTCCTCAGAATCAATATTTGAATGATTATAAGGAGCCGGAATAGCTTTTGGATGATAATCATACAATCTCGGAACGAACGAACAAACTACAAAGTTGTGTCCCTCAAAATTCTGATGAATCGGAGGTGGCATATGTATTCTTCCAGTAATCGGTTCAAAATCGTGAATCGAAAATGCATACGGATAAAAATATCCATCCCAACCCACAACATCGAATGGATGAGTTGCATAAACAAAAGGATAAATTTTCCCTTCTTTCTTTACTTTGATGATAAATTCACCTTTCTCATCGATCGGTTCTCTGTATTCAGGCAACTTCATATCGCGCTCACAGAAAGGAGAGTGTTCCAAAAGTTGACCATAATGATTTCTATATCTTTTCGGAGTTTCTATAGGAGAAAAAGATTCAATATAAAGCAAACGATTCTCTTCCGAATCAAATTCAAACTGATAAATCGTTCCTCTTGGAATAATTATATAATCACCAGGTTCGAATTTTATATCTCCAACATATGACTTGAAAGTACCCGAACCCTTATGTACAAAGATCAATTCATCGCAATGCCCATTTTTATAAAAATAATCTGTCATCGACTTTTTTGGAGCAGCTACACCAACTACCAAATCATTGTTAAAGAACAAATCCGTTTTAGCTTCTAAAAAATCATCTACTGGTTTTGCTTCAAAACCTTTCAGTAATCTCGGCTCAACATTTTTATCGATCGCAGCTTTTGGTGTCACATCGATCGCTTCTTCAACTCTCAATATCTGAGTAGGTCTGTGTATATGATAGAGTAATGATGATATACCACTAAATCCTTCAGTTCCAAATAACTGCTCGTAATAGTAGTTTCCATGATCATCTTGAAAAACAGTATGTCTTTTTGGTGGGATTTTTCCCAATTGATGGTATCTCATTTTATGTGTTTTTTAATGCTTAAATATTTAATGCTTAAAGTTAAGCATAAATCAAAAAAGTTCAAATTATTCGAGTGTATAAACCGATTAAATTTTAAGTCTAACTCTTAACTTTTGCCAAAAGTTCATTTTTGATTCAATGCGTTGAATTTCAATTTTCAAAATGGATTGAAAATCTTTGCTGAAGTTTAGTTGATACGCATGTTTATATAACTTTAGCGCTTTGAGGAAATTTTGTTTGTGTTCGGCAATTTTCCCTTTTTGATAATAAAGCGTTGCCTTATCAGCACCACTCACATTCAAACCTTCGGCTATGATTTTCTCAGCTTTGTCAAATTGTCCATGATCAATCAATAAATACGCATAATTGATATAAACAATAGGATAGGAGCCTTTGCAGAATTTGATGGCCAATTCATAATGCCTTTGTGCGTTTTTGAAATCCTTAATTTTGGTTTCGTAAATCCAACCCAAATGATTGTGCGCACGACCATATCCTGGATCTATGAGTAAAATCTCATCCAATAATTGTTTGGCTACTCCAATGTTGTGTTGATCGATTGCTTTACTAACTTCCAAAAATAAAATTTCTACATCCTGCATTTGTTTAAAATGTGTAATTGATTGAATGATAAGATTTCCAAATTTAGAAAAACTTTTAATAAGTCTTAGTAGATTATTTGGCTTTTTCTAAATAGGCCATATAAAATCCATCAAAACCACTTTGAGAAGGTAAGAGTTGTTTTTCCTTGATCAACTTGAATTCTGGATGTTTTTCTATGAATTTTTTGACTTGATTTTGATTTTCACTTGGTAAAATTGAACAAGTTGAATATACCAAAGCTCCTCCAGCTTTGACCATTTTTGAATAGTTTTCCAAAATCTCGATTTGATCTTTTTTGATTTGTTCGATGAATTCTGGCGTTAATTTCCATTTAGAATCAGGTTTTCTTTTGATCACTCCTAAACCGCTGCATGGAACGTCCAATAAAACCCTATCTGCTGAATTTTCTAATCGTTTGATAACTTTGGTCGAATTGATGTGTTTGGTTTGAATATTCTGAGCTCCACTTCGCTTGGCGCGTTTTTTCAATTCGGTTAATTTCCATTCGTGAATATCCATGGCATAAATCTGTCCTTTGTTGTCCATCAAAGCCGAAATGTGTAAAGTCTTTCCGCCCGCTCCAGCACAAGCATCGACCACTCTCATTCCAGGTTTGACCTCGAGGAAATCGGCTATGAGTTGAGAACCTGCATCTTGAACTTCAAACAATCCATCCTTGAACGCTTGGGTTTGAAAAACATTGGTTTTATCTCTCAAAACCAAAGCATCAGGAAAATGAGCCAAAGTTGTAGTTTCGATTCCTTCATTTTTTAAAGCTTTTTGAAGCGATTTTTTATCGGTTTTGAGTTTATTGGTTCGGATAACTATATCGGCCGATTGATTCATCGTCTCGATTTCTTTCATCCAAACTTCAGCACCTAATTCTTCAGCGCCCAATTCAAACAACCAATCAGGAATAGATTCTCTCACACTGAAATTATCTTTGGTATTTTGTTGATTGCGTCTGAGAATATTTTTTTTGTTCAATTTCTTGAACTCTTCCCAAGAAGGAAGGTTTTCCCCTTGCAAAACAAACCAAGTACCGACGAACTCCCATAGATTATCGGGTTGTACTTCTTTGCCCATGGAAGCCTCGATCATGCGTTTCCAACGCACTGTATCATAAACAGTCTGTGCAATGAATGAGCGGTCTTTACTGCCCCATTTGCGATTGGATTTCAAAGTTTTTTCGATCTGATGACTGGCATATTTTTCATTGAAAAAGATGTTTTCCAATGCATCAGTGATACCGATAAATAAATTTTTATATGGAAGTATTTTCATACCGCAAAACTAATCAATTTCAACGGATTTCAAACCACATGATTTTAACATAAAATCGTTCTCTATAAAATCAAAATTTTCCTAACAAATTATCATTTGACAATCATTTAACGTGTAAGTTCTATTGGTTGTTGATGTTAATTCCTAAACCTTTTATTCTTTGGGTTTTAACATTTAAATGTTTGGTTAGTTAAAAATTAATGACACCGCGTCCCTAAGGATTATATCCGCTATAAATTGGGCTGCAGTATCGAATGGGCTAATGTTAGCAGAAATTATTATATAAAAACCATAATTAATAGGACAGAAACTGTAAGCTTCCCTTAGTTCGAACCAATTAGCAGTAGAATCAATCCTAAAATTATTATCAATTTTTCTCAAAAAAAAAACACCTCCAAAATCACTTTGAAGGTGTTATGAATTAAATCTAAATTTTTTCAATTTGAGAGCTTTGAATAGATTTATTGTTTAGCAAATTGTAAATGTGCGGTTATGTGAACATCTTTTCCAATGCCCATACCTGAAGGATCAAAATTGATGTTATAGTCAAATCGATCGATCACAGTTTTTGCTTTTAAACCAATTTTTTGTCCATCATCACTACTTGCCAATCCTCCATAATACAAATCGAAAATCACATCTTTGGTTACTCCTTTCATAGTCATTTTACCGTGCAATAAATAATGGTTTGGCTTTCCGGTTTTCATCACCTTTGTACTCTTAAAACTGATGGCTGGATATTTGTCCACTTCAAAGAAATCAGCATTGCGAAGGTGATTGTCTCTTGCTTCTACACTAGTATCTATACTTTTGGTTTGAATCGTAAATTCAAAACTGGCATTTTCCAAATTTTCAACTTCACCTTTGGTGTTCATTGTACCGGAATATTCCAAAAATTTACCGTTAACCATACTGATGTTGGAATGTTTAACAGCGAAATTTACCGATGAATGATAAGGATCAACGCTCCATTTGTCTTGTGCGTAAGTGGTAAGCGTAAAGGCAATTAATGCCATGAAAATAGTTAACTTCTTCATATTAAATAGTTTTGAGATTTTATCAAATTTAAGAAATTAATCAATCAATTGAATAACAATTGTTTATTAACTTACTATCCATCAAACATTTTCTTGTCCCATAATCAACTTTCAAAATTCTTTACAAATATGATTTAGCTTATGTTTTTTTATGGGGTAATTTTGTAAATTAGAATTCAAATTAAACTTGAGTTGATAAACTTTTTAATATATAAATTATGAAAACATTGGAAGGAAAAGTAGCTATTGTAACTGGTGGATCATCGGGTATAGGCAAAGCATGTGTGGAACTTTTTGTAAAAGAAGGTGCCAAAGTAATTATCGCAGATTTAAATGAAGATTTGGGGCAGAAATTAGCCGATGAATTAGGTGAAAATACTTTGTTTGTAAAAGCCGATGCATCTTCTGCTGAAGATAATAAAATGCTCGTTGATAAAGCAATTGAGAAGTTCGGTGCTTTGCACATTGCTGTAAATAACGCTGGAATTGGTGGTGAATCTAATAAAGTAGCTGATTTGTCTTTGGAGGGTTGGAAAAAAGTCATCGATATCAATCTTAACGGAGTTTTTTACGGAATGCACTATCAAATTCCTGAAATAAAAAAAGTTGGTGGAAGTATTGTCAATATGGCTTCTATATTGGGTTCAGTTGGATTTGCTAATTCCTCTGCTTATACAGCAGCCAAACACGGAGTAGTTGGTTTGACAAAAGCAGTTGCTTGGGAATATGCCACAGAAAATGTGAGAATCAATGCGGTAGGGCCTGCATTTATTCAAACACCTTTGATTGAAAATGATTTGGAACCTGAAGTTTTAGAGTTTTTATCGACCCAACATGCTTTCCAAAGATTAGGAAAACCGATGGAAGTAGCTGAATTGGTTTTATGGTTGGCTTCTGACAAGTCTTCATTCGCCACCGGAGCATATTATCCTATCGATGGTGGATATTTAGCGAAATAGTTTTTTTGACAAACAGATAGATTGAATCCTGTGGTGGAATTTCTTACCATGGGATTTTTATTTTCATTACTTTTGCCAAAGATTTTCAAAATATGTACAAATCCATCATTCGACCTCTA